>Ga0209383_1001622_pt1 | contig 13916 bp, 17 predicted proteins | sample CoawatmetaG02DNA_FD_187510 | JGI IMG/M metagenome (GOLD analysis project Ga0209383, IMG submission 187510) | Marine microbial communities from the West Antarctic Peninsula - Coastal water metaG029-DNA (SPAdes) (version 2) | ecosystem: Environmental > Aquatic > Marine > Coastal ... | reverse complement strand
AGCCAAGTCAGTCACGGTGGAATAAGTTTGAACAGAGAATTAAAAGGTAAGATAAATGTTTAAAAAAATATGTTTTATATCTTTATTATTCTTTTACCAAAATATTTACGCATCTCATGAACCATGTATTGCGATTTATCCAACACCACCAGAATGCTTACATGACGAAGGTGATGATAATGACAACAAAAACATCCTAATTGCTGGTGCAATTGTTGCGGGAGTGTATTTTTATCTCAGCAAAGATAAAGACGTGGACTCTTTTGATATTAATAACGGACTCACCCTTTATGAAGGAAAAAAAGTTAAGGTAAGTTTTTTATCTAATAGGTTCTATCAGCAGAGTGAAGACATTTATCAACCCTCAGCAATTTACCCCTTCAATGATTTAGAGCATTACCAAAATCATAATATTCTTTCTATTGATTTGAGTCCGTGGACAAAAAGACACTAAGGTTTGATATGATGTTTGATAAGAGATTCAAAAATCTTATTCTCTGTTCAAACTTAAACAGTGACGGTGGAGTAGTTTCGTTTGCCTAATTAATTCTTAAAATTTCTCTATGATAGAATTTATTTTTTAGGAGAAATTTAATGACATATTTAAAATGAAATTAATTTTTAAGATATATAAAATACTTACCACTATTTGGTTTTTATTATTAATTTTAGGATTTATTTTCCCAACCTATATTAGGGAAAACATAATTTATATTTATCAGACACTATTATCTTCCGGAGATACTGGGTTGCAATCAGGAATAACACTCCTTTTTATCTCACTTTTAATTTTTTGGTTTGCACCCAAAACTTTATGGAAATTTATTTCAACTAAGGGAAAAATAAAATTTTTTTGGAATGAATTATAAATATCTATCAATAGTCTCAGTGCGAATAAGGGTAATCACTGTTCCGACATCAACAGTCACAGTCGAGTAATTTTGAACGGTGAATCAGATATATTGATATACTCTTCTCACTTTTAAAGAGAAAGAAAAAACAGAGAAACAACATGAAACCAGTTATGAAAAAACCAAATGTATTTAGACGAACAGCAATGTTCATAGTAGACAGTTGGAGAGTTATCATGAATGTGAAATACAACCCATTAAAATACATACCAGATCCAAGTCTACAAACTTACTTCATGTTGGTATTGTTTACGATTTGGAGTCTCACTTTTGGATTGATAGCAATCTATTGGCTGGGGTTCATTGGATACAGCATTCCCACCAGCATAGCAGTACATGCTGCAATAGTTATTCCAATAGCTTTTACCAATGCTGTCTTTGTAGATGCTGAGAGAGACGGTGAGAACTGGTTAAAAGAATGGCGTGAAGAGCAATCAAGATACAAATTAGTTGTGAATAGACTCAAGACTAAGAATTTAGTTTTATGGGACCCAACCAAAGAGGCTTAACGCAGCTATTTAGTCCCGGGACAATAACAGCAGTAGCACTTTATCTGCCTGTTCACTATTTAATTATCAAAGCTGCTTTCAAAGAAGGGTATCTTAAGAATTACCTGGAATTATTCGTTCTTTTTCTTGCAGGAACTACCTGCTTTACTCTATTCGAATTGATCGGCGCTCAGGTATTAGGCTATACAGTAATGCTAACCCCGTTTTACTACATCATAATTAACAAGATAGAACAGAAGAGTGCAATGATATGAAACTGCATTATTTAGTTTCTTTTAAGAATTCGGAAGCTTAAATAAGTCTTCAACAGAACAATTCAATGTCTTTGCAATTTTTAATGCAAGTACAGTAGATGGAACATAAATTCCATTTTCAATTGCGTTGATACTTTTCCTTGAAACCTCCGCACTCTCTGAAAGTTCTTGTTGAGTGAGGCCTGCAGACTTTCTGAGTTCTTGAAGATTGTTTAAAAGATTTTTATGATGGTTACCCATTTCTTTTACTTTTCAAATTTCTCAACTGCCGTTGTAATCTCAGCACTATCATTTGGGTAAAGGTATCCAGCAGTTATTGAACCAACACCAATTGCAGCAACCAAAAGACCAACACCCCTCAGAATATCTATTGCAATTAAACCAAAAAGAAAGAACCCAACACCAAGAGACAGGGTTACTACTCCGCTTCTTCTGTAATCTATGGGTTGTTTCTTTGGTTCATGAAAGCTTTCTAGCATACTCTCAAGGTGGGAGGGGTTTGTAATGCTTTTAGAAATCTCAATCCTTGCGGCATTTTTATTTTCTAATTCTTTAAGATTAGAAGATTTGGATATGTAAACAATAAATCCCGCCAACACCATTCCTGCGTATGGAATTAAAACACCCGCCAGCTCTAATCCTTCAAACTGTAATTCAACATCCATAATTACTCCTTATTTGTATCGGTGACTAACATTACATCATTTAATATAACGTGAAAGTATCATAACTTTTATGAGTAGTAAAGGTTACACCACTTTTTTATGCTATTTCAAAGCGCTTCAGTGATAGCGAAATGGATAAAAAACATACCTTTATCAAAGGTCCATAGGTTTTTTTAGAAATGAACATGAGAAATGCTTCTGATATAATTGATACTTCAGTCTTGGGGGAGATTGAAAAAACTATAAAACAAGCTATAAGAAACAATACATCAAACAATGATTGAATTAGATTTTAGGTTTTAAGAATGACAGACAAACCCATCTCCGGAGTTCGAAGCAAACTCTCTAAATTGCTAGATGCTCAAATTGCTCTATTGGATGGTGCAATGGGCACCATGATTCAAGAGCTTGATTTGCAGGAAAAAGATTACAGAGGAGAGCGCTTTGCCGATTGGCCCAGTGACGTCAAAGGCAACAACGATCTTTTAACCCTGACGCAGCCACATCTTATCTCACGCATTCATCAGCAGTACATTGAAGCGGGTGCAAATATTATTGAGACCAACACCTTCAACTCTAACGCACCCTCAATGTCAGACTATGACATGGAGGAGCTTGTCTATGAGCTAAATTTTGCTGCGGCAACAATTGCTCGTGAAGCCGTTAACGAGAGTCAAAAAACCATCAAACATGAGGTGTATATAGCTGGAGTCTTGGGGCCCAGCAGTCGAACTTGCTCGCTGAGCCCGGACGTGGAAGATCCAGCTTACAGAAACATTACATTTGATCAGTTGGTAACAACCTACAGTGATGCTACGCGGGCTTTGCTCGATGGTGGCGCTGATCTAATTATGGTTGAAACAATCTTTGATACCCTCAACGCAAAAGCAGCACTCTTTGCAATTGACTGTGTTGCTGACGAGAGAGAGATTGATATTCCGATCATGATCTCAGGAACCATCACGGATGCATCTGGACGGACACTATCAGGTCAAACCACTGAAGCGTTTTGGCATTCTGTAAGACACGCTAAACCCATCTCGGTTGGATTAAATTGTGCCTTAGGAGCTGCCGAGCTTCGTCCATTTTTACAAAAACTTTCACAAATCTCTGATTGCTATGTTAGCGCCCACCCCAATGCAGGCATGCCAAATCAATTTGGTGAATACGATCAATCTGCTGCAGAAATGGCAGAAATTATTAAAGAGTTTGGCGAAGCCGGACTATTTAATATCGTCGGTGGTTGCTGTGGCACAACGCCTTTTCACATTGAGCTTATTAAATCAGTTGCGGCCGACTTAACTCCACGAGTTCTTCCAGAAGCACCTAAAGCCATGTTATTAAGTGGCTTAGAGCCTTTAGAAATAAATGCAGACACACTGTTTGTTAATGTTGGAGAACGCACCAATGTTACAGGCTCCGCTGCTTTTAGAAAATTAATTGAGGCTGGAGATTATGATGCTGCGCTTCAAGTAGCCAGACAACAGGTTGAAAACGGCGCTCAGATCATAGACATCAACATGGACGAGGGCATGTTGGACTCAGAGTCAGCCATGGTGAGATTCCTAAATTTAATAGCGGGTGAGCCGGATATTTCTAAAGTTCCCCTCATGATTGATTCAAGCAAATGGTCAATCATTGAAGCTGGTCTCAAATGCGTGCAAGGCAAGTGTGTTGTCAACTCCATCTCCATGAAAGAGGGCGAGGAAGCTTTCATCCATCATGCCAAACTGGTCAAACGCTACGGTGCGGCTGTCGTGGTCATGGCTTTTGATGAGGAAGGACAAGCAGACACATTTAAAAGAAAAGTAGAGATCTGCAAGCGCGCTTACACTATATTAACTGAAACAGTAGGCCTAGATCCCCACGATATTATTTTTGATCCAAATATTTTTGCTGTTGCCACAGGGATAGAAGAACACAACGTATACGGACTATCTTTTATAGAGGCTTGTGCTGAGATAAAAAAACAGTGTCCTGGAGCGTCCCTTTCTGGTGGCTTGTCCAATGTTTCATTCAGCTTTCGTGGCAACAACGTATTGCGTGAGGCAATGCATTCAGTCTTTCTTTATCATGCCATTCAAAATGGTTTGACCATGGCGATTGTGAATGCAGGTCAGCTTGCCATTTATGATGAGCTACCCACTGAGCTAAGAGATGTGGTTGAGGATGTGATCCTTAATCGAACATCAGATGCCACAGAAGAACTATTAAACCTAGCTCCAAAATATGCAGACAGCGACAGCGCTTCAGTCAGTGTCACCGAGCAAGAATGGCGAGACCTTCCTACCAATGAGCGACTAAAACACTCTTTGGTTACCGGCGTAGATACTTTTGTGGTTGAAGACGTAGAAGAGTGCAGGCTATCTGCAGACAAGCCATTGGATGTCATTGAAGGGCCTTTGATGGATGGGATGAACAGAGTCGGAGACCTTTTTGGTGCAGGTAAAATGTTCCTTCCTCAGGTCATTAAATCAGCGCGCGTAATGAAAAAAGCAGTAGCCTACCTGGTGCCTTTTATTGAAAAGGAAAAGGGTGGTGGAAAAATGCAGACGGATGGAAAGATTGTTCTTGCGACTGTAAAAGGCGATGTTCATGACATCGGTAAGAACATTGTTGGCGTGGTCTTGCAGTGCAATAACTTTGAGGTGATTGATCTGGGTGTCATGGTGCCCACAGAGAAAATATTAGATGTTGCCGACGAAGAGAATTGTGACTTTATAGGCCTATCCGGTTTAATTACCCCTTCACTAGATGAAATGGTTGGTGTTGCAAGAGAAATGGAGCGACGAGGAGATGTTCGTCCTTTGCTCATTGGTGGAGCCACAACCAGCCCCGCTCATACATCGGTTAAAATTGATCCTGTTTACAGTGGAACCGTGGTTTATGTAAAAGATGCATCCAGAGCTGTGCGTGTGGCCAAAAGACTCATGGGCGAACCAGATGTTTATGCAGAGGAGCTGTCTTTAGCTCACACCAATAAACGTGATGCCTATGCTTCGAGAGCCACATCACCATTAAGGCCCTTCCCTGAAGCGATTGCTCGAAAAGCGAGCATTGATATGACGCTGAAAGAACCCGCACCATTGAAGGCTGGAATAACCGTTCTTACGCCGAGTCTTGAAGAGCTTCATGAATTTATAGATTGGATGCCTTATTTTAATGCCTGGGAATTTAGCGGTCGTTTCCCTGACTTGTTATCGGACCCAGTCAAAGGTCCAGAAGCGCGAAAGCTGTGGGATGACACTCAGCTGTTGCTTGAAAAATTGATGAGCGAAAAATGGCTCAAACCCAAAGGCGTCGTTGGGTTATTTCCAGCACGTTCCGTTGGTGATGCTATTGCTATAAAACCTGAGGGAGCCAGTGAAGAGGTCTTGCTGCACTGTTTGCGTCAGCAAAAATCTCGGGACGACTTAGACTCGAATTCACTCGCTGACTTTGTGGATCACAAGGATGACTATATTGGCGCATTTGCTGTGACAGCTGGCCATGGCATTGATGAGCACATTGAGCGCTTTGAGGCAGAGCTTGATGATTACAATGCAATTATTTTAAAGGCTTTAGCAGATCGCTTTGCCGAAGCATTCGCAGAATGGGCCCATAAAAAAGTTCGTTGTGAGCTTTGGGGATATGCTGCTGAAGAAGGTCTTAATAATCAAGCTTTGATTAAAGAGAAGTACCAGGGCATTCGACCTGCTCCTGGCTATCCATCTTGTCCAGATCATCGCGGTAAAGTTGATATTTGGAAGTTACTAGATGTTGAGAAAACCATAGACCTGAGTCTCACTGAATCATTGGCTATGTGGCCCACTGCCAGCGTCAGTGGTTTCTATTTGTCACACCCTGAATCCCATTACTTTCAACTTGGCAGGATAGACAAAGATCAAGTTGAGGCTTACGCCAAAGCAAGAGATGAAAGTAATGATGAAAATGAGACCTGGCTTGCCCCTGTTTTAGGATATTAATGTTAAAATTTTTCTCGCTGTAAGGACAGCTTTTTATTACCACATAGTTCTTTAATTTTTATTGCTCAACGAGCCTTTGTATCTATGAAAATATATTTAAATCTAACGTTGTTAACTTTACTGTTAATGCCAAGTTTTTCTATTGCCCAAGATTTAAACGATGAGCTAGAAGAAATTTTAGTAAGCGCCTCTTTGCTTCCAATCACCATCAAGCGATCAGCCAATGCCATTACCATTATCGATACGGATCAGTTAAAAAATCGTGCTGTTGTTAGTGTTAGTGACCTACTGCGTGATGTCCCTGGCCTTGCTGTTAGTCGCAGTGGCGTTCAAGGCTCCCAAACACAAATTAGAGTCCGAGGTGGTGAAGCCAACCATCTGTTGGTTTTGATAGATGGCGTTGAAGCCAATAACCCTTCCCAGAGTGATGAGTTTAACTGGGGCACATTGGTGGCTTCTGATATCGAGCGCATCGAAGTAATTCGCGGTCCGCAAAGTTCCATGCAGGGAAGCGATGCCATGTCGGGCGTAGTAAATATTATTACACGCAGTGCAGACCAGCCCTTGAGTGCTAAAGCTTTTGCTGAGGTGGGGAGTTTTGATACCCAAAACAGCGGTATGAGCGTTGGCATTAAAGATGGTGATTTTAATGCTCGTCTTGGGATCAGCCACCTTCGAACAGACGGAGAGAATATCTCTCGAACTGGCTCAGAGAAGGATGGCTACGAAAATACAAACATTAACCTCAAGTCAGGTTGGAGTTTGACTGATACATTGAATATTAAATTTAATGCCCGCCAATCCGATGGTATGACGGAATATGATTCAGACAGTGACTTTGATAGTTTTGTAGATGATCAAGATAAGGTTTCTGAATTCAGTAACACCACCATGGGACTGGAAGCTAACTATAAGACTCGCGATGGTCGTTGGCAGCACAAGCTTTCTATGGCGCAATCTAAAAATGATAACCAGGAATTTGATGTAGGAGTTTTGGGGACTGCGACAGCCTCAACGAAAGATCAATATCGATTCATAGGCTCTGTATTTTGGGATGACCTGACTCAGCGTCTTTCTTTTTTGATGGAGCGTGAGGAAGAAAAATTTCAACAACGAGGTTTGATTAATGATTATGGCAGTTTTGGTATTTATGATCCCAATCAAGATCGTGGCCGAGACACCGATAGTATGGCTCTAGAGTATCGAGCTGATATTTCTGAAAAACTAACTTTAGCAGCAAGTACTCGTTATGATGATAATTCAGAGTTTAAAAGCGCCAATACCTCTAGATTAGAGGCGATCTATCAGCTGAGTGACAGCTTGAGCATACGCAGTGCATACGGCACGGCAATTAAAAACCCAACCTTCACCGAGCGTTTTGGCTTTTATACTAACTTTATTGGCAACCCAACCCTCGAACCTGAAGAATCAACCAATTGGGAGTTGGGCATTGATCAGCAGCTTCTTGAAGGCAGCTTGATCCTATCCACCACTTTGTTTAATTCTGAACTTGAAAATGAAATTGATGGCAATTTCTTGGATCCAGTTAGTTTTCTTTATACATCGATGAATAGAAAAGGGCTGAGCAAAAGACAGGGCATTGAATTATCTGCATTTACTAAATTTAGTGATGCCTTGTCCCTTAATACTGCATACACCTACACTGACTCTGTTGAGTCTAATGGAGATAACGTCTACATAGATGAAGTCAGGCGTCCACGCCACACAGCAAGTTTGAATTTGTCATGGCAGGCGATGGGCAATTTACACATCAACACCAACGCTCAATACAATGGCTCACAAATGGATGTTGTTTATCCTAACAACGTTTGCTTGGCAGACTATATGGTGGTCAATTTAAGCGCTAACTATGGTGCAACCGAAAAACTAGACATTTACTTACGATTTGATAATTTGCTTGATGAAGATTACGAGGAAGTTTTTAGTTATCAAACTCTAGGTTTTAGTGCCAATCTTGGGCTGAGATTTAGATTTTAGCTCCTGCCCTCGTTAAGTCAGCTGATATAGTGATATTACGATAAGAGAGAGATTATATTTATGAGCAAGGAGTCAGATAAAAAACAAAAGACGCACCAGAAAAAAATGGAAGCGCTTAAAAATAATATTGATGCCTCCATCGCAGCTGCAAACATTGAACGAGGTGTCAGTATATTGCTGACTGGTAATGGAAAGGGCAAGTCAACTTCTGCTTTTGGAATGGTGATACGAGCCTTAGGTTATGGTTACAAGGTTGGCATTGTTCAGTTTATTAAAGGGCAACAACTCTCAGGTGAAGAGATATATGTACGCGAAAATTGCCCCCAAGTAACCTTTCATCAAATGAACACAGGCTTTACTTGGGACACTCAGGATCGTTCTTCAGATATTGCAGCAGCTCAAAAAAGCTGGGCTATTGCCGAAGAAATGCTTAAAGACGATAGCTATCATTTGGTTGTGCTTGATGAGCTGACTTACATGCTTAGTTTTGATTATCTAAATCAAGACAGCATTCTTGGCGCTCTCAAAGATCGCCCTATTAACCAATCTGTGGTTGTGACTGGTCGTGGTGGAGGATCAGCACTTACAGAGTGGGCCGACACAGTATCGGAAATTCAAGAAATTAAACACGCCTATAATTCAGGGATTATGGCACGCAAGGGAGTCGACCTTTAGCAGGCAAAGACGCATTATAATAATCTTGAACTCTGAAATAGAGCGTTCATACAAAAGGAAATTTTATGTGGAAGAATTTAGTATTTTTAGTGGCAATACTTGTTGCAAGTAGGTTTATTGGGTTGCCAGCAAACTTCTCACCTTTATTGGCATTGGCAGTTTTCATGCCAAGACTCACAGATAACAAACACATTCAATACCTCTTGCCGGTTAGCATTATTGCATTTACGAACTTATTTTTAGAGCCGGTTAATGGACTGATTCTTGCAACCATGCTTATGGTTTTCGCAGTTACGCCCATCGTAAGTCGCAACAGCAAAAATCTTTTTTTGGGCAGTTTTAGCGCTGTATTGATCTGGCACATTATTGTTAATGGCGCTGTATGGTTTTCAAGCGGTGGGTCACTTTTGCAGACATACATTGCTGCCATCCCTTTTGATTTTAAGTTAGCAGTAAGCACGGGGCTGTATGTCTCATTATTTCATTATGCAGAAAACTTATTTATGAGCGTCACAAGAACAAACATCAAACTATTGGATAGACTGGTTTAGGGTAAAAAGAAAACTAAAAATGAGATATCTGCTTTCCATTCATATACTTTTTTTGAGCATCTCTGTCTTCTCTGCAGCAGATAATGCGACTATTCATTCTGAAAAAATTATTTTAGGGTCTGGTTGTTTCTGGGGTGCTGAAAAGGGCTACGAAGCTTTGCCTGGAGTAATAGATGCGGTCTCTGGTTATGCTGACGGAGATGGGGTGCGACCAACCTACAGAGAGATCACAAAACTAAAAAATAAACTTAACCCAAACAATCATGCTGAAGTAGTAGAAGTGACGTATAACAAAAGTATTCTCTCTACAGAGAATCTTCTCATTCATTACTTAGAATCACATGACCCAACTCAAGTTAATAGACAGGGCAATGACATTGGAACCCAATACAGATCCATTGTTCTCTATACAAATGAAGAGCAAAGACTGGTAGCTATGAACACCATTTCAGCCTATCAGACGCTTCTTACTGATGCTGGATACAGCAAGATAGCAACAGAAGTGAGGCCAATCCAAGAGTTTTATAAAGCAGAAAAATATCATCAAGACTACATTAAAAAAAACCCAAATGGTTATTGTCCCGATCATTCAACAGGGGTAACTTTTAATGAATATAAAAAAGACACCTCAGATCTTCAGCCTTGGTGGGGACCCCTTTACCCAATAAAATCGACCTTAAAATCATTTCTTGAGCCATCTGTTGACAACAGCTCTCTATTAAAAGGAAAACATATTTTGGTAATAGTTTCAGATGGGTATTGTCCATATTGCGAAAAATTTGAAAAAGATATTGCTAGTGAATACAAAGGAACGATTCCACTAACCAATAGAACAGCCAGTCAGCTCAATGACCTAACAATCAAAACACCAAAATGGGCCACACCAACAATTGTCTTTATTCAAGACGGTACAGAGGTTTTTGGTCATCAAGGATACATGACACCCAAAGAGTTTTATAAAGCCCTTGGTGGATTCAAATTGGGTAATTCAGAAGCATATAAGGTAGCTTTTGCAGAAGGAACTGACTCAAGGTTCTGCAAAGAGTACGAACTCTTTAAAAACACCCCAGATGGAGTGTTTGTTGACAAATTAAGCGGCGCTCAGCTTTTTGATACAAGAGATAGGTTTAACTCCACCAGTGGCTGGCTGTCATTCACCAAACCTGTTAAAGATGCCACCTACACAAAAAAAGATAATAGCTTTGGCATGAGAAGGATTGAAATCAGGTCTACAACTTCTGATATTCACCTTGGGCATGTTTTTCCAGATGGCCCCAATGGCTCATCAAGATATTGCATTAATGCCACTGTGCTTGATTTTAAGAAAAGATCTGAAATCACTAACTCTTAATACATTCCTTTTTCCTCTCTCGCGAATGAAAGTTCTATGGGTTCATGTTAATCTGTGCGCAAAATAGCCCCGACCTAAAACCAAAAAGGATTTCTCAATGACAAAAGATGAGCTAGTAGACATGATTAAAAGCATTCCAGCAGAAGACTGTACTGGTAAAATAGAAGCTATTTTTCATGATCGCTTCGGTGGATCGATCACCACAGACAGCATTCGCTTAGACATGGATGGTGGTAGACTTATCATTGCGCAGAAAGGCTCTGGCTATCACAAAACCAATCAACAAAATTGGGAACGTGAGCTTGAGTTTGTGCGTAACACTAAAAAACAAGGGGATAAGAAATGACCGATATAATTTTATACACTGCACTTTTGTGCCTAATTCACATCATGCTGCCTAGTTTAGTAAAGTCTAAATTTGGTGAAGATGCCGCAGAAAGAGCAAGAAAAGCAGCACACAATTTCGCAGAATCACTTCCAGTATTTTTTGTTTTTGCCATTTTGTCTATTCACTCAAATGTAGAAGCTAACGCCATGGTTGCTCTAGTTTGGCTCTGTTTTAGGCTCATATTTGTTGTGCTGTATGTTTCTGGTCTAGGCATCAAACCAGCCAATGAAAAGGGCTATGAAGCTCAACCAACCAGAAGTCTTATCTGGATGGGATCAATTGTGTGCCTTGTCACTATGGGAATTAACCTCACATAAAAGATACAGATAATTTTGATATCTTTGTTTGACGTTTAATTGGTTTGCAAGGATAGCGAGGCCATGGAAATGACTAACAATACTTATAAGGTTTTAACACAAGAAGAGTGGATGCTTGCTTTAGAGGCTGGTTCAGTAATTACTGAGCTAGACACCAAAGACGGCTTTGTTCATCTATCAACCTCTGCACAACTTGCAGCAAGCCTTGCATTCTATTTTAAGACTCATCAGCAAGTTGTTTTATTGCAAGTAGATCTTGCTAAAGTGGAGGATCAAGTCTTGCATGAAGCCCCTACTTCTTCATCCAATCAAAGAGGAGGCCTTTTCCCTCACATTTATGGAAGCTTGAAAACAGAACATATTAGTCAGACCTGGCATCTAGAACGAGGTGCATTTATCTTACCCAAAGAGGTTCTTTTACAGGCAGAGCAATGAAGTGCATGATTTGTCAGTCAAAGGAGACTGAGCATTTCAACACCTTAGATAAAAAAGCTTATTGGAAGTGTGATGGATGTCATGGAATATTTTTAGATTCTATTCACCATCTACAAAATAATGCAGAAAAAGTACGCTATCTAGAGCACAACAACCTAGTTGATGATCCGCGTTATCGAAAATTTTTATCAAAACTTGCCGTTCCATTAAAGACAAAATTAGCCAGCGGATCCGAGGGCTTAGATTATGGTTGTGGACCAGGTCCAGCTCTTGCAGATATGCTAACCCTCGATGGTTTTAAGCTAAATTTATACGATCCCTTTTTCTTCCCAGATCAAGAGGCTCTCATAAAAAGCTATCAGTTTATTGTGTGCACAGAAACAGCAGAACATTTTTACAAGCCATTTGAAGAGTTTAATAAGCTAGATGCTCTTTTGTTACCCGGAGGTTGGCTGGGAGTAATGACCACCTTTTTATCATCAAGCGATGATTTTGAATCTTGGTATTACAGAAGGGATCCAACTCATGTGTGTTTTTATTCTGAAGAAACCCTACAAATTATTGCCGATCAAAGAGGATGGTCGCTAGAGATCCCAGCAAAAGACATCGCTCTCTTTCAAAAAAAAGCGCTCTAAATTTTAATTCTAGAGCGCCGAATTACTTACTTGGTGTATTTATAATAGTCTTCAGTAGGTATCATCAAATGAGCATAGTCAGTTCCAGCAAACATTACATATGGAGCTCCGCTCATATAATCTGTTGTAAAGTTTTCAAGGGTTGCGGGATCTTTTGGCATTAGCATCAAATGCGGGCCAGATTCAATCCATTGACCTGGAGCTGAATCTTCCTCATTCAAAACTCCTGCCTTGGTGTTATCTTCTCCCATGTCGCCCTGCAGCATCCACATGAAAGTATCTCTAGTTAATTCAGGCTTGCTGTTGGTCATATAAGCCATCATCCACTTCATTCCCTCATCATCATGACAAGCAGGCATAGCATCGTGAGGGTTTTTCCATCCCTTTGCTGGATAAGGCCTGGTGTTACCAGATTGGCACGTCCAGCCATTAGTACCCTCTTTTATGACATCACCGCTTCCACCAATAATTGTTGCTTTATCGCCAATAAAAGATGGAGCCGCACTTGAATAAGCCCAAATTTGCCATTTATCTGATGTATGAGGGCCATATGGTTGCGCAGCAGTTAGAGCTGATGACACCATTAATAGGGCCAAGAGCTGAAATTTTGATTGTTTAAACATTTTTTTCTCCTATGTGAAATACTATTTACTATCTTGGCAGACTAAAGGATCTTTATGAATACTTTTTTAAGAATAGTTGCTTATTTTTGTATTGGTACAACACCCCTTCAGATAATTGTTGTTGTGTGGGGTTTGTGGGTAATAGCTTCGACTGACTATAGCCTGATAACACTTTCACACATTGAATTTTTTACACACCACTTAACTATTTTTTTACCCATTGTTGATTGGTTGTATTCTTGGTTTTGGAATTCTTATCTGGATTTTATTTTCTCTCTTCCAGTGGTCATAGCCCAAACAGTTAAAGCAATTGTAAGTACGTGGCTTGGCTTTTGGATTCTAAATAAGATAAATTAATACTATGAAAAAAACTATTGTTACTGTTGCAGTCCTTTTATCTGTAATCGGAATATGGGCTTATCCTTACCTTGATGAATTGGTGGATCAGGGTCTTACAATGGACATTGCATACGATTACTTTTTTGGCGGCCCTGATCATGCTTTTGATCCAAGTCGGGCAGTTGCGCAATTAGATTACTCAAAGAACAGCTCATGGGCAGCTTTGCCATCAATGAATGACGAGGCAGATATGGTTCCTAAGGGTGAGAGTGGAATAGATCAAAACAACTCTCCAGTCGA
>Ga0209383_1001615_pt1 | contig 13946 bp, 10 predicted proteins | sample CoawatmetaG02DNA_FD_187510 | JGI IMG/M metagenome (GOLD analysis project Ga0209383, IMG submission 187510) | Marine microbial communities from the West Antarctic Peninsula - Coastal water metaG029-DNA (SPAdes) (version 2) | ecosystem: Environmental > Aquatic > Marine > Coastal ... | reverse complement strand
AAGCTTTAGAGCGTTAGCAAATATTAATTTATGATTTTTCTTAAAAAATTCTTTTTCTAGCTTTGGTTTAAGCGATTCATCAATTTCAACCGCTAAATATTGTTTTGGATTAGCCTTGATTATTTCTTTTGTTAGGGCCCCATCTCCAGGGCCAACCTCATAAACAAATGAATTATTGTTTAAGTTGGCTGAATTTAAAATTTTATCAATTATAGTTTGATTTATTAAAAAATTTTGGCCAAATTTTTTTTTCATATTTTTTTATAAAATTTTTCAAAAAAATTAAGGGCATATAAAAAACTTTGATGATTAGCCCTATTTAGATTTTTAATATTTTTTGCCGTACCATGGTCTGGAGATATTCTTAAAAAAGGTAGCCCCAATGTGATATTAATTGCATTAAATTTATTTATATACTTAAATGTAGGAAGAACTTGATCGTGGTAGTTGCCAAGTAAGCAATTAATTTTTTTAACTTCAATTTCACCAAATGCAGAATCTGGAGAAAGGGGACCAATGATATTTACTTCTTTTTTTATATTAATAATTGAGGGAATTATAATTTTTTCTTCTTCTAATTTTTTTTTAAAATCCATTCCATTGTGCGGATTTAAGCCAGTAATAGCAAGTTTTGGTTTCCTTATTCCAATAATATTCTTATAAAATTTATTAATATTAAAAATATTATTCTGTATAGTTTTTTTAGACAATTTCTTACTTACTTCTGACAGGGGTATATGTGTGGTGTTGGGACAGACTGAAAATTTCTCATTGTACAAAAGCATTGTCTCTTTTCCCAAACTGTTAAAAGCATTAGATATATATTCTGTGAAACCAGGATAATAATTTGGTAAAAACTTTTTATCTAGTGGTAAGTTTATAATTCCGTGTGCTTTTTTTTTCTTAAGAATGTCAAATGCTGCTTCACAACAATCTTTAAGGTATTTTTTTTTATTAGATTCGCTACCTTTAATGTCTAAATAATCTAGGTCAAATTTTTTTAAATTTAAATATGAAAAAACTTTACTAACATCACCAACAAAGAGGTATTTATTTTTTTTATTCTTTTTTTTAAAAAAAAATAAAGTTTTTTTTATAATCTCATAGTTTATGCTATCTGGATCGGAAGTTAAAATTAATACTGTTTTTTTCATTTGAATATTTTTATTAACGCTTGCCTTTTAATTTTTGCTAAGTGGTTATTAGAGTAATTCATAATTTTTTTATTTTTTTCAGTTTTAATTAATCCTTCTTTAAATTGTGCAAAATTTTTTTTGTTTTCTATATTAGGGTTATTTCTTAATTTTTCATCAATTTCTGCCATGTTAATATTTATTTTTGATGAATATTTATTCGCGACTAGTTTATTCCAAGCAATATCAATTTTAAATTTTTTATTAAGCCCATATCTAATTTTTTTTGTAATTTTAATATTCTTTAAATCTTTTCTTTTAATAAATTCATCGACTTGTCTGGCAATCACTTTTTCATTAATTTTGGTATTGGTTTTTTCAATCTCTTCCTTTTTTAATATTTCATGAACAATATTTTGTAGTGCTATAGTAGGTAAGGTTTTTATCCCATCTAGATTTTTATTCAGAATTTTTATTATTTCTATTTCATTGACGATATCAATATTGGTAACGGGCACATTGTTTATTGTAGCAATTAAATAAAATTGATTTTCAGATTTTGCAGGCGATGCCAACAGTAGCAAAATGAAAAAAAAAAATTTTCTCATTTATTTTAGTAAAGTCTATCTTTTAATAGACCTTGCAGGTTTGGAGAAACTGGGGTTCCGAAAGGCTTTAAAACTATGTACATTGAAGTTATTTTTTCCTGCGGTACGGCAGAATTTATATAAAATGTTTTTGAAAAAGACAGTCCTATTTTTAGGCAATCAGTATCATAGTTAAATTCAAAAAAAGCACTATCTGTATAATCTGCCTCGATATTTCTTGTTCCGCCAATTAGGAAGTTATAGTCACTGCCTATCTTTCTGTTATAATTAATTCCTATGCTTTGTTCATTGCCAATGTCATGCATTTCATAGTATGAGGATTCTACTATATTTTTTTTGTCTGAGTAGGTTGTAATTATTTCGCTTTTTAAAATTTTGTTTAAATCATTTGACAATATATAGTTATAATTCAAATCTAGTCCTTTGTTTTGAAAAAGCCCATTGTCAAATTTATTTTTTACATTTTCTTTAATAATTTTTTTAGGCTTTAATAAATTTGAATTTCTCTTATCGTTCCTAAACTTAAACTTCATTGTTCCAGCAAAATCTGAGCTTGTTTCATCCAATGAAGATTCATCAGCCATTTGATCTAATTTAGTTGTTCTTAATACTTGACCTATTGCAAATTTGGCGTCAAAGTAAGTTTCATTTAGTTCATTTCTTTTGCTTACATTGTAGTCAATTCCATAGCCCAAACTTAAACCAGTTTCTGGATTAGTTGAATCATTCATTCTATTTGTTGAAAAAATATCATCTATGCTTAACATTTTACCCTGAACACTCTTTTTCATTTCACCAGAGGTATATCTTATAAGAGTTTTTGGCCCAATCGTTTGTGTTGTACTTTTATTTATTTTCATTAGAGGAAAGGAGTTTTCCATGGCAAGGGTGAGGTAAACATCATTACTTTCGTTTGCCTTTTTATTTGTGATGTTGTCTGTATAAACATTAATATTATTGACACCTGTTTTAAATGTATTTCCCAGGCCATTTAAGAACTTAAAAACCAAAGTATCTGTTGAGGTTGAGATGTTGTTATTTTGATTAAAATTTTTAGAGTCTCCTCCCGGGACCTCCGCTAAAAAAGAGTGTCCAATACTAATAGCTTGATTGAATTTCCTGAAATAATCAGAATAAGTAATGAATGGAATTTGGTATTGATATTTTGTGTTTCGATCATTGTTATCTAGCCCCTCATATATACTTGCACTAACTTCGACTCTTTTACTGCCATCGTAAGACTCAACTTTTATGTCATTAGTTAATTGATCCATACTGTCTGTTAAATAATTATTATTAATTTGATGAACTTTTAAAAAGTCTTGTTGCGATACTCTTTGTACGTTTATTGAAAGTTGATTTTCAGGAAAGATTATGTTTTCATATCCTCCCGAGAAACCAAAGAAAAAGTGGCTTCTCGACCCTCCAGTTCTAAGCATATCTCGACCATTTTGATCTTTTTTATTTAAATCTTCGTGACCAGTAGTGTAGCTAGAGTCTATATAAAAAGAGCTTTTCTCGTTTTGCTGTCTATATTCCATAAGAAACAAGGGGTTATCATCCTTGTAAAAAATTGGGACAAAAGTCAGATCCTTATTTTCATCAAGAACCACAAAATAAGGAGTCTCTAAGGACCTGCCTAGCGCTACAGACTTTTTAAGAGACGGGGGTAAGAATCCGCTCTTTCTTTTTACTGAGGGGTCCGGATGAGAAAAATATGGAGTGTAAAAGATAGGAATATTTTTTAATCTAACGACTGCATTATCGTGGTAAACCATTTTATTCTTCTTATCATGAATAGTTCTTGCAGTTTTAATGCTCCAATCAGGGCATTCCTTTTCATCCTCTAGTATGCAGGGAGTATAATTTGTTGTGTCTTCTTTAAATAGACCTAAAAATCTTTCTAAAATATTTTTGTTACTAAAATTTACTGTTGTTACCCCAGTTCTGTTGTTTATTTCAGCATTTGGTCCACTGAGACTACTCGCGTCTATTAATTTTGCCCTAAGATTTTGCCCTATACCTTTTTCTAAATTTTCAAAATACTTAAATTCAGTAAACCTATATATATTACCCTCAACATCAATATATCGAACATTTTTTTTAGCATCTAAAATTTTTAAATCTAAGTTGTAAAAAAACTGATCAGCAAATAACTTGTTTCCCTTGCTGTCTGTATAAATAGAAGTGCTTCCTTTTTTTTTAGTTTCAATAATCTTTAGATTTAGATTGTAAACAAAACTATCAGCGGTTAGTTTATTTCCCTCAGTGTCAGTATAAATTGAATTTCCCTCAGTGGTAATTATTTTTTTTTCCTTATCATAAACAATCTTTTTACTATTAATTTGCTTCCCATTAGTATCCCAAGCTCGAGCTTTGCCTTCTGCTATAATTAAATTATTATTATTTTTATATGAAACTTTCTTGGCTTCTAAATTATATATAGCTTCGTCTGCATTTAATTTTACTGAAATAAAAATTAAAGAAACTAGAATGTAAAATATTTTTTTTTTCATTAAGTGCTTATCTTTTATTTTTTTCATTAACTGCGACCAAATTAATAATACTGAATAATAAAATTAAGATTATTGGAGACCAGACAGAAACCGCTAGCGGTAATTTATTGCTTAAGCCAATTGCCACAGAAAGATCACTTAGAAAATAAACCACAAATCCTAAAATTGTTCCAAAAAACAAATACATAAATGTGTTATATTCTTTCTTCATACCTATTGTAAACACCGTAGATAAAAAGATCATACCAAACAAATATAACGGCAAAGATAAATATTTATGATACCTTACTTTATGCTCATCTGCAGAATAGCCTCTTGAATTAAGAGTATTGATATTTTTATTTATATCCCAAAAAGAGACTGTATCAACATTGGTAAAATAATTTTTTAAGCTATTAATATCTAAAGTTGATATAAAATTTGTATTTTGAATTTTTGACTGGCTTTCTATTTTGTTTTTTTTACTAGCATTAAGTGTTCTCGATCCTTCTAGTTGCCAATTTTTTTTATTTATTAAAATTTTTTTACTATCATACCTCTTAATAAAATTAAAATTTTCATCTAGATTATAAATTGTGACATTATTAAGTTTTGTAAAATCATTATTTAGTATCTTGTCAGCTCTAATAATATTGAAGCTAAAAGGGGTGGTTTCCATGAACCATAACCCTGTGTCGTTAACCATTATGAGGTTATCATTTAAAGAGTAAATACGTTTCGTTTTTTCATAAAATTTAAGAAAATTTGAGGATAGGGGAGTTAAAAAAAAAACAATAAACAATCCAAGGGCAAAAGAAGTAATAGCTGGCACTAGTATTGAAAAATTTTTTGAAATTCCTGCTAGTAAAATTGTATTGATTTCGTTATTTTTTTGAAATTTAGCAAAAAAAATAATTCCCGAGAATAAAAAGATAAAAATTGATAGTTCAATAAGTGTAGCGGGAGTTTTGCTTAAAGATATATAGAGAACCATCCAGGTAAGGTTTTCTATTTTTTTATCTTTAAAGAATATCAACTCTTCAACAAAGCTTATTAACAATGATAAGGCAAAAAAAACAACAACAACAATTAATAATGAGGATAAAAATTCGATAAACAAATAATGAATCAGCTTGTAAGGTGTGTATGTTTTATTTAACGATTGGTTCATTTTTTAAAAAATTGTTTAATAGGGACAGTAAAGAAAAAGAAAAAACAATTGGAGCTACGTATAAAAAATACCTAAAAAAAACATTTGTAACACTTAAGTTTAGTAGCACTTCTAGTAAAATTAAAGATAATATAGATGAAGAAAAAATAAAAGCTTTTATCTTGTTAGCGCTATATTTTTCATTATTGCTGTAAATTATGAAAGAACAAAGAATTGCAATAACAGGAATAAACAAAGGGGTAAATATTCTTTTATGAATTTCATATAAAAGATTTGATTTGTTGTTTTTATTATTTTCAGACTTGTATTCCTCTACAATTTCTAAAAAACTAATCTCCTGGTGTTTTTTTTTAGTTATAATTTTAGTTTGATATTTTGTAAAATCAAATAATGTTTTTTTAAATTTTATTTCTACAATTTTATTTTCTAAATTTTTTTCATGTATTAGGCCATCTGTTAATTCTAGATAATTTTTACCATTTGAATTTAACACTCTACCTTTTTTTGAAATAATAGTTTTGTTATTTTCAAATATGTAAACTTTTTCTAAATTACCCATATTGTCATTTTTTTTTACAAATATTGTCAATCCTTTTAGAGGTGAGTTAAAATTATTTTTTTTAACTAGAGAATTAACCAATGAAAATTCTGAATTTGTAAGTACTGTTCTTGATTTACCACTATTAAATGGTACAAAATAAATAAAAAAAAACCACCCCACAGCCAAGATTAGAAGAGATATTTTTATTATAATAGCTACTATTTCCATCTTACTAATTCCAGATAGCCAATAAATTTCTATTTCCTTGTTATTTTGAAACTTTGTAATGCTTAAAAAAATACTTACAACAAAGCTTACAAGCATAAGTTTAGAGATTATTTTAGGTAATATGAGCAATATATACTTTAGATAAACAGAAATTGATAATCCAGTTTCTGTGATTAGGTATAGCAATCTTGCGGATTGTGTAACCCAAATTAACAATGTTAATATAGCTAATACAAATAAATAGGATTTTAAAATTTCTTGGGCAAAATAATACTTCAGCTTGTTTTTAAACATAATTTGTGTAGTTAGGTATATAATTTACTATTACATATGATTAACATTTCACACAATTTAAATAAAAAAGCCAATATTTCTGTAATTTTTGCAGATAATAATTTCAAGCTGTCTAACCAATTTAATTTTTTTAGCGATAAGGAGTTAAGACAGATAAATTCCTTAAAAGAAGAATATTCAAGATCTGATTATTTAATAATTGATTTGTGGCGTGACGGTAAAAATCATAAATTGATTGTATTTAAGGTTAAAGAAAAAATTACTGCATACGATTGTCAAAAAATAGGAGGCGTTGTTTATGATTTAATTTCTAAATTTGAGAATTCTAACATATTTCTAGAAAGCGATGTCTTTGTAAAAAAAAACTTAAGCTTTTTTTCTTCAAATTTCTTTTTAGGACTTTTTTCAAAAAGTTATAATTTTAAAAATTATAAATTAAAAAAAGATAAAAAAAAAATTTTTTTAAAAACAATTTCTCTACCCTCCACTAATAAAAAAGAATTAAAAAAAACCATTAACGATGCTAGCTGTGTTTATCAGGGAATCGAAAAAACTAGAGATTTGGTAACGTTACCCGCAAATATTTTAAACCCAAAAAAATTTGTCGATGAAATTCTGAAATTAAAAAAATGCGGTATAGGCGTAGAAATCTTAGATGAAAAAAAAATGAAATCTTTAGGCATGAATGCTTTACTGGGTGTTGGTCAGGGAAGTACAAACGATTCTTATTTAGCAATCATGAAGTGGACTGGAAATAAATCTTCAAAAGAAAAACCTCTTGCTTTTGTTGGCAAAGGTGTGTGTTTTGATACGGGTGGAATATCATTGAAACCAGCAAGATTTATGGAAGAAATGAAATATGATATGGGTGGTGCAGGAACTGTTACTGGTCTGATGAAAACATTAGCATTAAGAAAAGCAAAAGTTAATGTTATAGGTGTAGTCGGATTGGTTGAAAATATGGCAGACGGAAATGCTCAAAGGCCAGGAGACGTAATTAAAAGTTATGCCGGCCATTCAATAGAAATTTTAAACACAGATGCGGAGGGCCGCTTGGTTTTAGCCGATGCAATTGCATATACAGAAGATAGATTTAAACCAAAATTTATAATTAATTTGGCAACACTAACGGGAGCAATAATAATGGCTTTGGGAAATGAATTCGCTGGATTATTTTCAAATAACGATAAGTTGGCAAATCAAATTTACGAGACTAGCTTAATAGATAATGAAAAAGTGTGGAGATTACCACTTAACGATACATTTGATAGACTGATGGATTCCAAGATAGCTGATTTGCAAAATATCAATTATTCAGGAGGCGCAGGTTCCATTACAGCAGCTCAATTTTTGCAGAGATTTATTAGAAACAAAACCCCATGGGCACACTTAGATATAGCTGGCATGGCATGGCAAAAAAAAGAAACAGAAGTTGCCGCTCAAGGTGCGACAGGATATGGAGTAAAATTATTAAACAGACTAGTAAAGGAGCATTACGAAAAATAATATGGAAAAAACTTTATCTTTAATAAAGCCAGATGCCGTTGAGAGAAATTTAATTGGAAAGATAATTAATGTTTTCGAGGAAAATGGTTTGATTATTGGTAAGATTAAAAAGATCCACGTAACATTAGATTTTGCAAATAAATTTTACGAAATTCATTCCTCTAGACCATTTTTTAATGATCTCTGTTCCTACATTAGTTCAGGTCCGCTAGTTGCGATTGTTTTGGAAGGTGATAACGCCATTCAAAAAAATAGAGATTTGATGGGAGCTACAAATCCAAAAGAGGCAAATGAAGGAACAATAAGAAAGATGTTTGCAATATCTATAGATAAAAATTCTGTTCACGGCTCAGATTCTTTGGATAGCGCGCATAAAGAAATAGAGCTTTTTTTTAGTAAAAAATAAAAAACTAAGTATCACTCTTGATGATGTTGTCTTTTTTTAAATTTTTACCTTCTTTTTTTTTGCCAGCATTTTTTTTCTTTTTAAAAATTTTTTTCCTGTAAAAAGTTTTTTCCTTAAGTTTTTCACCACTAATCTCTTTGATATTTTTAGCTTCAGAAATTTTTTTGACTTCTATAGGTGCAATTTCTATAAAATGTTTTATTTCTTCTAATTCTTTATTTTTATTATTTTTAAATAATATTTTAAAATCTCCTGTTAAGTAATCAGCATTGATTATAAAATTTACTTTAAATCGAAAATTTGTTTCAAAAAAAACAATCTCATCATTCATATATCTTTTTATGTAGTCTATTATTTTTTTAGGAAGCTCAACAGAAATAATTTTTGCCTTTGGTATCGAAAAAATTTTCTCTTCTATTAATTTTATAATTTTTTGAGAAAAAGATTCAATACTTAGGTTTAAATCCCATTTAATTGAGCTTTCTCTTAATCTTTGTCGGGTCATTTCTAGCAATCCGAAACTACTTATTTTGCCAATCTGCACTCTTGCCTTATCATTTCGTAAAGATTCTTTAAGTTTTTTTTCTACTAGTCTTCGATTCGAGTAATTTTCCATATCAATAAAGTCAATTACGATTAGTCCAGCTAAATCTCTTAGCTTTGCCTGTCTGGCAATTTCTACTGCTGACTCAATATTTGTTGCTAAAGCAGTTTTTTCTATATTTCTTTCCTTGGTAGATCGTCCAGAGTTTATGTCGATTGCAACAAGCGCCTCTGTTGGATTGATTATCAAGTAACCACCTGATTTTAAATCAATTCTTGGCTCAAAAATTTCATTAAGATACTTTTCTATTCCTCTTGAGTGGAATAAAGGAATTTTGCCTTTGTATTTTTTTATTTTTTTTACCTGGTCCTTGGCAATAATTTCTGCATATTTTTTTGCTTTATTAAAACCTTTTTCCCCATCAACGGTCACTTCTTTTATGTCATTACTAAAAAAATCTCTTATCGTTCTATAAATTACATCTCCCTCCTCATGAATTAAGCTTGGAGCATTAGATGTTAAGGTTTTTTCTTTTATCTCTTCCCATATTTGAACCAAAACTTCTAAATCGTTTTTAATTTCATTCTGAGTTTTTTTGGCACCAGCAGTTCGTACAATCAACCCCATTGTTTCTGGTATTGTTAATTGTTTAATAATGCCTCTAATATTCTTCCTATCTTGAGAATTGAAAATTTTTCTAGAAATACCACCGCCTTTAGCAGTATTCGGCATAAGCACAATATACTTTCCAGCTAGGGATAAAAAAGTAGTAAGAGCAGCTCCTTTTTTTCCACGCTCTTCTTTTACAATTTGAAGAAGTATTATTTGTCCAGGCTTAATTACCTCTTGAATTCTATATCTTTTAAATTTTTTTTTAGCCCTTATATCGCTAATTTTTTTTTCATAAGGATTTTTTTCTAGCTCAAGAGTTTCTATTTCAGGATTATCTTCACCATCCATAGTGTCTTTTGAATTTTCACCTAACAACTCTTCAGAAGATTCGTCACTCTCAGATTCACTAGAAGAGTTAGAATCTTCGGGACTAAGTTTATTGGTCTCTTCTTCTAGCTCTTGCCTCAATTCTTCTTCTTCTTTAAGAATTAACTCTTTGTCAGCTAGAGGTATTTGATAATACTGAGTTTGAATGTCATTAAATGCCAAAAAGCCATGACGTTCATTTCCAAAATCAACAAAAGCTGCCTGCAAAGAGGGCTCTATTCTACTTATTCGACCTAAGAATACATTTCCTTTAAGCTGTTTTTTTTGCTCATTTTCATACTCATATTCTTCAACCCCGCTATCAGATTTGATGGCAACTCTCGTCTGTCTTTCTTGAGAGGCATCAATAAGAATTTCTTTTTCCATGTTTGTAATTTCCAGTCTGTGTTGATTAAGATAATTTTCATAAAAAACTTTTTAATATTCAATAGTAAGATAATATTGTATTTGCTCAGTTTTGAAAGAAATAATAGTTAAAAATTATAAATAAATCAAAAAAATGACAATTTTAACTGGTTTAACAAAGCTATGATTCAAATGATTAGAACTTTAATATTAAGCATTTTATCAATTACTTTTTTAGTTTTTTTAACAGCCTTTTTGATCTTGTGGTATTTTTCCAATGATTTACCGAATTATCGTTTTTTAGAAACTTACAAGCCTGCAGTATCTAGTAAAATTTATAATAATAACGGTGAAATAGCCGCCGACTTTGCAGTTCAAAAAAGAACCTTCGTTAGCATTAATGAGATTCCAGACTTTGTAATTAATGCTTTTTTGTCTTCTGAAGATAAAAACTTTTTTAATCATCCTGGAATTGATGCGAGGGGAATAACTAGGGCTATCATTAACAATCTTCAAAATATAGTTAATGGAAAAAGATTAGAGGGTGCTTCCACAATTACACAACAAGTAGCAAAAAATTTTTTGCTAACATCAGACGTGTCGTTGTCACGAAAGATAAAAGAAGCAATTCTAGCCTTTAGAATTGAGAAATATTTAAGTAAAAAAAGAATTTTAGAACTTTATCTTAATGAAATTTATCTTGGCGAAAGAGCTTACGGAATAGCTTCTGCAAGCATGATTTATTTTGATAAGTCATTAAAAGAACTCAGTATTTCTGAAGCAGCATTATTAGCCACTCTTCCAAAAGCTCCAAGTACCTATAATCCTTATCGAAATTTAAACACCACCTTAAAAAGAAAAGATTGGGTATTAGCAAGAATGCTAGAAAATAAGTTTTTAAGCAAAAATGGTTATGAAAAAGAAATTAAAAAGAAAATTATTTTAAAAAAAAGAAAGTTAAATTTTTACAATGAGTCCCTTTTTTTTACAGAAGAAGTTAGGCGTTTTTTGTTTGAAAAATATGGAGAAGATGTTCTTTATAAACAAGGACTATACGTCAAAACTTCATTGGATAATAACCTTCAATCGATAGCAACTGCAGCATTGAGAAAGCATGTCCAGCTTTACGACAGAAGACATGGTTGGAGAGGACCTATAAGAAATGTAAAGACAGCCGATAACTGGAAGAAAAGTATTAATTTAAAAAAATATGATAAATTAAGTGATTGGAAGGTAGCTATAGTTACCAATGTTCAAGAATCTTTTGCCGAAATAGAAACTTCAGACAAGACCCTAGCAAAAATTAATCTACAGAATCTCAAATGGGCACGACAACATATTAATACTACATTTCTTGGACCGGCTATTGCAAATGTAAATCAAGTTTTGAAAATTAATGATCTGATATGGGTTGAGAAAAATAAGAAAAATAATGATTGGTACTTGAGACAAATTCCAGAAGTAAATGGATCGGTAATTATTTTAAATCCTTGGAACGGACGAATTTATGCAATGGTTGGAGGGTATAGTTTCGATTTAAGTCAATTTAATAGAGCAACACAGGCAAAAAGACAGCCTGGATCAGCTCTTAAACCTTTTGTTTATGCAGCAGCCCTTGAAAATGGATACCAGCCCAACAGTTTTCTTTTAGATGCTCCTTACATTTCGCAGCAAACCAAAAGCCAAGCAAAATGGAAACCAGCCAACTATGGAAATAGATTTTATGGGATGGGCACTCTTAGATCTGGAGTAGAGAAGTCACGAAATCTTATGACTATTCGTTTAGCGCAATCGGTGGGAAATAAAAAAATTTTAGACCTAACTAAAAAATTAAAAATTTATGAAAATCCAGATAATTTACTTTCTTTTTCATTAGGAGCTGGTGAAACCACTTTGTTAAATCTCACTAATGCCTACGGAGCATTTGTAAATGGCGGAACCATGCCACGTCCATCCTTAGTTGATTTAATACAAGATCAAAATGGAAAAACGATCTATAAAAAAGAAAGTTATCAATGCAATGGATGTGACCAGATTTCTATTAACAAGGAAGAATATCCAAGAGTAGAAAATATGGAAAGTAGAATTTTAAGTGAAGCATCTTCTTATCAGTCAGTTTCAATCCTAGAAGGAGTTGTGGACAGGGGCACCGCAAAAAAAATGAGAGGTTTGCAAATTCCACTCGCCGGGAAGACAGGCACAACTAATGAAAATGTGGATGCCTGGTTTATTGGGTTTACACCAGATTTAGTGATTGGTACGTACGTTGGTTTTGATAATCCTAAAACATTAGGAAAGTTTGAAACGGGTGCTAAGGCTGCCCTGCCTATATTTCAAGATATTGTGCAAAATTTACCCAAAAAAAACATCTCCTCTTTTTTTAAAATTCCACCATCTGTGAATTTAGCTCCTATTAATATAAAGTCTGGATTGAGCGATAAAAAACAAAAAAACAATATTTTTTTAGAGGCGTTTAAATTAAATGAATTTCCTAAAGACAAACATATAGATTTAAATAAAAAACTAAGTACAGTTTATTAATTATGTTCGAGCAAAAAAAAATTATTTTAAGTTTAGAAGAATCCTTGTCTAAAATATGGAGTTATCTTTGACAAAATTCACTGTATTAAAAAAATAGCACAAATTGAAATTGAAATTAGTAAACCTGATTTCTGGAATGATAATCACAATGCTCAACTTGTCGTTAAAGAAAAAAATCATCTTGAAAAAATTTTAAATGATTACAAGTCTTACAAAGAAGAACTTTTAAATATTAAAGAGCTAGTAGAGTTAAATGCAAAAGATAATGACGAAAACTTAGCAAAAGAACTAGAGACGAGTTTAAAAAAACTTAAATTAAAAATAAGAGAGATAGAGCTCTTTTGTTTTTTATCAAAAAAAAATGACGAGCTGGATGTGTATGTGGAAATTCACGCAGGAGCTGGTGGAACAGAGAGTCAAGATTGGGCTGAAATGCTGAGAACCATGTATATAAAATGGGCTGAAAAAAAATCTTTTGCCTTTAGCTTAATTAGCGAAACAAAAGGTGAGGAAGTGGGATTTAAATCTTCCACCATTAAAATCGAAGGAAAATATGCCTATGGATTTCTTAGGCATGAATCAGGAGTTCACCGATTAGTTAGAATTTCTCCGTTCGATTCTGACAAAAGGCGTCACACTAGCTTTGCAAGTGTTTGGGTGTATCCTGTTGTTAATGAAAGTGTAGTGGTGGATATAAATGAGAAAGATTTGAGAATAGACACCTATAGGTCTAGTGGCGCTGGAGGCCAGCATGTAAATACGACTGATAGTGCTGTGAGAATAACTCATCAACCAACTAATATTGTTGTGCAATGTCAAAACGAAAGATCGCAACACAAAAATAAAGACACTGCTATGAATATGTTAAAAGCTAGATTGTATGAGCTAGAACTTCAAAAGAAAAAAGAAGAAAGCAAGTCCGTAGAATCAGGCAAAACTGATATTGGATGGGGCCACCAAATAAGATCTTATGTACTACAACCTTATCAAATGGTAAAAGATAGCCGCACAGGATTGGAAAGAACCGACCCCGACAAAGTTTTAGATGGACATTTAAACCCTTTTTTAGAAGAGTCTTTGTATAAATTAAACTAAATTATGAAATTAATAAAATTTTTATCTTTTCTATTAGTCT
>Ga0209383_1001605_pt1 | contig 13980 bp, 21 predicted proteins | sample CoawatmetaG02DNA_FD_187510 | JGI IMG/M metagenome (GOLD analysis project Ga0209383, IMG submission 187510) | Marine microbial communities from the West Antarctic Peninsula - Coastal water metaG029-DNA (SPAdes) (version 2) | ecosystem: Environmental > Aquatic > Marine > Coastal ... | reverse complement strand
GATGTAGCAAAAGTGGTGTGGAGATTTAACAGATGGCATCACCACGTTAACTACAGACCATTTAAGAATAACCGATTGATTAAGAAAAAGGGGCTAGATATTACTATAGGGTGTAACAATTACGGCATGAGGTTAATAGAAGCATGAATTTATACAAACATGAATATATGGGACAAGGCACCGATGAATAACCAGACCATAAAGGAGTGGCTTACTGTGTGGTTTTACATATCCATAGCAGCCATAGGCTTATTGATTGTCGCAGTCCTCATGCCGTTCCTCGTTGCTTATCGTTTGGTCAGGCATTTACAAGAAAAGAGGTTGTATGACAACAAATGGGAAAAGAAATGAACTGTTATAACTGTAATACAAAACTTATATGGGGCGGAGACGATGACAGCGAAGCTGAAGAGTGGTTTATCATTACAAATCTGAGTTGCCCCAAGTGTGAAGCGTTTGTTACGGTGCATCACAAGTCATGACGAATAAGAAGGCAGTACAGACGCTTTACGTTCACGCTGGGTTGGTCGTAAGACCTGAGACTGACGAGTCCTTAGCGGAGTTGAAAGCGGTGTTGAATAAGCATGGCATCAGGGCTAGTTTGAGGGTCAGCTATGACAATAGATAGATCGGCAGCCAAGGAGGCTGTAAGCGATGTAGCCATCGGCTTCTTCATGGCGTTTCCGATAGCAATCCTCGTGTTGTCTACCACCACTTGGATGGAACTCAGCGTGCCAGTCACGGCAGTAGTGCAAACTTTGGTGTTCACTTTGGTAGGGTTAGTACGCAAATATTTCGTTAGGGTACACTTCAAGGGGCGAGACGAGGTGTGCGAAGATGTATAACAATGTGCGAAAGTATGCAGAGATGTGCTGTGACAGGGTGTCAAAGAGGGTGAGGAAGGGTAGCTGTACACTGTTGGTCACCCTGTCAATTTTTCCTTTGTTTATAAGGCTTTCCTTCTCTTATAGGTTGGTAGTGTAGTATATATATATATAAATATTAATAGATGAGTATAACGTATAAAACGATGGTTTATAGAGAGAACACTACAGGAAGTGTTTGGGAGCTGTACACTACCCTTGGTACACTGTTGTCATGAGTTTACTAAAATCAATACTGCTGAGAACCGATGACGAGGACTACGAAATTACCACTCACTTTGTGGTTGCTAACACTTTCATGGGAGTGGAGCGAAAGCTCAAAGGTAAGAACATAATAACAATAATCAAGACAGACGAGGGTGAGTTCATTGCCTTGGTCGAGGAGTAGACATGGCTGGACGACCTAGGAAACCGAAGGAACAAATCGTGAGTGCTCCGACTCAATTTGAGAAAGACAACGAGTTTGGTTTGACTGAGATGCAGTCGTCATTCGTGTGGCATTACACCGAAGGTGCTTGCAGCCAGACTGAAGCAGCTCGGAAAGCTGGCTTCGAGTTCCCAGCTGTCAGTGCCAACAAACTGCTCAGTGGTACGCATCACCCAAAGGTAGTCAAAGCCATCAGGATCAAACAGGATGAGCTGGCTGAGAAGTACGCCATCACACCACAGAAGACTGGCACAATGTTGTGGAAGATCATGGAGCAAGCGTATGAAAGTGGACAGCTTAACGCTGCGGTTTCTGCTATCAAGGAGCTCAATCAGTTGGGAGGATTGTCCATCAATCGCTCGCAGAACATCAACATCAACGCCAACCTTGACCGCATGAGTAAGGAGGATATCAAGGAGAGACTGGGCAAGTTGCTCGGAGCAGAAGCCTCGGATTACTCACCGAAGGATAAGTGAATAGTTAACTAAGTAATGGAGTGCTCTTCCGCTGAGAGCTCAAAAATCCAGAGAAATTCATTTTTTTCCAAAAAGTCTAATAGAATCAATAGCTTACGAGTGTATGCTAACATGCAAATCTTTGCATGATTGTGCAAACTTGTGTTCAGAGGGCTAACACCTCTGCATTTCTGGTTCTCTCCAGCCCTCAAAGGAACCCTATGGACTGGGTTTTTAGGGTAGCCAGAACCAATTAATTGACCCCGACACCCCAATATATATATATTGGTACAGGCGAGTGTTTATAATTAAGTTAGGTGCACTGAATCACCAAAAAATCTCATTGCACTTTTAAAGTGCTATACTTTGCACACGACCACATTCGTGCTAAAAAAAAATTTTTCAAAAAAAAATATGAAAATTAATTACCAACAAAATGTAGGGCAACTTTTAGAATGAAAGATCAAATTAATATTTGTTTGCCGTTACAAATTTACTATTCAAAAAATAAAAAATTTATTTTAAATTTGAACAACTACAGAAACGCCTACTTCAGAATCCTGTCTATTGCAAAAAAAAATTACACCGAGGAGCTACTACCTGAGTTGCAAGACTTACCTGAATTCACCGAACCAGTGACCTTGACCTACACCTACTACTCCAAAACCAAAAGGCGTATCGACATAAGCAACCCTTGCTCAATCATAGACAAGTTTGCCTGTGACGCTCTGGTGAAGGCTGGAGTTCTGAAAGACGACAGCTTTGAACAGGTCAACCAAGTGATTTACAAATTTGGTGGTTTCGACAAAGAGAACCCCAGATGCGAGCTGGTAGTGTCTACATAAACAACTTGGTTTACTAACACACGCTTGCACTGATACAATCGTTTCATGGCTGGAATTGAAGACTTAAACATACCGAACAAACCAAACACCTTGGGTGATCTTAAGTTCACAGAACAAAAAACTGACTTCAGCGGTTTACAAAACAATTTACTGCAAGGGATGCCGTTGTTTGATGCCATAAAAGAATTTGGTCTTAACAAGGCACTCAACCTGTCTGGTTTAGACGTAGGCATACAAAACGACATAAAGAACAATTTACCAACCGATGAAATAGCAGCCAACTTTGCTTTGCCAAGATTGTTGGATGGCTTGCCAATACCTGATTTATTAAAAAATTCTTTGATTGGAGGGTTAAGAAACGAAACACCTGAATACAACATCTCAAGATCGATGCCTCTTAGGGACAGCGGCAGACTAGGGTTCGATGCAACTCTTGGTGCTGATTCTAGTGCAAACTTAAACTACAGCATCCCAGAGATGCCTATAGCCAATAACACCAACTTTAGGATGGGAGCCAATGTAAATGAGCGTGGCAGAGCCACTGGCGACCTAGGGGTTCGATACCAGCCAAACCGCAACACGTTTGTTGATGCTGGTGTACGGTTAGATTCACAAGGCTCTCCAGAGACAGTAATAAAATTTGGCAAGAAATTTGCTAACGGTGGAGTTGTCACGGATATAGACATCTTTTCTTAATATGACACTCAGCAACACAACAGAACGTCAAACGCACAACAAAGTTAATTGTTACCAAGGCTGGTTCTGGAACAGCGACAAACAGATTTTGGAAAGATGGAGTAACGCAACGGTTTAAACAATATGTCACTTAGGGATTTACTGGAACAACAGATACAGCAAAAGATGATGCAAGATCAGATCGACAGAGACGTGGCTGTACAGTTCACGCCATCCGCTGGTCAGGTAGCTAATGTAACAGGCATGTTGGTACCGGGAGCTGGTATCAAAGACGCAAAAGGTGAATACCCAGCCCTTCCGTCTTACGACCAACCAGTCACCGAAGCATTTTCTCAAGAACCTTATCCGTCAATGGCAGAGAATTTAAAGCGTGGAGGCTTCGGAGGTTACTTCGATGCCAGCATGCAAGGACTGGGAGTCGCTGGCGATGCTCTCTACGCAGCTCCAGTTGCGGGCACTTTTCTTGGAGCCACTATTGGTACTGGTTTAAAAGGCTTAGGAGCTTTGGGCACAGTAGCCAAAGCTGCTGCTACTGGTAGTAAAGCTGGTAAGGGTGGCAAAGGCATCACCGCACTCGATGAAACGAAAAGGATGTTACAAGCAGACATCGACACGTTTGCCAAAGACGATCTCGGCTTTACCTCTCCTACCATGGAAGCCTTGATCACGAAAGCACCAGCCAACCTAAAAGGCAAACAGATTACCGAATGGGCTAAATCTGAAGGTGCTCCCAACAAAGGCGTGAAGCCTAAAGAATTAGAGTTCCTTGGTTTGGATGAGTTCGTAGCCTCTAACCCCAACGCCAATGTCAGAGAAACCGTTGAAGGTATCAGTGGCAACAAAGTAAAAGTCACCTCGAACATCAGAGGCGGTGGTGAAAAAACCATGGGATTTCAAAACACCACACCGCTCGAAGACCCACTGGATGGTTCTTTGGTGTATCAAAGCGAGTTAGATAACTTAAAAGCTGATATTAATGATGGTTTTAAACCTGACAACGATATTCTCCGTATTTACAATGCTTTTTCAGATGAATACGGTGTTGCACCTATCGAGTCTTTTGCGGACATGCAAAAAGTTGACAATGAAGTTTTAGAAGCGTCCATAGACAGATCGGCAAAAAATAATTACATGGAAGACCCCTATCAAAAAATAACACCTACGGGCACTGATGCTGCCGATGACACTTTTGCTTTTGGCAACGATGAAGTGGGTTACCAACTTTTTGTCGATGGCAACAGAGTTACCAATAAAGACAACATAGCTTACAGCGAAACCGAAGCTCAGATACAGCTTAGAGATTCAATGTCGGAGCAAGGTTATGACTTTGTGCGTTTGGAGGCTGATGAATTTGACCCCAATTTTGACCAAGACATCATTGGTGGCACTCAATACAAACAATACATAGATAACAGTCTGCCCGGTGGTTCTAACTACCGAGAGGTGGTGTTTAACTGGGACAACGCTCCAGTCAGACACAACGTCTTGGATCACTTTGATGATGACAACCAAATAGCTCATGCACTGATCCGAGACAGGAAGCTCGCTGACGGCACTAACACACTACACGGTGACGAAATCCAGTCAGACTTACACACCAAAGGTTCAAAGGATGGTTATGCTACGCCCGAGTTTATAGACCCAATTAAATCTCAATTAAAAATTAAAGAACAAGAAATACTGAAACAAGCCGATATTGTAGAAGACATGCTGGTAAAAAAAGGTATCTATCAAACTACAAAACCAACAACTCGCAAATCAACACAAGAAATTTTAGATTATCCAACCTCAAATGATATAAAAAATATTACAATAGCAGACCATCTGGAAGAAATAAGATCATTCAATAAAAAAACACCTGATGATTTTGATATAACTTATGACGATTCTGCATATGCAGCTAATGAACTGCGTGATTATTTAAGAAATCAACAAGTACCTAAAGATGCAGATACTTACAATCCACTTACAGACTTTCAATTTATTGATGATGAGTTTGAGTTGTTAAATAAATTGAGTTCTTCGTCTGGTCAGGCAAACAGACTTCAATACAAACTAGACAACCTTGTACCCTACTACCCATACAAAGACGACTACTTCGACTTGGCGTTAAAGAAAATGCTTTTACTGGCAATAGAAGAAGGCAAGCCAGCCATATCCATCTCTGGTTCAGCACCCATGAAAGCAAGATACACAGAAGAGTACGCCAAGTTCTACGAAAGCCTCTACGACAAAAAGATACCATCAGCCATGAAGAAGCTGTCGAACAAGTACGGTGGTAGGTTTGAGAAGAAAGGCAGTTTGGATTTGCCAGATACTTTTGGTGGAAGTCGTAAATCATACAGCGAAGTACCAGATTTTGCTACAGACAATCTTGAAGCCAACGTCATCCGCATCACCCCAGAGATGAAGGAGAAGATACTCAAGGAAGGCATCCAGTCTTTCGGTACTGGTGGCATCGTGGAGTCTGGCATAACCCACCTAAACACCTCCAAGAAAAAAACAGACGGAATTGTAGCCATAGCCACCGCATAAAAAAAAGGGCAGCCTTTCGGTCTGCCCTCCTTTCTTGGTAACTACTTAGTCATCGTACTGAACTTCCTCTAAGTCTTTCAGCTCTAGTGCATACCACTTTGCTACAACACCTTCATAAACTGTGATGTCTTGTGCACAATATTTGATGTACTTAAAAGGCTCGCCATAAATTGGAGTACCTTCTTCTTGTCTGTGCCATCTGTCAGCAAAACCTTCTAAAACTTTTTTGCCTTGTTTTTCCATCTCTTGGTATTTAGCTATGGCTTCTTTTAAAAACACAATCTCTTCTTTAACCAAGTCACATGAAAGTTCCAGTGGTAAAGCATGGATTCCTTTACAGCTTCCTGATCTCCAGCCTTCGATTGTAAATCCGTGGTCAGCAACCTTGTTTGTCTTAACATCTATCTTGTGTCTCTTCTGACAGATTTGGCAATGACCCCAGTGTTTAGCAGACCTTTCAGTTCTGACACCTTCAGTCTTAACTTTTTTTGGCTTGACTACAATCTCTGCTTCTTTAAAAAAAGCTCTAAGCTCTACTAGGGTGTTGATCATAACCCACACGTCACCATAGGTTGTGAAGAACTCAGCGTGTTTGGCTTCTCTTACATTGTGTAAGTCAGAAGGCACATCATCACTAGGCAGAGATTCTCTAAGAGCTGTCTCAGCCTCTCCATAATATCTGTACTCATCACCAAAGATTTCTTTAAGGTTGATTCTGTAACACCTAGAAGCATAACCAGACAGATTAGAGTAAGCCTCGTTGAGATGATACATTGCATCTTTCTTTGCTGATTTAGTATAGAACTGACCGTTGTACAGTTCGTGTGCTTTGATTAGTCTTTCTTCGAATTTTTCTATGTGTAACATTTTTTTCTCCTTTTTAGTTATTAATTAAATATCTCACATACACATAATACTCTTATTTGCATAAATGTACAACTATTTGCACACTACTTTAAACAAAAAAAGACAGCCTTTCGACTGCCTTTCTTCGCTGGTTGAACCTAGACTCTTTCTAAGAAGTTCTGAGCGTACTCTTCTGGAGTGTGGTTGATACTTAAACCACTGAAGTGGCTTTCCACGATCTCCACAAACTCTTGAGCGTCTTGTAAGATTGCTTTCAAAATTTCTTCGCTAGTAGCCGTTTCTTTATCGACAGCATTGTAGTGCTCTAGGTTATGGTTAAAGAACAGGTCGCTCGCAAAAGGATCAACCCAAGTTTCGGTTTCGGTTCTGGTGCTTGTAACATTTGTCATATTTTTTCCTCGTTTTGTTTATAACAGATTTATAATACTCTTGTTTGCATAAATGTACAACTATTTGCAGTCTCTTAATCCTTGGAACTTACGCCCTAGAATCTTGCCAACCTTCTGGTAGTGAAAGTTTGGATACTCTGGGTGCAACGACCTGACCTGTTTGGCTATCCTTCTCCAGCCCAAGCCACTGTCGTGCAAAGCGTAGATCGTCTTCAGCACGTCTTGTTCCTGTTCGTTTGGTATCAGCTTGGTTCTGTGCTTGTTGCCGTACTTGACTGGTTGCTTATCAAAACCAAAAGGAGCCGCTCCACCGATGGAGTGACCTTTCGATGCCCAATCCATCTTGCCATCCGCAAACCTGTCCTTGATGTTGCCGTGCTCAATCTCTGAGACAGCCGACAGAACCATCAGCATGATTCGGTTTGCCATCTCGTTCATGTCGAACTTAGATCGCAATCCGCTTTCGTCTTTGCTCTTTGGATAGACTATCGGCACGTCACCAAACTGCTGACAGAAGTAAAGCGTAACCCCAGTCTCTTCCAAGATAGGAATGATGTTCAGCAGATCACTACTGGAACGTGACATACGATCCAGTCGAGTGCAGACGATGATGTCGTGTTCGTCCATCACATCGGTCAGCTCTCTCGAAGCTGGTCGGTCAACTATCGGAGTGGTTCCACTCACGCCAGTCTCGATGAAAAACTTATCGACCTTGCGATTGTACTTTTCTTGTACGAACTCTTCGATTAACTTCTGCTGAGTATCAAGCGAGCAACCGTTGGAGGCTTGCTCGTAAGTTGAAACTCTAACGTAACCGTAGACGTTGTTAATTTGTTTTCTTGGTTCTATCACGATTGCCTCCTAGCTCTGGCTTGAGCGTTTGCTCTGTCTCTAATCAGTTGGTTCTCCACCTCTATCTCAATCATAATGAGATCAAGCACATGCTTCTTGTCTTTGGCGTTTAGTTTACCAAGCACCACGATGTCTTTGGGTTTTGGTTTCCAAGTCTGGTGCCATTGCTTTTCTTGATCAGCGTAATGCCAATCAACCCACCCATGGTCATCTGTGTCTATTTGAAAGATTGGTCTGAAGTTCATCTTCTTCTCCTTTGTTATTAATTTATTTGTTCTCACAGGGATAACCATACTCTTATTGCAAGACATTGCAAGTATTAATACACTCTCTATAATAATAAATAAGAGTTTGCAAGTTACAATACTTCCGTGATAAGGTGCCTAGGTGAAATTAATAAAGGAGAAAAAATCATGAACAAAATTACACAAAAAACAATAACGGAGACGGTCTTATGAGCATCATACAACTGCAACTCAACAAGAGGCTAGACAACATGATTGAAGAAGTCAAAAAGGAATACAACCTTACGGCTAACGAGATCATACTCAACAGCTTGGATCATTTTATAAAAGACAAGAAAGACTTTCTAGTAGGTCACAAGTTTGAGCTAGAACAAGTTGTTAAACAAAAACAGCTGGAGTTTGCACAAGCAACCAAGGCTTTGGAATTGCACAACGCTAGGATTTCTAACTTTGACATGGCAACCAATGTTTCACATGAAACATTAGAAGAGCCAGCAGAAGAACCGACAATCAAAGAACGCAAGACCAAACGATCTAAGATGTCTTTTTGTTTTACGGATGCTAACTTACAATCTTTAGAGGATAAAAAAAATTCATACTACTATGACATTACAGAGCCGATGTTGTGTATTAGGTTTCGTAAAGACAACATTAAAACTTTTTACAGCCACCACATCAACAAACAGCTTTCAAAAAATCTAATCAAAGTTAAGATCGGCAGAACGGATCAGATTGGAGTTTTGTTTGCTAGGAAAAAAGCTAAAGAAAATCAAGTTATCGTTAGAGGTGGCATCAACCCTAATGCCAACAAGTCAGCTGGCAGACCCAAACTGGTAGCAATGGCAGTAGAGAACCCCACCACGCCCTTGGAAACCGACAAGCAAGGCATCATCACTTGGGCTGAGTTTGCTGGTTACAGATACAACGACATTGACATCTTAGGCATAGCCTTAGAAGACAACAAAGTAAATGTGAATCAAGCCAAAGGCAAATTTCTAAATGGAATCTACGCCAACACGGCAAGGCAAGCGTTTGACATGTGGAAGAACGATGACAAGACCATAGGTCAGATATGCAGACATCAACTGATGGAAGCTGGAACGCCTAATGAAAAGCCTTGTTCCGTAGCCAACATGTTGCTCAGTAGAATACTAAAAGGCATCTGGCACTATGGCACACAAGAAGAAAAGGGCTACATATTTAACAACAAGGAGGTAAAGTAATGAAGACACCTTACGATGACTTGTTTGATTTTTACAAAGACAAGATTTGTGTGACCTTTGTAAAAAAGGAAGATTACGACTATGTGTCTATAGTAGAAGCGTTCACCGACAGACAAGAGGCATTGAAATTTCAAAAGCAATGCAAGGAGGACGGCACCTTTGTTGGCTACGCTGACCTCAGTTTGTTTCCAGCAATGGCAGTTGAAAAGTGGATAGAGCTACAAGGAGATGCTAAATTACCAACCACGGAGCTACACTGATGTCGCACAAAGAAGAAAGAGACTTACAAAAAGAAGCCGTTGCTAAAAACATCAGGCTGGTTTGTAAGCAAGAGATTTCGGTGCTGGAGGATAAACTTCCACGCACCGAAGACCTGTTAGAGAAAGATCAGTTTCTAAAAGAGATAGACGCTCTGAACCAGATAGCAGAAGAAGCTAACGCCAGAGCAGAACTTATCATAAAAGAAGCTGAAGAAAAATTGGAGAGTAAAGATGGAAAAATATCTTAGAACCTTAGACATGTTGTTTGACGGCAACCACAAAACCGTTGGACCTGATGCCATGAAAACCATGATGAAAAAATACTTAGATCGTGACCAAGACATCGTTGGCGGTGCCAACTACGTTATTGGCGAATGGAAAGAGTATCGCCTAAAGCACGAAGACGATGCACTAGCAGTCAAAGCACTGGAGTTGTTATGACAGAAATAGATGAAGCTCCTAAAGATGACCGTTCATCTTTTGATAAATACGCAGACAGGATGTACATTGCTTACACAAAAGAAAAGTCAGCAGAGGACGAGAAAGATGTACTAAGCCATGACGAGTACAGAATCCAATACAAAATGTTTCTGAGACAAAAGTACAAAGAAAAAAAAGCAGAAGACCGAAGAATACTTTTAGGTCTGTAATGACAAAAGACGTAGAATTTGCTCAAGGCATTTACAAAATTATTTCTGCTTTTATGGTGGGCATAGAATCTATTTATAGCTTAGAAGATTATTACAGAAAAAATGTTAGTGTCATAGATGCAGTAAAAAGCGTTGACACAAAAGTCCACAAACAACTTATCAATAAATTTAAGGAAAAAAGACATGCGATTAATACTCACTCAATACGACAAGACTCTATTGATAAAGATGTTGGGAGAACGAGGCAGAGCACTACAGAACAAGAAGACAAGGACAGAAGAGAAGAAAGAACTAGACTCTATAGATCGCATCATCCGTCAGCTGGCTTTTGGAAAAGATGACGAAACTTCATAATCTTGTAATTTGGTCTATAATAAAAAGACCATGAATAAAGACATACAGTTCTGCATAGACAAGATTGACTACTTGTTGGCTTACAAGTTGATAACCACACCAGTTAAAGAAGAACTGGAGATTGTAAAAGCCAAACTTGAAGGAGTAAGTTAGTGGCAGTTGGTTGGGGTCGCGATGGTTATGGTGACGACTATTGGGGTGCTACCTCAGTATCAGTATCACTAACAGGCGTATCTTCAACGTGTTCTTTAGGAACACCAGTCATACAACCAGACTGCAACGTATCAGCAACAGGACTAGCAGCTACGAGTGCGGTTGGAACACTGACATTTGATGCAGAAGCAAATGTAGCAATTACAGGAATAGCAGCTACCAGTGCGATTGGCTCTGTCATTATTTTTGAAAATGAAGTTGTAGAAGTCACTGGTTTAAGTGCAACGACTAGCATTGGAACGGTATCTACAGATGCAGAAGCAGTAGTAACCATTACAGACAGCCTTGTTGCAACCACAAGCACAGGAACTGCTTTCTTGTACGATCAATTCAGTACAGCACAAACTCCAAATTATTCAGATGTTGCGACAAGTCAAACTCCCAACTATACTAATATAACAGGTGGTCGTGACGCTGCATAATGAACATAAGAACTAAAGAGGACACATAGATGGCAAGTACATTTGTAAATGATTTAAGACTCAACGAGATGGCTACTGGAGATGAGAGTGGCAATTGGGGCGTTGTAACGAATACATCACTTGAGTTGATTGGAGAAGCTCTGGGTTACGGCACAGAAGGAATTACCACCAACGCAGATACTCACACATCAACTATTGCAGACGGAGCGACTGACCCAGTCAGAGCTATGTATGTTGAATACACAGGAACGCTAGACAGTGCTTGCACAATAACTATTGCTCCTAACACTATAAACAGAATGCACTTTATCGAAAACGGTACAAGTGGTTCTCAAAACATAATTATTTCTCAAGGTAGTGGAGCTAACATAACGATACCACCGGGTGATACTAAAGCAGTTTACCTAGATGGAGCTGGTAGTGGAGCTGCGGTAGTAGATGCTTTTGCCAGTCTTTCTGTTGTAGATTTAACAGTAGAAGATGATTTATTTGTTACAGATGATTTAGGAGTTGGCGGAGATATAGACTTAGAAGGTTCTATAGATGTAAATGGAACATCCAATCTGGATGTCGTAGACATTGACGGAGCTGTAGATATGGCTAGTACGTTACAGGTAGACGGAGCTATAACCAATAGCTCTACTATAGTTTCAACTGGAAAAATTACAGCCGATGCGGGTATAGATATTGATAACTTTAATATAGACGGGACTACTATAGCTCTATCTAGTGGAGATATGACTATAGACACAGCTGGTGATTTAATACTGGATGCTGCTGGAAATGATATAAAGTTTCTTGATAATGGTACTCAAATTGGTCAAATTGAAATGGCAGCTAGTTCAGGTTTTCATTTTAGAAGTATAGAACAAGATGCTGATCTTAGATTTAAGGGTAACGATGGTGGTTCTACTATAACTGCCCTTCTTCTTGATATGTCAGCAGCAGGTTTAGCAACATTTAATGCAGGTGCTACTTTTGCAGATAAAGTTGGTATAGGAACTACTGCCCCTGCTTCACCTCTCCATGTAAAAGGAACTACTTCACATACTTATTTAACAGTAGAAGCAAATAGTGGAGTATCAAATGCTATTAAATTTATAGGAGCAAATGAGTGGATTATAGGAAACAGCACAATTACTGGTGGTGGTGGTGACAATGATTTTAGTATTCAAGACGGCAGTGTTAATGCAATAAAAATAAATGGAGGAGGAGCAGTTACAATTAACGAAGGTGGAGCAGACTTAGACTTCAGAGTTGAAACAAGTGGTTCAACACATATGTTTTTTGTAGATGCGGGAGCTAACAAAATTTTAATGAGTTCTAATCCAGCTTCTGATACTCAATCAACACCACATGATACTTTAAAACTTGCTGTAGCTTATGCTTCAAGTGGTACAAATGGTGCTGCAGGTTTAGGTCCGAGACTAGTTTTTGCAATCCCTGATGATGAAGACAATCCAAGTGTAGGGGGCGGTATTGCAGTAGTAAAAGAAAGTGGAGACGATAGCGATTCAAGTTCTGCAATGATTTTTTCTGTAACACAAAATGACGAAACACTAGACGAAGCTATGCGAATTTCTTCTGCGGGAAACGTAGGCATAGGAGCAACAAGCGATGCTACACCTTTATCCGCAAATTTATTTGTGACAGGTACTGCGGCTGCTTTTACTGCTGTAACTTCATCTTCTGATGGTGCTACTCTAGCAGCTTTTAAAACAGGAAGTTATGATGGCGCTAGTAATGTAATGAATTTTTATAATGCAGCTAATGGTGTTATGGGAAGAATTACAGCAACAAATGGTAACTCAGGCACAGCAGTTTCATTTACAACTAGCTCAGATTATAGATTAAAAGAAAATATAAAACCCTTAGAAAATGGTTTAGACAGACTCAACAAATTGAATCCTATTAAGTTTGATTGGAAAGGTACTGGTATATCTAGTGAAGGTTTTATAGCACACGAAGCACAAGAAATATTTAGTGATGCAGTTACAGGAGAAAAAGATGCTGAAGAAATGCAAAGTATGGACTACGGAAGAATTACTCCGTTACTTGTTAAAGCCATCCAAGAACAACAAACAATAATAGAAGATTTAAAAACTAGAATAACAACCTTAGAAGGAGAATAAATATGGCAATATCATATGCATGGGACGTAAGTACAGTTGACACTTACCCGACAAAAGACAGCAAAGCAGATGTAATTTATAATGTACATTGGAGACTCACAGCAACAGATGATACTAATAACGATGCAAACGGAAACGCACAGACTGCAGATGTTTATGGTGCAGAAGGATTAAGTGTCGCAGACCTGTCAAGCTTTACAGCTTTTGCAAGTGTTTCTAAAGCTAACGTACAAGCGTGGGTTGAAGCATCTATGAATGCTGATGACTCTAATAGAATTGCTTCTTTAAAAACTGGTCTGGATGCAAAGATAGCTGCAAAAATAACACCTATAACAGTACGGAAAACAATTTCATAAACAGGAGAAAATATGAGTGACGCAGAAAACATTGTTTACATAGACGATACAGAAGTAAAAGAATCGGATATGACCGATAAACAAAAATATCTAACCAAACAGCTAAGAGACTTAAACAATCAAAAAGCTAGGTTAGAATTTCAACTAGATCAAATTATGGCTAGTTTGAGTGTGT
>Ga0209383_1001603_pt1 | contig 13988 bp, 17 predicted proteins | sample CoawatmetaG02DNA_FD_187510 | JGI IMG/M metagenome (GOLD analysis project Ga0209383, IMG submission 187510) | Marine microbial communities from the West Antarctic Peninsula - Coastal water metaG029-DNA (SPAdes) (version 2) | ecosystem: Environmental > Aquatic > Marine > Coastal ... | reverse complement strand
ACATAATAATCTTTATAAGAAGACAATATAAAAAACAAAATTAAAAAGGAGAATAGATGAAAGGTTTTAGATTTATTACAAATGATGACACTTCAGAATTTTGCCATCGTGTAACTGAGGCAATATCCGATGGATGGAAATTATATGGTGAGCCAAAAATGACTTTTGATAATAAAAGAGGGGTAATGCGTTGTGCTCAAGCAGTTATAAAGAACTCTCCTAAGAAAAAGTATTCAAAAAAGATGAAGCTATCATCGGTATAAGGGTATAAATTAAAACTTTAGGTATAAATGGGTAAAGTTGCAAAAGATAAATGGGATAAGGTAATTGAACATCTAACACATTCAGACAGTGATCTTGAAAAAGTATTAAGCTTATTAAAGGGGTGTGACCAAGGGAATGCATTTAATTATGATGTTAATAGAGCGTCTTATTCATTAAATATTATTGCGATAATTACACAAAAGCAACTTGATCCAGAAAATAAAGATAAGTCACTTACTCATATAATTAGACAGTGGGTTAAATCAAAAGACTTCATTCAATTTTATAATTTAATGAGAAAACAAGAAAATATTACTTGGGATAAAAGTAAACTTGAAGATTACACCAAACAATTAAAAGACCTTTGGTACAGTAAATCACAATCTAAAAACAAAGAATATTTTAAAAAAATAGACGGATTTAATAAAACAGCTGGGGCAAATCTTTTAGAGCAAGATAGCAAGGAAGAACTAAGACCGAAAGCTAAAATAATTGAGAAAACCTTTGATAAAATAAAACAGAATGAACGTAGGTCTCGTACGATCGTCTCTTAACACAAACTAATGAGATATAATGATCCTACTAAGTTAAAGCACTCTCAAAAAAAACATGACTAATTAAAAAACTTTATTTTTTGATTATTATGCGTTAAATAAGAAATTAACAATAAATTTAATTTATCAAATTTTCAAAAAAAAACTGCAGATATCAATTTATAAATTATATGTATAATTTAAAAAGTATAGCTATTATTGCCAGCAACAATGGGCTTGGTCATATAAGAAGATCTGTAGTTCTAGCAAATTCACTCTCTAAAAAATTTAAAGTAACTATTTTTTGTTTAAAAGACAAAGTTGATAAATTTAAAATTAATAAAAGAGTAAAATTAATAAATTTTGAAATAAAAAAATATAAAAATATTATTTTTAATAAAAAAAATAATATACATAAACTTTTTATTTTCAAAAATAAGTTCGATATTTTTCTAAGTGACAACTATCCTGAAATTTTGAATCAGCAGAAAAATACAATAATGATATCAAATTTTTTTTGGCATGATATTCTTAGAATAAATACTGAATATTACAAAAAATTAGAAAAGAAAATTGCCAAAAGACCTATTGTTTCTAATTATTTATTTGTATCAAAATATATAAAAAAAAACTTCAAAATTAAACCAGTCGGTTTTTATGGAAAATTTTTAGATAAAAATTTTGATAAAAAAAAAAATGGTATTTTAATTTCATTTGGTACAGCTAAATTAAATTATAAAACCAAAATTGAAATTAATGAGTTTTTGGAAAATGTTAAAAGCTTAAAAAATAAAAATATACCAATTTATCTTGAGCCCAGATATTATCAGAAGCATTATAAGAATTTTAATATTATAAAAGCTACTTTTGATAATGAAATGTATTCAAAAATTGCTATTGCAATAATAAAACCTGGTCTAGGTACAATTACAGATTGTTTAAGCAGGGGTATTACTTTAATAACTTACACAAAAAATCAAAATAAAGAATTTACTGAAAATGCAAAAATTTTAGAAAAAAAAAATATTGGTATTAATTTTTATAATTTAATTTCGGCATTGAATTTTTCAATACTATTAATTAAAGAAAAGTCCATTTTAAAAGAAAAATTTAAAATTGCAAAAAACTTAAAGTGGAATGGTGAAAAAGATGTAATGAAAATCATTAATGAGCTATTCCCTCAAAAATTATTGATATACAATGAAAAATATGAAGAAAGGTTAAAATAAAAAGCTTTTAGAATTTATGCCTAATAACAATGTAAAAGTAATTGCTGAATTGTGTCAAAATCATAAAGGAGATTTTAAGTTAATTGAAGAAATGGTTCATGCTGCAGCTGAGTCAGGAGCAGATATTGCAAAAATTCAGTTTATTGACTCTAAAGATTTAACTTTTAGAAAAAAATTTGATGATGGTTTAATTGAGAATGAAGAAATAAAAATAATTAAAAGACCTTATAAGGAAGAGTATGAAAGATTAAAGAAATTAGATTTAAACAAAGATGATCATTTAAATTTTATTGAAATTTGTAAAAAATTTAAAATTACTCCGATGACAACAATTTTTAATTTAAGTAAAATAAATTATGCTAAGAATCTAAATTTTAATGCAATTAAGTTAGCCAGTTATGATTGTGGATCACACTTTATGATAGAGGAAATTTTAAAAAAAAATTTTGATAAAATAGTTATATCTTGTGGAGCCTCTTACGATAATGAAATTGAAAAAACTTGCCATTTAATGCGTAATCATAAAGATTTTTCATTATTGCATTGTGTTACGATTTATCCCACACCATTAATTGAAGCACATTTAAATCGAATAAAATTCTTAAAAAAACTAACTAAAAATGTAGGAATTAGTGATCACTCAGACCCTGAAAAAACAGGACATAAATTATGTATAGGGGCGGTTAACATGGGTGCAAATTTAATTGAAAAGCATTTTACGATTTTAAAAAAAGATCAAACAAAAGATGGTCCTGTTTCGGTTAATGAGAAACAATTAAAAGAATTAATTAGCTTAGTGAATTTAAGTGATGATGAAAGAAAAAATTATATTAAAAATCATGTACCAGAATATGATAAAATGCTTGGAAAAGAAAAAAGAGAATTATCAAAAGTTGAAATATTAAATAGAGATTATTATAGAGGACGATTTGCAAGTAAAGACAAAAATAATAAAATTTTCGATAATTGGCAAAAAGTTGATTTAAATGATCTAGTTTTAAAATAAAATAAATATGTATTATTATCTAAATATAATAGTAATTTGTTTGAATGTTTAAAAATAAGATTTCTATTGTAGGAGGTGCTGGCCATATTGGATTACCATTATCTGTAAAATTTTCAGAAAAAAAATTTATTGTTAATATTGTTGATACGAATTTTAATAATTTACAATTGATACAAAATGGTCAATTACCTTTTAAAGAAGTAGGCCTTGTAAAGAAATTGTCACAACAGTTAAGAACTGGACGACTGCTTTTTTCTAAAGAATTAAACTCGATTAAAGACTCAAAAAATATAATCTTATGTATTGGTACTCCAATCAAGGAAAATTACAAACCTGATTTAAAAAATTTTTACGAATTAATTAAAAAGATTAAATATATAATTAAAAAAAATCAAAATTTAATAATTAGAAGTTCAGTTTCAACAGGAACAAATAAAAAAATACTCAATATGTTAGAGGAAAATTGTCCAAATTTAGCATATTGCCCAGAAAGAATTGTAGAAGGTAAATCTCTTGAAGAACTTCCGATAATTCCTCAAATAATTTCAGGTTCAAATAAAAAAACAATTCGGGATTCAGTAAAATTATTTAAAAAAATAACAAATAAAATTATAGTTTGTGAATTTATAGAAGCAGAATTATCAAAAATATTCTCAAATCTGTATAGATATATAAATTTTGCAATACCAAATGAAATGTTTTTAATATCAAAAAAATTTGGTGCAGATTTTGTGAAAATAAGAGAAATTATGATTAAAGATTATCCTAGAAATTATGGATTAGCAAAAGCAGGTTTTGTTGGTGGCCCATGCTTAATGAAAGACTCTATGCAAATGTCTTATTTATATGGAGTTAAAAAAAGTCTGATTAATTCTGCTTTTCAAGTTAATGAAAATTTGCCAAATGAAATTATTAAACAAATAAAAAAAATTAAATTAAAGAGAAAAATAGTTGGAGTTTTAGGTATAACTTTTAAATCAGATAGTGATGATTTACGTGGATCATTAGCTATAGATTTGATCAAAAAATTAAAAAAAAATAAGTTAAATTGTTATTTTTCGGATCCATATGTTGATTTAAAGGGTAACTTGAAAACAGATAGTTTAATAAAAAAGTGCAATATTATTGTTATTGGATCAAACCATAAAAATTATAAAAAATTAAGAATAAGTAAATCAAAAAAAATTATCGATTTGTCAGGATTTTTGAAATAAATTTTAAATGTGTGGATTTTTTGGATATTTTTCAGCTAACAAAAATTATAAACTTGATAAAAAAATATATCAAAATATTAATTTGAATTATAGAGGTCCGGACGAACATTCAGTTTTCGAAAATAATAATTTTTATTGTGAATTCTTTAGACTTTCAATATTAGGTGGATCAAAAGCATCTCAGCCAATGAAATCTTATGATAAAAGATATTTAATTTTATTAAATGGAGAAATATATAACTACAAAGAGTTAAATAAAGATTACCTTAACTTAAAAGAAAAAAATTTTGGTGATACAAGAGTGTTATTAGAGCTATTTTCAAAGTTGGGTCTTAAAGCAGTCGAAAAATTAAATGGAATGTTTGCTATAGTGCTTTATGATCAAATTAAACAAAAAATATATTTGATACGAGATAGATTTGGTACTAAGCCATTATATTATTCTATTAAAAATAATATCCTTTATTTTTCCTCTGAAATTAAGGGAATACCTTTCAAAAAAAAAGTAAATAATAATGTAGTAGAAAATTATTTACAAAATGGTCATTATCCAAATTACAAAACTTTTTTTTTAGATATATTTAATTTAAAAGCTTCTACTATAATAAAGTTTGACAAGAATGAATTTAGGAAAATTAAATATTATGATTTAAGAACTCATGTTAAAAAAAATTTAAAAAATCAAACTTGTTCTTTAGATAAATTTTATGAGTTGTTAAATTTGTCAATTAAAATCAGACAACGATCAAATAGAAAAATTAACTTTAATCTTAGTGGAGGAATAGATTCAAGTTCATTATTATTTTTAACTAATAAATTATGGAGTAAAAAATATAAATTAATGACCAGCACTTATAATTATAAAAATTTTAATGGTGGAGAATATATTGATGCAAAAAAATTTAGTAATAAGTTTTCTATAAAAAATTTTAAAGTGAATATTGCACCAAAGGAAATTCCTGATTTATCATCCAAACTACAATTTTTTCAAGATGAACCATTCGGAGGAATAGCTGCAGTAGCTGAATTTAAACAAAACATTGAACTCAAGAAATTTGGCAACATCATTAGTTTTGAAGGAATTGGTGGTGATGAAATTCTTGGAGGATATAATTCACACTTATATTTATTAATAAGATATTTACATCATAATAAAAGAAACTCACCTTTATACAAAAATCTAATTAAATTTTCAGGAAAAAAAATTAATGAAATTTTAAAAACTTCAAAAGAATTTATTCAATCAAATTTTTATGGAAATACTGACTTAAGTAGAATCGGAATTAACAAACACAAGAAGAAGGTAAATGAAAAAATTAATTATTATGATATTATGAAATTTAGAGAGATTGAAGATGGGTCTCTTTATAGAACATTAAGGTTTAGAGACAGATCTAGTTCTGCTTGTGGAAGAGAGCTTAGATTTCCACTGTTAGATCATAATTTAGTTGCTCACAGTTTAGCAATGCCAATAGAGGTAAAATTTAAAGATGGTTTTACCAAATATCCTTTAAGAAATTTACTCTCTCAAGTGGATAGAAAGTTATCTATTAAAAAAAAAAATAGTACAAATTCAGCACAAACTGATTGGCTTAAAAAAGATTTAAAAAATTGGGCATATGATAATATCAATTCATTAAATAATAAAAATGTTATAAATAAAAAATATTTTTTAAATTTAGATAAACAATTTTCATTAGATACAAAAAATTCTTTTTATTTGTGGCAATTGATTAATCTAAATTTGTTTTATGAAAATTTAAAAAATTAATTTGATGATTAGAAAAAAAAAATTAATTGCAATAATTCCAGTAAGAAAAAACTCATCAGGAATTAAGAATAAAAACTTAATTGTTTTAAAAAACAAGTCCCTACTAGAAAGGACAATCGTATTATCAAAAAATAATAAATTTATTGATCAAACTATTGTTAGTACAAATTGCTCAAAAATGTATAAAATCTCAAAAAAATATAATTGTAATTCACAAACACTAAGACCAAATTATTTATCTGGGAAATATGCGTTAACTATTGATGTGATTAAACATGAGATGAAAATTAACAAATTTAAAGATGTTTTTATTTTGTTATTGCAAGTTACATCACCATTTAGATCTCAAGTATTAACTAATAAATTCTTAAGTAGATTTAATAAAAATAAAAATTATTTATCTTCTGTAAGTGTTACGAAAGTTGATCATCCACACCCATATAAAGTTCAAATTATTAAAAAAAATAAATTAAGTTCAATGTTAAATAAAGAGTCAATGCTCCCAAGACAAAAATTGCCACCCACATATGCTCCTAATGGATTATTTTATATTACACATAGCAACAATATCTTAAAAGATAATTCTTTTTTTTCCAAATCCACACTCCCATTTCTTGTAAATGGCTCAGAGTCATTAAATCTTGATAATAGTTTAGACTTAATTTTAATGAATGCCTTAAAAAAAAAATTCATTGAAGATTAAAAATAATTTTAAATTGTAATGAAAATATTTTCAATGGCTTTAACTGTTTAGACCAAGCTATATAAGATCTCATATAAGGGAACCTAATACCAGAAAGGGGTGATGGGGGTCTTAATTCTATTCGAAGTTGAGTTTTGGACTGGGTCCTACTTATTTATTGAGACTAGATCACAACTAGATCATAGACCCCTATAAGACGACTAAATCCAACTTTTGTTTCCCTAATCTTTCATTGCCATTCTCTGTAACTAAATAGGTCTCACCTAAATTCATGGCTAGATTGCTGTCTGAATCCATCAATATCATGTGCATGAAGAAGACATTACCAGGTTGGATTACATAAGGATTACCTGTGTATAACATTGGCCAGTCCATCCTCTTCAGTACTATTTTCTAAATCCCATCAAGACTCACCGTGTCTCTAGAATTGTTGCAAGAGTAGTAATTTTTGATTTTCAAAATAATTTTCTTTAAAAATAAAGCCCCATTTAACTAGTAAGACCTTGAGCAAACTATATGACAGACTAGATGATAGGATTGCCTTTTTTCCATTACCTAGACAACTAATTTGAGGTTTGGTAGGGTCAGGGTTATGTTATTAGTTAAAAAATTTTTATTATTGCCTGTATTTGTTTTTTTAATAGGCTGTGCTACTTCAAGTGAAGTTTATACACAAACAGGAGATAAGGCTTATAAAATCGATTGCTCTGGTTCTGCTTTATCCAAATCTCTTTGTGAAAAAAAAGCTGGGAGTATTTGCAAGACTAGAGGATATAAAGAAATTGATTTTAGAGAAGAGGTTTCACCAGGCATTACTTATGGTGGAATTTCTACTGGTGGATTTGTAAGTAGAGTTATGACCATTCAATGCAATTAAATAACCATTGATCGAAATACTTATAATCATTGAACTAACCTTTTTAATCTATAGCTTATTAGCTGATTAACCTTTGTTCCATCACCTAGACACCTGATTTGGAATTTGCTAGTCTTACTTTATGTCTGGACTTGAAATATTACTAGCCATCGAACTTGCTTATATAGCTTACACAATAATTTTTGATTAATGATTAAAAAACTTTTATCGATCATAGCAACTGGGTTATTTCTATCATCTTGTGTTACTGTTGATCGGTCTTATTTGAATAATGCAGATAACCAAATGTTATGTGAACAAACCTGGAAAAATTTAAGCCTAGAAACTTCTAGAGATGAAAAGAAAAGAATTAGAGCAGAATTAACTAGAAGGGGAGTGGTTTGCACTTCTCAATTGACCTGGAAATATTCAGACAAAAAGGTTAATACTGCAAGCGCAGGTTCAAACTCTGTGGGAATATCTTTCACTATTAAAGATAAGAAAGAACAATGTACTGCAATTGGATTTAAACCTGCAACAGATAAGTTTGCAGACTGTGTTTTAAGATTAGTGGAACTTGATTTGCAAAAACAAATTAGTAATCCAATGATAGTTGCACAGGACTCAGGTAATCAAGCAATTGTAGATGAATTGAAGCGAAGTAATAATATGCAGCAGTCCCAATTCTTGATGAACTTAAGTAATCAGTTATTAAACCCATCTTCACCTGCATCATCTATGTCTTCAAGCTCATGTACGGTAAGAGGTGGAACGATTAAAACTATTAACTGCTGGTAATTATGAAAAAACTTTTAGGGATCGTGGTTCTGGGTTTGTTGTTGAGTGGGAATGCTTATGCACATTCTGGAAGAACAAATTCAGAAGGTTGTCATAATCAAAAAAGTAACAATACTTATCATTGTCATAAAAAAAAATCATATTCAAAAACTAACTCTTCAGAGTTAATAAAAGTTATTGATGGAGATACAATTCATATTGGAGAAAAAAAATATCGTTTCTCAGGGATTGATACACCTGAAAAAAAACAAACATGTGAATTAAATGGTAATCTGATTTTATGCGGTATGATTGCAAAAGAAATTTTAGAAAAAAAAATAGCAAATAATAAAGTAGATTGTATTGAGGAAAGTATAGATTTCTTTAAAAGAATTGTAGCCGAATGCTTTGTTAATGGAGAAAGCTTATCATCGTATATGGTAAGATCTGGTTATGCTTTTGCGTACATAAAATATTCAAAAAAATTTATTAAAGATGAGGAATTTGCGAAAGAAAACAACCTAGGCCTGTGGAAAGGTGATTTTGTTTATCCTTGGAACTATAGAAATAATTAAAAAGATGTTGATTTAGCTGCTTTTTTTATGTTTTTTGTATTAGATTGATAAATATTATTTTGTTAAGAATATTAAAATGACAGTCAAAAATTCATTATTTAAATTTCCAGATATCTTTAAAAAAAAAGCTCTAGATGCTTTAACAAATTCAACAACTGAATTTCCTCAATTAGATGTGGAAGATCTTTGTAAACAATGGCGACTGGAAGAAATTGGTGAAGAAGATGGAAAAAGAAATATTCCCTCATCATCAACAAATAGCCACGGATCTAATGAACAACAAATAATTGCTAGTTTTTCAGGAATATTAACTGAAAGAAAAAATCAGGGAATGTCTTATATTCAAGACTTGGAGAGACAGTTTGGAAATATGAAATTAAGCGAAATGGTGTCCCAACTTAATACCTTTGCTAGAAGTGCTAAAAATTCATTTGAAAAAATTATACAACAAGCAGCAGATGAGCTTCATTCATCAAAAGCAAGCTATGAAAGTTTAACAAAAAAATATGAAAAATTTAAAAAGGTTAATGTACTTGAATACGAACCTCATTATCCACCAAGTATTTTTTTTTTATATGCCTTGTTAGCAGTAGAAGTTGTTATTGAGACCATCTTAAATTTTAGTTTTTTTAAAAATGTTTCTGAGGATTATATTATAGGAGGTGTAATAACTGCGCTTCTTCTTTCATTGGTTAATGTAGGAATTTTGGGTTGGGTTTTTGGAAAAAATTGTTTTTGGTATAAAAATCATATTGATCCAAAAAAGAAAACTTTTGGTTGGTCATCATTTGGTTTATTCTTAACATTGGCAATTTTATTAAATTACTTTGTGGCGAATTATAGAGTTGTCGCAACAATTGCTACAAAAAATGAAACAATTTTTAATTTTAATGAAGTTTTAAACAATATGTTTTCATACACTCATTCTTTATCATTAAATGATTGGTTTCTTTTTCTCATAGGGTTTGTTGCTGCTATAATTGCTTTTGTCACATCATACAATATGGATGATGCTTATCCTGGCTATGGAAATATTCATCGTCAACTAGAACAATCTAGAGAAGAGTATAATGATACTAAAAAAGATATAGAAAAAAAGCTTGATACAATACAAAAAACACAAATTAGTGAAGTTTCAAAGCTATCTGATGATTTAACTGTAAAACATAATATTTCTAAATCAATTATTGCTGACGAAGAAAGCTATTTGCTAAAATTAAAAAATAGTCATAGTTATTTGGAAAAAGCCTGCAATGTTTGTTTACGAAAGTATCAAGAGAATAATCAGTCAACTAGATCAAAACCTGAACCAAAATATTTCAATAAAATGTTTAAATTTGAAGATATTTTTACTTTAGATAATAATGTTAAAAATAATAAAGAAATTTTAAAAAAAACATCGGTTTATGTTGATCAAATTGGTGTTCATTTAACCAAAGCCAAAAATGAAATTACAAATAACTATGAAGTAGCAAGAGATCATTTTAGAGTTATAGAACAAAAAAATAAACTAAATTAATGAGTTTTAGAGATAGAAAAAGATCTGGTGATTTAAAGGGTTACATTATTATGGGATTAGTTGTTGTCCTTTTAAGCGTTGTAGCGGTCTATTTTTTTATTAACGAAGGTAATAGAGTTAAAATAGATCCAAATACTTTTTGCCCAACTGAAGAAAATGAACGATTTGGTAAAACAGTAGCCCTTCTTGATTTAACAGATCCACTAAATAAAGCTCAAAAAGAGTTTTTTTTAAAAGAAATTAAAGAATTAAAAGATCAAATTCCAAAACATCATAGTTTAACAATTTATACACTTGATGAGGATCTTGACTTAAATAAGAGCAGAAAAATTACAATGTGTAATCCAGGAACTGTTGATGATATAGAGAGCACATATGATAAAATTTCAATTAACCCAAAAGAAATAAAAAAAAAATGGGTGGAAGGCTTTTCAAAACAAATTTCTGACGTAGTAAATAATATTATGTTTGAAAATAATACTCAAAACTCTTCACCTGTTATGGAAATGTTTCAGTTAATTGCTATAAATGAATTTAAAGGATTTGAGGGCGCTGATAATGAAATCATAATACTTTCAGATATGATTCAAAATACAACTGAAATGTCCATGTACCAAAATGGTTTGAGTACCTTTTCAAAATTTAAAAAAAGTAATTACTTCTCAAAAGTTAAAACAGATCTAAATTATAATGTTGCTATAAAGCTTTTTATTATTAAGAGAGATGGTTTGCGTGCTATGCAATTAGATGAAGATTTTACTAAGTTTTGGTTTTTATATTTTTATGAAGGTAATAAGTCTAAAAAAAATATTGAACGAACTTTTGTGGATGGATAATGGCAAATATTAAAAAATCTTTTTTTGATAAATTGGATGATACCACGGTTAAATATGCTTTCTTTACAACCTATGTAATAGGCTCGTTGATAATCATATTTAGTTCAAAATTACCTGGAGAACTTACCTCTACTATTTTTCTCATTACATTAATGTTAATATATCTTTTTGGAATTATTTTCTTAAACAAAAAATACAATACTTTTGTAAGAGATGAACAAATGGGAGATAGTTTTTATTATCTTGGTTTTTTATTTACGTTAACTGCTTTGGCTGTTTCTTTATTTAGTCTTAAGGAAGGAACTGATTCAGGTGTGTTATTAAAAAATTTTGGTGTTGCTATAACAACAACCCTAACTGGTTTGATAGGCAGAATCATCATGAGTCAATTTAGAGAATCATTGGATGAAATGAAGGAAAAAACTGAATCACAAATTTCTGAATCTGCTAGAAAACTTAGTATACAACTTACATCTTCTATTGGTATGCTTAACGAACAATCCATTAGTATATCTAAAAATACCGATAAAGCTTTAACAGATAGCTCTTCAAGCTTAAGAAGATTTATGGAAGAAAATAGTAAGATCCTCCAAGAAAGTACTGAGAAATCTAAAAATGTAATTGAAGAATTTAATGCAAGGGCCTCAGAAATAACAAACAAAATTTCAAAAATAAATATTCCAACAGATAAATTTCAAAAATTCCAAGAATCAGTTGATAGTATTGTTAACACTTTAAACGATTTAGAACTTGGATTAAAAAAGAGTTCTGCAGAAAGTGAAATCCACAAAGTTACTGAAAATTTTAAATCATTAAATTCATCTATTTCAAGTCAATCCAAGTTATTAAATGATGAATTTGCTAACAGTAAAGAAGCTTTAGAGAGTCTCTCTAAAAACTTAGTAGGTGTAGCTAAGTTTATATCTGAAAACTTAAAGAAGAAATAAGTGAGTGATCTTAAAGACAGAAGACGCCAATTATTAAACCTAACTATAACGGAAATTATCTTGATGCTTCTTTTTTTGATATTATTAATTACAGCCACATTAATTTCAAAAAACAATCAACTTATTAAGGAAAGTAAAAAATTTAAAAATTTAAATGAATCTGACGTTGCTCAAATGGCAGCTGTTAAAGAGGCCATTAAAAAAGCAATAGGAAAGGGAGAGTATGCGAAGATGACACCCGCAGATATTACTAAAACTGTAACTATTGGAATAAGAGATGCTAAAAAAAATAAAGGTGCAGAACAAGAAAAATTAGCTTTAACAGATCAATTGAAAGTTGCTGAAGATGAGGTAAAGAGATTAAATGAAAAATATGGTGTAGGTATACCGCCGTGCTGGATAAAAGATGGAACAATTGATAACAAAGAATATCTTTATGATGCAATAATTAATGACAACGGCATAATTTTAAATAATACTGATAGTAGATATTCTCACCGTATTAATGACAGAAAAAAACTACCACTAAATAATGTTATCGAAGGAACAGTTTTATCTATAGAAGAATTCTTAAAGCAAACTTTGGCAGTTTATGAGTTAAAAAAAGATACGTGTAGACACTATATTTCAATTTATGACAAAATGTTGTCTAATAATAAAAATCACTGGAATAAGAACCTTGATGCAATTGAGGATCACTTTTATAAATATATAAACAAATAAAGGTTTATATGAAGAAAAATAATATTGATAAAATTGAAGAGCATTTTCGTGAAATTAAAATGGAGTCAATTTTTTCGGCTTTAAAGGAAAACAAGTATAAAGGCATAAAACGAAACGAGATTGACCACTTATTAAAGAGTTATAATATTAACCAAGTTTATTCATATTTAAAAATTAGGTATAAAAAAAATAATCATTTGATTATTTATCTTATCTCCTTCATTACGCTTTTAACTCTATTAAGTGGAATTGCTTTATATTTTTATATCATTGATGATGAGTTTATGTGGTTAAAATATCTAGACACTGATTATTATAAAGAATTACAATTATTAGATTATGGTATTTTATTTTTATTTTCTTTTTTATCATTAAATTTTATTCTTCTTTTTTATGAGATTTTATTAAAAACAAAAAACCTTAAATATAAAATTAATTCTTAATGTATGATTGAAAAATTCCTATCAATTATATTTCTAACTGTGTTATTTACTGGAAATGCTTTTTGGAGAGAATGATTAAAGCTTTAAACCAACGTATTCAAAAGCATTTTGCATTTTTTGGACCAAAATGGTTTTGTTGGTTAATGGTTTTCCTGGGGTTTCAAACCTGGATCGTAGAAGGAACTTTTAAAGCTTTAGGTTATGGAGAATATGGTCCTATATATAATATAATTGAATTCACAGATTTAGCTCTAAACACGAAAAATTATTTTTTATTTGCAGTGTTAATAATAATTATCAGTTTTATTGCTATGTTTTCTATAATTAATTTTCCAAGTTTTATGTTTTTATTGAGTTATGTTTTTGTCGAATATTATGACTTTAAAGGTAGAAAAATTACCGTCGCTTATTTAACCATTTTACTTTTCCCGATTTGGTATCTGTATTTAATATTTAGGTTTTTCTCCTAAAGATTACACCTAAAGTTTTAATGGGTAATGACATAACTTGAAGGGCTTTTAGAATTTGTAAAATATTTTTTAAGCCTTATATTTACACTATCATTTAGTAATGAAACTTTTACTGGGGCTTC
>Ga0209383_1001597_pt1 | contig 14021 bp, 14 predicted proteins | sample CoawatmetaG02DNA_FD_187510 | JGI IMG/M metagenome (GOLD analysis project Ga0209383, IMG submission 187510) | Marine microbial communities from the West Antarctic Peninsula - Coastal water metaG029-DNA (SPAdes) (version 2) | ecosystem: Environmental > Aquatic > Marine > Coastal ... | reverse complement strand
TGAAAAACACTTTATACCCCTCTAATTTGTTTTGCAACAGTTTTGTTACAATTTACTTACATTTAATGATTAATTTTACTTATCAAAAACCAGTTAGATTTAGAGCTAATAATTTTGATAGAATAAAGCCTTTAATAATAACCTGTACAAACTAAAAGTTAAGGAACGATTTAAAAATGTCAGAAGAAAAAATCTATGGCCTGTTTCCCGAAATTGAGCCAAATAAAGAATACCAACTTCAATGCGGCGACTTACATAATATTTATGTAGAAGAATCAGGCAACCCTAACGGTCAGCCTATAATTTTTTTACATGGTGGCCCTGGGGGAGGTTGTGGTGCTAAGCAGCGCCGTTTCTTTGATCCAAAACATTACAGAATAATTCTTTTTGACCAAAGAGGGTGTGGAAAAAGTACTCCTCTTGGTGAAACTAAAGAAAATACTACCGAAGACCTAATCAGCGACATCGAAACTATTCGGAAACATTTTAATATTGAGAAATGGATATTATTTGGGGGCTCATGGGGTAGCTCATTAGCTTTGGCTTATGGAATCAAATATCCAGAATATTTAACGGGACTAATTTTGCGTGGTGTTTTCCTAAGCCGAGAAAAAGAACTTGATTGGTTTTTAAAAGATGTGGATCAGTTTTTTCCTGAAAATCATAAATTACTCCTTAGCCATAAAGATAATATTAATAAGGGTAATCTTTTGAAAGAATATACTGATTTAGTATTTGGAAGTAATTTTGATACTGCTAAAAAAGCAGCTGTCGCATGGAATAAATTTGAAGGAAGTATTTTAAAATTACTTCCCACATCAGAACTTAATAATTCTGATCAAGATATTAATTATGAATTTGAGTTAGCAAGAGCTAAAGTACAGCTACATTATATTAATAATTTTTGTTTTATTGATGGAAATGACATTCTCAAAAAAATTACAGTATTAGGAAATATACCTATTGAAGTTGTACAAGGTAGATATGATATGGTTTGCCCACCCAAAACAGCTTATGAACTTAAACAAAAATTACCTAATAGCAAATTAACTATTATCAATAATGCAGGACATTCCGCCTCTGAAGATGGAACACTTTCCGCATTAGTATGTGCTACAGAAAAATTTAAATCACTTCCTTGAGTTTACTTAAATAATGTTAGATATTTTTAAAAAGATTTTAAATTATAGAGGAGTAGGATTTTTTATTACAAAAGAAGTTTTTTCTGGCTTCCATAGACACAATTTTTTAGCCTTCAATGCTTCTATTTCCTTTTTTACTTTATTTGCTCTTATTCCTTTAATCTTACTTATTTTCTTTTTTTTAAGTCAGTGGCTTGCCAACTCATCATTCGCATTATCTCACCTAATTAGTCTGACATCACACTTATTACCAGAAATTAATATAAGAATTATGAATGAGGTTTATAAGGTTTCATCAACAAATGCTACTTGGGGATTTTTATGGATTATGGTCTTATTTATAGCAGCTACTCCACTTACTGGATCACTCAGAACTAGCTTTGCTAATATTTTAGGCTTACCTAATAAAAATACTTTTTTAAAAAATAAAGTAAAAGACATATTTGCTGTTATTACTATTATGATTTTATTTTTTCTCTATGTATTTTTAGAGATAGAATTACTTCAAGCCTCTTCAAAATTTGTTGAATACATTCCAATAGTAAAAAAAATTTATTTTTCATCAATCACGTCGTTAGTTTTATTAATTTTGACTGTAATGATTTTCTTCAACTTTTTCTTTCCAATTAAAATAAAAAAAAAATATCTACTGATGGGAGCAATCCTAACAAGTTTATCTTGGTATAGTTTAAGTTATCTATTCGATTTTTTTCTTAATATAAGTTCTTTCTACGGAACTTTTTTCGGAGGGATGCGTGGCCTATTTATTTCATTAATATGGCTATACTTAAATACTGCATCACTCTTATTAGGTGCAGAGCTTATTTCAGCATTGCATAAAAAAGAAATTTTATTACTAAAACAACTTTTTGTTATTAAGCATATTCATAAACATCCAATTATAAATGACCTAATGAAATTATTTGGGCGTAGATATGAGAAAAATACATTAATTTTCAAAAAAGGTGATCGTGACCAAAGACTTTATTTTATTATTGAAGGTGAGATTAATATCACTCAAGGAAATCGAATTATCACTCAAGGAAATCGAATAGAAACTATAGGGGCAGGAAACTACTTTGGCGAACTTGCATTACTAAATAAAATACCTTTTTTGGGGAGAGTTACTGATGCAGAAGTAATTTCTGACTGGGCTAAAATTATTATAGTTTCTGATACCCAAATGAAAAAAATTCTAGCTGAAGATCATAATGTTGCTATGTATTTCTTATCTAATATGGCTAGAAAGCTACAACTTACCTAAGCTCTGGTTGCACATCAAATGCAATACAAATGCGCTCTTCATTTGATTTAAAAGGAATTGTCCGGTGAAAGACAGAAGATGGAAAGAAAATAACATCGCCTACATTAGGTAAAATTACTTTTTTCTCGAATTCATCATGGAGTCTTGGATATTCGTCGCCATCACTACTTAATTCAATAGCGCCTTCTTGACCATCTGGCCCAGAGTCTTTTGGAATTGCCAGATAAACTGCTCCACTAATCCAACCACTTTCATGAATATGGGAGCTTAAATGTCCACCTGATTGCATTTTGACATACCAGGCACTGCTGAAACTGATATTTTTTGGAAATGAACGAATAAATTCATTACCTTCATTTTGGTTACGCAAAAAATATTTATTAATTGCGTTTAGGAGGGCATCATGTAATTTTTTAAAAGCAGGCTCTTGTCGTTTAAATAAATTTCCTGAAGACTGGATGCCAGAAGTCAATCGGCTTTGTTTTCTTTGTCCAATATCAGGATTATTTATATCGTTTATAAGCTCCTTAATAAGCTGTTGATCATTTATCATTAATTCTGGGATTTGTTCATGGCACACAAAATTTAATGGTGATGGGCAAAAATTATAAGGATCCTTTATTTTAAAATTTTGTGCGTAATGAGCTGATAATGTTGCCAAAAAAGGTGAGGAGTTTTTTTGTTCAACCAAGCTATCTAATTTTTGTTTAAACACATCATATTTCTCAAGCTTATAAAGGCAATATAATATCCTCTCCTCCCAATCGCCAATTTCAGCAGATTCAAAATATTGAATAGCTTCGGTAAAAGCTTTATTGTCATACAAAAAAACACCCAGCTGATAATTTGATTTGGGATGTGAAGAATCTACTTCAACTGCCTTTCTTAAAAATAGATTAGCTTCCTCAATATTTCCATCATGCCATAACGCATCGCCGAGATCTGAATAAAATTCAGCCTCTCCTGAACCTATTTCAACAGCCCTCCTGTAATGTTTAATCGACAATGATAGATTCCCTAAATTTCTATAAGCTCCTGCGACATTATAGTTGCCTCTTCCATCTTCAAAAATTGTTAAAGATTTCTTAAATAAGATAATTGCTTCTTCTAGTTTTCCTTGTAACTGCTTAATAGTCCCAATATTACCAATAGCTTCATAGAATCCAGGTTGAGAATTCAGTGCTTGCTCATAAGATTCAATTGCCAAATTATAATCAGATTGACTTTGATAAGTAATTCCTAAATTAAAAAAAGCTTCTGTAAATCTAGGGTTAAGTTTAATTGCTTTTTGATAATGGCTTATTGCACCTTTATTATCATTTAATGCGTAAAGCATAGCCCCCAAATTAAATTGTAACTCGGGTATATCGGGATTAATATTTATGGCTTTATGATAAGAATTCACTGCGCCCTTCAAGTCTCCTTTAGCTTCTTGACATACTCCCAATATATTGTGAAGTAGAAATTCTTTTGGGTATTCCTTGATTAATTTTTTTGACATTTCAGCAGCAGCTTCAATATTTCCTTGCTGATGCATCATTATTAGTTCTTGTTTCTTTTGAGAAGGTAGTTGCTTCATAATGACTTTTTTTAAATTAATTACCTAAGAATTAAAACATATTCCTTAAAATAAAAGAACAAGCTTTTTATCTAAATGTTAAAGTACCGAATTAATAATTAAACTTTCTACTGAAACCGCTATATGTTAAATCCAAATTTTATAGACCTTATAGGTGCAATTCTATTCTTTGTAGCAATTATTCATACTTTTTCTACAAAATATTTCGAGCATCTTGCTTATACCAATCCAAGATATTCAGGAATTTTACATCTACTAGGTGAGATAGAGATTGTTTTTGGTTTCTGGGCAATGGTCCTGGTTCTTTTTATGTTCGGTATTGAAGGTAAAGACTCGGCTGTTAACTATGTTGAGTCAAGAAATTTTACAGAGCCTATGTTCGTTTTTGTGATTATGGTTATAGCTGCCACCAGACCTATTCTTCAATTTGTAGAAACAATCGTTATGAGTTTAGCTAAATTGATCCCAATAAAAAAAGAGATTGTTGTCTACTTCCTTTTATTAAGCTTTGTTCCCATCCTTGGTTCTTTTATTACAGAGCCAGCCGCAATGACTTTAGCCGCAATGTTATTAAGTAAAAATTATTTCGGTAAGGAAACGTCCACTAAATTTAAGTACGCAACCTTAGGGGTGTTATTTGTTAATATTTCTATTGGAGGCACCCTTACTCCTTATGCTGCTCCACCAGTTTTAATGGTGAGTAGCACATGGGATTGGGATATATGGTTTATGCTTTCAAATTTCGGTTGGCGGTCTGGGATAGCTGTCTTAATTAATACAATTGGAATAGTCTTTATATTCAAAGAAAATTTTAAAGATATTGTATTTAAAGAAAATTTAGATGAGGTACCAGTACCTTTTGTGATTATATTAGCGCATTTATTTTTTCTTATAAATGTCGTGCTTTTTGCTCATCACCCAGCTATTTTTATGGCTCTTTTCTTATTTTTCCTAGGATACACCTCAGCCTACAAAGACCACCAAAATGATTTAATACTAAATGAAGCTTTATTGGTAGCGTTCTTCCTTGCTGGTTTAGTTGTCCTGGGTGGAGCTCAGCAATGGTGGCTAGAACCAACTCTGATGTCAATGGACTCAACAACTGTTTATTTTGGTGCTACCGTTCTTACAGCCTTTACTGATAATGCGGCACTAACCTACTTAGGCTCTCTAGTTGAAGGCTTAACAGAAGAATTTAAAATAGCACTTGTAGCAGGTGCAGTTACTGGGGGTGGCTTAACTGTAATCGCCAATGCACCTAATCCGGCAGGGATTGCGATACTTCGTCATCACTTCTCTGAAAGAAGCATAAATCCATTGGGGTTATTATTAGGTGCACTTCCGCCTACAATAGTAGCAATAATTATGTTTAGATTATTTTAAAATATGTTAAATAAAGATGATACTTTAGAATATAACTATAAAATTCTCTCGCAAGAAAGAAAAAAGCAAAAAATTTCTCAAGAAAATGTTTCCTCTCAGCTGACTCTAAGTTTAGGGCAAATTAAATCTTTAGAAAATAATCTTAATACTGGATTTGTTACTCCCCACTTTAAAAGCCTAGCTCTAAAACGCTATACTAAATTCCTAGGAATTGATTTTGATAAAATTATTACGCCACCAGACCTCCAACAAGAAGTAATTACAAATTATGTTACTAAAGAAGAGGTATCAGAGGTATATATAAAAAATAGCAATATATTAAAAACATTAAAGTTAAAAATAAAAGGGAATGGAATGGCTACTGTTATTGTTTTAATAGTATTGGCCTTAGGTCTGCTCTTCACCTTTACTCGAACTGATAATTTTGATGAAAATGCCCCTAGCCTTGAAATAACTACTCCCAATCTTAGTATCTCCAAAGAAAAAAATGTCGACATTAATGTTAATGACATGGGCCCTTTATCTGCGAATTTTATTAAAAATAAAAAGATAAAAACTACCCCCAAAAAAGATATTCAAGAAATCAAAAATACACCTATTACCTTGCCAATTGAATTTATATGTTCGATTGAGTCCGCCTCTATGGATAAAGTTTGGTCACGTGTAAACCCTGAGAAACCTCCAAATTATTTTCATATTGTTTCCCTGAAGAAACAGTCTGTTTGTTTTATAGATAACCAGGGTGTTCTTAAACAATATGATCTAGCTGAAGGAGGCAAAATCACTCCACGAGGTGAAGCTCCCTTTAAGGTTCAGCTAAATCCTTCCATTAGTGAATTATATTTTCAAGGATGGAAAGTTTATTTAGAAGAAAATGATAGTTTTATTCAGCTCAATCCAGTTGATATGGCTATCGAGCTTAATTAGCTACTAAAAGCTCTTTCCATGATGTAGTAAATGATTTACTTTTCCTTGATTGATTCATCTTCCATATCGGATTAGTTGGTTCTGTTGCTAATCGAATACTTTGTTTATCAAATTTAATATTAATAGTGTCAATAACTTGAGTTAAGCGAGAGCGCTCAATAGTTTTTATAGGCCATAAATGATCTTGCGTCCTATTCTCATCTATCAGCCCTGACAAAGTAACTCCACATTTAACATATTTAATATTATCCTTGTAAATGGATTTCGTTCCCTCTAGCGCTATAGATAAAATTAAATTTGTATCATTTGTTGGGTAAGGAAGCTTTAATGTGATGTTGTTTTGGTAACAGTATTTTTTTTGAAAAGGGCTACTACTAATAAATACACTAACGTATTCTGCAAGTGTACCTTGCTGTCTTGACTTGTAAGCTGCTCTAGAGGTAAATGTTGTAACTGCTTCAACTAATAAATCATAACTTTGAATTGGGCGACCGAAACTTCTTGAGGAGATAATCTGTTTTTTTCGTGGCGTTTTTGAATCAATAGGAAAGCAAATAGTCTTGTTAAGCTCGTAAATAATTTTTTCTAGATTTATACTAAAGAGATTTTTAATATAGATTGCATCCGATTTCTTTAAATCTAATACTGAATATATGCTTATCGAGTTTAATTTATCTGCTGTTTTATTTCCAACTCCCCATACCTCAGAGACGTTAATTTTAGACATTATATTATCAATTCTTATAGTAGATAATTCAGATAAATCGCATACCCCAGACCATTCAGGCTGTTTCTTCGCACAATAATTGGCTAATTTTGCCAAAGTTTTTGTTGGCGCTACGCCAACACATACTGGCATACCTAAGTACCGCCATAATTTTTTTTTAATTTTTTGACCTGTAGCATTAAGTTCGCGATTGCCTGATAAATCTAAAAAACTTTCATCAATTGAATAAATTTCTTGCTGAGGAGAGAAGGATGCTAACAAAGTCATCGTACGATTACTTATATCTGCGTAGAGTGGATAATTTGATGATAAAACTATAATGCTAGAGGATTGGATTAAATTCTTTATCTTAAATAGTGGCGTACCCATTTTGATATCTAATAATTTAGCTTCATTACTTCTTGAAATAATACATCCATCATTGTTGCTAAGCACCACAATTGGTTTATTTAATAATTTGGGATTAAATAGCCTTTCACAACTTACATAAAAATTATTTATATCTACTAGCGCAATCATAGCTTTATTTAAATTTCCTGACTGCTCCGGTTACAACTCCCCACACCTCAAATTGCATCGATTCATTAATTTCAATTGGTTTATATTTTTCATTCGCTGCCAATAGTCGATATTTAGATTTGTAACTCGACAATAATTTAACAGTAAAATCGCCATCAATAGATGCTAAAACAATATCTCCAGTGGCAGCTTCCCGAGATTTATCAACAATTGCAATGTCATTATCATGGATACCTACATCAATCATTGAATCGCCTTTAATCCTAACGAAAAATGTTGCTTCCTTTTGTTTAATTAGATACTCATTCAAATCTAATTTCTTCTCAACATGATCATCAGCTGGCGATGGAAATCCAGCAGGGACCTTATGCTCAAAAAGATTTAAGGGTTGATAGCTTAATGAGGAATTAGATTTAGTGATATCAACAACATTCGCCGCCTGAGACTGAATGATATATTTTTTAATATCAAAGACTTTGCTTTCAGGAACTCTTATCACTTTCGTACGCTCGCCATAAATACCACTGTTTAATTTTCTCCCCGCCCCCGCCCTTGAGCCGCCCCGTGTGTTTTTATTTTTAACCATTTTGAATATTGTAACATAAATCAAATTTAATAATTGAGGATTCATGTACCACAATTTTGTTAAAAAGCGTAGTGAATTAAGTGCAAATTAAGTGTTGACAACAAATTTAAAAAAAGGCAAAGTGAAATTAATGTTAGTGCTAGCAAGGGTTAACAGGCATTTAGTGTATATACAACTATCAATCTATAGGGGAATGGCATGAATAAAGGTGAATTAATTGAAGCAGTTGCAAGCGCAACAGGGGCAACAAAAGCAGATGCAGGTCGTGCAATTGATGCAACAGTAGAGTCAATTACTGGCGCATTAAAAAAAGGTGACACTGTAACATTGATTGGTTTTGGTACATTCAAAACTGCTAAGAGAGCAGCTAGAACTGGTCGTAACCCACAAACGGGTGCAGCTCTTCAAATTCCAGCACGTACTGTGCCATCATTTAAAGCAGGCGCGGCACTTAAAGCAGCAGTAAACTAAAAAAGTATTAACTATTAAAAAACACCCTTCAGGGTGTTTTTTTTGCCCTACTTTTTACTACATGCCGCAATTATCACATTTCCCTTTAACAGTTGAAAACCCTTTAACTGTAGATAGTCCAGTCACACCTTCAAAATTAGCGCCATCAACATCAGCATCAGTTAAATTGGCACCGGTTAAGTCAGCACCTCTTAGATCAGTCTTTACTAACTCTGCTCGATTCAAATTAGTATTTCTTAAGTTAGCTCCTCGCATATCGCCAAAGATAAAACTTGCTATATTCAGATCAGCGCCTTCAAAATTAGCTTTTGCAAAATTCCCACCAGAAGTATCAAATTTCATTTGTCCCATAGGTTGATTACCTACGTCCAAACCCAACCTACCTTTTGTTAGAATAGCTCCTGACATATCAACATCTCCAAGAGTGCCAATGATGCGAGCATTAGTTAAATTCGCTCCCTTGAATACTGTTTTACCAAAAATTGGTTGGAAGATGGTAGCTTCAGCTAGATTAGCGCCACTAAAATTCGCTTTTTCAAGGCGGGCTAAATTTAAATACGCTCTCTGTAAATCTCCTCCAGACAAGTTTGCACCTCTTAAATCTGCCCCAAAGAAGCTAGTATTAACCATTACACAATGGGTTAAATCTTTACCCTTAAAATCTAAATATCCAACATCTTTGCTAGATAAATCGCAATCTGGATCCTCTAGTAATTCGTCAGCCATTTTTTGTGAGATTTTAGTTCTGGTATCACTTTTATTTTTACTATAAAAAGTGTTTGCTTTAGCTAAAACAGCCTTAGGATCTTCAATAAAAACAGATTTTGAGGCCTTATTTCCAAAACAATAATTTTTGCCTTCAAAACTAGAATTAATAGAGCAATCTGTTTTATGAAAATTACCATCAGCTAAGCTCGTAGTACAATATTGTTCCAGCTCAGCAGCTTTAAGTGGGAGCGCTAAAATTAACAATAAAATTAAAAAATATTTATTTTTCATAACTCTACCTATACTAATAAAAATGGTTACTTTATTATAGACTTAAAAAAAACCATAAAGTTTATATTTAAATTATAGGAGAAAATTTAAAATGACTACCGTATTAGTTACTGGAGCAAATAGAGGGTTAGGATATGAATTTGTTAAACAATATAGCGAAAATGGATTTAGTGTTTTAGCTTGTTGTCGAAATATAAATGAAGCCAAGGAGCTTAAAGAATTAGCAGGGATTTCAAATAATATTAACATCTATGAATTGGATGTTAGCAATATCAAAAAAATTAAAAGTCTTTCACAACAATTACAAAATGAAAAAATAGATGTGCTGATAAATAATGCTGGGATTTATCGATCAAGTAATGTTGGAAATGTAGACTATGATCAATGGATGGAAAGTTTTAAAATTAATACCATTGCTCCATACCAAATAGTTGAAAATTTTTTAAATCAAATAACACATAGTGACTTAAAAAAGGTTGTATCTATAACAAGTAAGATGGGCAGTATCGACGATAATACTTCTGGAGGGTCATATATTTATCGAAGTAGTAAAACTGCTCTGAATAGTATGATGAGATCCTTAACCCATGACCTTAAAAATCAAGGGGTAGCAACTTTAACTCTTCACCCAGGCTGGGTAAGGACAGATATGGGAGGGCCTGGGGGCTGGATTGATTCATTTGAAAGTGTTAAAGGTATGATTAAACAAATTGACAAACTTACAATTGATGACTCAGGAAAATATTTAGACTATGCAGGAAAATCTATTAATTGGTGATCAAAGTATCAGGTATAAAGAAGCGTCAGACTTCCTTTCTAAACTAGATTCCGACTGGGAGAGTCTGATACAAAGAAGAAGAAATTTTAGTCTCAAAATAAGTCAAGATTTAGAGCCCTATCAGTCTTTAATAAAGTCAGTTATTTTTCAACAATTACACCCAAAAGCAGGCAATGCTATTTTTGCACGTTTCTTAATTATATTTGATAATAAATTTCCAGATGATAAATCTATTTTAGAAAAATCTTCTATTAAAATAAAGTCATGTGGATTATCTCAAAATAAATTATTAACTATTCTTGAAATAGCATCTCAAAGTGCTAACAAAAAATTACCGACATCAATTGAGATAATCAAAATGCGGGATGATGAAATAATTAAATTATTTACAACAATTAAGGGCGTTGGGGAATGGACAGTTCAAATGCTTTTAATATTCAATCTGGGTAGGTTGGATATTATTCCCCAAAATGATTTAGCTATTAGAAAAAATTATCAAAAACTTAAAAAACTACCTAACCCAATTACACCTAAAGAGATTGGAATGATTTCTAAATCCTGGAGGCCTTATCGATCAGTTGCTTCTTGGTATTTATGGGGGATTGAATAAAAAGCCGCCAATAAAGATAGATTTTCTATAGATCACTATTAACTTAATTCAAATCAACAATTAATGCTCTTTGCACCTTTGGAGGAACTATTATGTCTGTTTTATACAAATCATGATCGATACCAAATATAATTGGTAACCCTACTTTTATATTAGTAATCATATCTTTTGTTAGTTCAAAACGCATAAAATGCACAGCTGAGGTTTTATCTTCAGTTTCACGATCCATATCCTCATTAGCAATTGCGTATACCTTTTCACTTTCTTCAACCTTAATCCAAATAGATCTCTCTACACCAATGAGCTTTGCTAAAGCCACTTTTCTCTGCTGAATGTTGCTATATTCAATCATAAAAGTTGCTTTCCAATTACTGCCTTCAGGAATAAGTGTGTTGTATACATCCAACTCTTGTTGAATTCCTTCTGCATCAAAGATTCTTTCGATTCTAAGCATCTCCTGAACTTGGTATTGCATAGTAAGTCCATCTTCAAAATAAAGCACTGCATGATCATTAAAAGCTAAGCGCCTATTTTTCTTATGCTTCATAACTTTTGCTCTAAATTCATTTCTAACTTCTGAATATTTTTCCAAACTAAATAAATCTTTTCTACTTAAAAGTGTCATTTTACTTTTCCGTTAATTATTAAATATCGTATGCTTTTCTAAGCAATGAAATAGGATGTTCTGGCTCTTTACCGTTATTCATGACATGGCCAATATGGTGTCCAGCCATCGCACAATCACTTCCAAAATGATCAGGCTCTGCTTCATTAATTTTTCTTACTACAGGTTTAACAATCTTTACAGAAAAATCATGACTTTCTTTCTTAACAGCGTATGTCCCGTCATGACCAGAACACCTTTCAATAATTTCAACCTGAGTATCAGGTATTAATGATAAAGTATCTTTGGTTTTTGGCCCAATATTTTGGACTCTCTGATGACATGCTGCATGATACGAAACCTTACCTAAACTTTTTTTAAAATCAGTTAAAAATTTATTCTCTTTATTTCTTAACATTAAATATTCAAATGGATCATAAAATGCATTTTTTACTTTAAGCACATCAGGGTCATCAGGAAACATTAAAGGGAGTTCTTGTTTGAACATTAAAACACAGGATGGGATTAGTGCTGTTAGATCCCAGCCTTGATCAACAAGTTTAGATAAAATTGGAATATTAACTTCCTTTGCATCCTCAACTGCTTTAAGGTTTCCAAGCTCAAGCTTTGGAATTGCGCAGCAACTTTCTTTTTCAGTAAGCGTCACTAAAATTTTATTATGCTCAAAAACTTTAACTAAGTCTTCTCCAGGACCCGGCTCATTTCGGTTCGTAAAACAAGTAGCAAATAAGGCAACTTTTCCAGTTGTGTTTCCTGCTGGCTCTGCAACTAAATCACTTTTGTAGTTTTTAAGTCTTTTTCTCAGAGTGTTACTCTCGAATTTTGGTAGCCAAGCTTTTGAATGAATCCCAGCAACTAGCTCTAGCCCTTTTCTTGCAACACTAACTTTATTGATAGCATTAATAGTGGGGGCAATGATTGGAATTCCCGCAAACTTACCAACGTTGTCAGTGCTAGTTAGCACTTTATCTCTAAGCTTAGTATTACCTTTTTTATATTTGATCGCTTTAGCTCTTAACATTAAATGAGGAAAATCTACATTCCACTCATGAGGTGGTACATAAGGACATTTTGTCATATAACATAAATCGCACATGTAGCATTGGTCTACAACTTTCGTGTAATCTGCTTTATCAACACCATCTACCTCCATAGTGCTCGATTCATCTACTAAATCAAATAGCACTGGGAATGATTGGCACAGACTTACACACCTTCTGCAACCATGACAAATATCAAAAACTCGTTCCAATTCTTGATTAAGTAACTCCTCACTAAAATAGTCTGGATTTTTCCAATCAATAGGGTGACGAGTTGGTGCTTCTAGATTGCCTTCTTTTGGGGTATTCATAGGTATCTCTAAATAAAAAAACCGGGGAGTATCCCCGGGTTTTTATTACATTTCTACTAATTCACCTAATGCTTTTACATACCGATTAGCATGAGATCGCTCTGCTTTAGCAAGTGTTTCAAACCAGTCTGCAACTTCATCGAAACCTTCATCTCTAGCAGTTTTTGCCATACCAGGATACATATCTGTATATTCATGGGTCTCTCCAGCTACTGCAGCTTTGAGATTATTTTCTGTGGTGCCAATAGGGAGGCCTGTTGCAGGATCGCCACATTCTTCAAGATATTCTAAATGGCCATGAGCATGGCCTGTCTCACCTTCTGCGGTAGATCGAAATAAAGCGGCGACATCGTTATAACCTTCTACATCTGCTTTTGCTGCAAAATAAAGATAACGACGATTTGCCTGAGATTCTCCTGAAAAAGCATCTTTTAAATTTTGTTCTGTCTTGCTTCCTTTTAGTGCCATTTTTATTACTCCTAATAATAAAAAAAATAAAAAATATAAATCAAAATTTCTTTTAATTTAATCCTTATTATCTATCTTATCTTTATTGCTTACCTAAAGGAATGAAAATTTAAAATTTAGATTAAAATCATGATATTTATTAAAAGTTAATATCTAAAATTTCTGTTTAAAAAATAAATGAAAAATTCGATTATAATAATTCAGTATGTTTACGAATATAAATCAAAAAAATTTAAGTACTGTAATTGCAATCCTTGTTGCAATTTTAACTACTGGTTATTTAAGAGTCCACTGGATTCCTTTCTTGCCTGAGCCCGATGGTGGTATATATACTTATTATTCTCAATATTTTTATACAGTTCTAACCAAAGGAGAATTTATATCCCCTAATTACCCGGTAGCTTTATACTCTCTTCTCACTTCGTGGGTTTATGGACTAGATATTAATCAATACATTGCATTACGTTGGATTGATCTATGCCTTGCAGTAACTGCTTCTATCCTATTTTTTAAAGTAATCGAAAAAGAAAGTGGTAGCCTTCTTTTTAGTATCGTTTTAGTCTCAGCATTATTATTAGTAATGAATAACTAT
>Ga0209383_1001587_pt1 | contig 14077 bp, 33 predicted proteins | sample CoawatmetaG02DNA_FD_187510 | JGI IMG/M metagenome (GOLD analysis project Ga0209383, IMG submission 187510) | Marine microbial communities from the West Antarctic Peninsula - Coastal water metaG029-DNA (SPAdes) (version 2) | ecosystem: Environmental > Aquatic > Marine > Coastal ... | reverse complement strand
TATGTAAAGCACCATAGGAAACTTTATCTTTAGCACCTCCAGTAATAAAAAGACTTAAATCCCTGCCTTTCATTCCTCCAATAGCACTACTTTCAAATATTTGCCTAAATTTTATTCCTGCTTTATGCTGATAATCAACTATAAGATGTTTGTGGAACATATAATCAAGTCCACATTCTCTTACATTAACCATGACAACAGTAGTATATTTTTTACCTTGTGAAGTTAATTCATGTCTTTGTTGTGGAATTACTTGTGGTTTTTTGTCTTGATCTTTCATAAAAATTGTTTAATAATTAGTCATGCAGATACAATTAATAGAAACTAATAAACTTTTACCATATATTAATAATCCTAGAAAAAATTTAAACATAGACAAAGTTGCTTCTAGCATAAAAGAGTTTGGATTTCAACAACCGATAGTAGTAGATAAAGAATTTGTTATCATAGTAGGTCATACTAGATTTGAAGCCGCAAAAAAATTAGGAATAGAAAAAGTTCCTGTTCAGATAGCTGACTTAACAAAAAATCAAACTAAAGCATACAGAATAGCTGACAATAGATTAAATCAAGATGCAAATTGGGATACTAAATTACTTAATTTAGAATTTAATGATTTATTATCAGAAAATTTTGATTTAGATACTCTGGGTTTTAGTAATGATGAGTTAGATAATTTATTATTAAAAACTGATGAAGAATCAGATGTTGATTTAAATGAAGATATAGAATCTCAAGAAGAAAGAATTAATGATGTTAAAATGGTTCAATTATTTTTTAATCCTGAAAATGACATTTTATTTAAAGAAGCAATAGAAAAAATTTCTACAAGAGATAAAATAGATAATATTTCTGATGCTGTATTGAAAGCAGTATTAAATGAAGCTTCTCAAACTTAATCCTATACTAGATCAAGAACAGATTTCTAATTTAAAAGGAACTTTTTTTACTAAAGATTTAGTTAAACATCATATCACAGAAGATACAAAAATAGTAAATGAGAATGGCGATATACTTGCTGTCTATAAAAAAAATGCAGTACCTAAAGAAGTTGTTGATAAATGTCGTAGTTCATTTAGAAAATCAATATCAGTAAGTAACAATAGAGGTCAAGCCGCAGGACCTATTCCTCCTGAATTAAAAATTGGAGATAGGATTGATGGTTTAACTATTGGCAAGATAATGGGTAATAGATTTTTACCTTTACTTAAAAGTGGAAAACTTTCCAAATCAGCTAAAGCAAAAGCAGTTAAAAGCTCTATAATTGGTTTTAGTGATAGATACCCAAGAATACCTTATTGTCGTACTAGTATGTGGACTCAAAGAAACTGGAAGGAATATAATAATTGTTTGCCTTACATAAAATATGTTGATGCTTTTTTTAAACAACACGCACCAGCTAGATATAAAATTCAAAAGAAAATGGCAGAAAAAAGTTCACAAGATTTTATTATTAAAGATACAGCTTTTAGTACTGTTACTGTTAATAAAAATTTTAGAACTGCTGGTCATTATGATAATGGAGATTTAAAAGAAGGCTTTGGAAATTTAGGTGTAATATCAAGAGGAGATTATGAGGGCTCTATAACAGTAATACCAAAATATGGAATAGGATTAGATTTAAAAAATGGAGATTTAGCTATCTTTGATGTTCATGAACTACATGGAAACACAGAAACTACTACAAAAACATTTTATGAAAGGATTAGTGTTGTTTGTTATTATAGAGAAAAAATGATATATTGTGGTAATGCTGATTATGAATTAAATAGAGCAAAGACCAATACTAAGAAAGTTGCAAATGAAGAAGAACTACAAAGAGCAAAAATAATAAAAGATGAAATTTTAAATGATTCAAAAAGCAATACTTTGTAATAAATATGAATTTAGTATCAATGTTCCTTTAAAAGACGAAAGTAATAAGAAAAAAAACGATCAATCATATTTACATTTTATCACATCAAGACAAGATTTAGTTTCAGCAAAATGTATAGCTACTGAATGGCTACTTGAAGATGAAGATGTTAATAAAGAATATTCTATTAGAGAATATTTTGCTGGTGTAGGTATTCAATCAACACTACTACAAAATATGTTAAATGTTAAAAAACATAAGGTATCAGATATTGATTTAGAATGTTTTAATCAATTAAAAGAAGATAAGAGATGGGAATCTTTTAAAGAAGATGGTCATAAAGCTATATTAGATAGTGAATATTATGATATTAAAATGTTAGATTTTCCTCACAGCAGTATCATACATTTAAAAAGAGGTAAGTGGTCAAATTTTTTAGGTGCTTTTATATCTAAACCTGAAATAGTTTGTTGGACTGATACTTCTATGACTTATTCTATAAAAATTCATGGTTCTAATTATGCTAAAGAATTAAACACTAATAAATTAGATTCTTATTCAGAGTACTTTCAAGCTATGTCTAACTGGTTATATGGTCAAGTGGGTTATTCATTAGTCAAGGTTGCTTACAGGGCGAAGAATGCCGCATATATCAAAGCTATTAAAGGAAAACATAATCTAATTGAAAAATCATTTCCTATAACAAAATCTAATTTAGGTTTTAAAATTTTATGATCGGAAGATATTGTGAACTAAATAATATAGAAGAAATAAAAGATTTAAAAAGAGGAATGGATTTTAGAAAACCTGAATATAGACGAGAGGTTTTTTTAAGATTTTATGAGTTTCATTTAAAATACAAAAGCCACCCTGGTGGTATTTATTTTGCTTTCCCATATTTAAGTAAAAAATATAATTTAGATATAGAACAAAATTTATGGATTGCTTATATAAATGGTTGTACTCAAAACATTGTTTCAACATGGTTAATATTTGAACAGTTTCCTACTGTTAAAAATTTAGATATAGATAAGTTAGATAAATGGTGGAATAAAGAATATATAAAATACAAAGTAGGCAGTGGTTGGGATTTAGATAGAAGATATTTTAAGATAGGTAAGACTGGGTTTCCTAACTGTGTTAAATCATATAAAAAATGTATTGATCAATATGGAAGCCAGTTAGAATTTTATAATTCTTTAACCACCTCTAATGATAAATATAAAAACTATGAAAGGTGTTGGGAATATATTAGAAAACACTTTTTATCTTTTGGAAGATTATCAGCATTTAGTTATCTAGAATATTTAAGAATACAAGGAATCAATGTTGATTGTAATAATTTATATTTTGAAGATATTAGTGGCTCTCGTTCTCATAGAAATGGTGTATGTAAAATTTTAGGTAGAGATGATTTAGATTGGTGGAAAACAAAAATTCATTATGATAAAGAAACCATAGATTGGATTAGATTAGAAGCAGAACAATTATTTAGTGAAGCCAAAGCTAGAATTAAACAAGAAGATGTAAGTTATTTTACATTTGAAAGCACACTTTGTAATTATAAGTCATGGCATAGACCTAAAAGAAGATACCCAAATGTTTATATGGATATGATGTATAATAGAATTAAATATGCAGAATCTCAACATGGTAATAAATTTGATTTATTTTGGCAAATGAGAAAAGATTGCTTACCTAAAGAACTAAGATACGAAGATAATCTTAAAGATGTCGGTGTTACTGAAATAAAACAAAATCATTATAGAAATACAGGTCAGGTTATAATGATGAATAAAGAATGGGATTGTTTTAAAAACGATTACAATGATTATGTTGCATAAATGCGTAGCAATAGGTGGGCAACCTGCTACTGGAAAAACTACTCTCGTTAAAGATATACTAAAAAAATTTACTTATCAAAATTTTAAGTATGGATTATTAAGAGGTCATTTTATTAAAGAAAAAAATTTAGTTATTATGGGTATCTATAATGATGAAATATTTTGTGGTACTGATAAATTAAGTATGGCAGTAAATAAAGACTTCTTAAAATATGTTAAATTAAATAAAAGAAATATATTATTTGAGGGAGATAGATTATTTAGTTTAAACAACATTGAATATATAAAACAATTTTATGATACTAAAATTATTCTACTAGAAAATGATGAGAAAACATTAGATTACAGACATCAAGAAAGAAATGATTCTCAATCAGAGAAGTTTTTAAAAGGCAGAAAGACCAAAATAAAAAATATATCTAATCATTTTAAAGAAATAGATGTTTATTCCCTTAAAAACCTTGATGAATCTATAAAATTAAGCGATAGTATCGTTAAACTTTTTCAATAGGTTTTCCATTCCATTTATGTTTTTGATATTTATTTCCTTTAGAATCTTTTAATTCTATATATTCTCCAGATTCAGCATATTTATTAAGTTTAATTCCATCAAACTCAAAAACTTGTTCTGGTATTTTTATAGGTTTATTTGTTTCTTCATCTTCAAACCTTTTTTGGTTAAGCCATGTAGAAACATGGGCTAGGAACTCCTTATCCTTTACAGTAGAGGCATATCGGTTAAATCTGTCAGATATGTCCATTGGATCAGATTTGGAGCAGTAGAGGTCATATTTCTTATTTGCAAGATGTTTTGATCCTTTTTTATTTTTCAATAAACTCCAAAACTTTTCGAACATAGGTTGTGTATTACTTTTAGGTATAGGACTAGGTATAGGTATAGGTGCTACGTTTTTGCTACTAGCATTATCGCTTTTTGCTAGACCACCCTTTCTTCCTGCTTCTGCTCTTTTTTGATATTTTTCAGTTAAATATTTATGTTCTTTAATTAATCTTTTATGACTAAAAATAAACTCTCCATCAAGTTGTGGATCTCCAAGTTTTTTAGGTATAAAAAATTCAGTTAAAACTGCCATTACTTTTATTTTACAATCCTCATCAATACACTGGCATATTCTATAAGCATCTTTTTCTTTAAAAGGTTTTGCGTTTTTAGTCCAAGAAAAACAAAGTAATCTTATATATATTCCAACAGCATCATTTGTTAGATGAACAGTTTCAGCACTAAAGGTATCAGTAAATAATTGTAGTGCGTGAAATTTATTAGTTTCGTTATCCATTTTTGCTCCATTTCTAGTTATAGTTGTTATGCTTCGTAGTGCTTTGTTATTATATTATTTAATTCAATAAATAAATGATTAATTTCTCCTTTCAATATGTAATGTGGTGTTTTCAAGGCATTAGACACATTTTGCCATAATTTTTGACTCTTACTTAATGATCCCTTTTGAGTCTTTAGTTCTATATAAACCATTTTACCTCCCTTGAACTCTAGGATCAAATCAGGGCAACCAGATTTCATTCCCATTTGAGCCAATAACATTTTATATTTTATTGATCTAACACCTTGATTTGGGATATGAAAAAATCTTAATTTAGATAATTTTTTACTTTTTAAATAATTAATTAATTTAATTTGTATCTGATACTCTTTCATTTCTTAAAGATTTAATTGTTTTTTTTAATAATTTTATATAATCAGGATTGGTTGCATATCTATTTAAAGTTTCTACTAAATCTAAAACATCTAAATCATTATTTTTAAGCATTTGAAATCTTAACTCTCTAAAGTCTTTAAAAGCTGATCCTGTATTTAAAACGACTATATAATGTTTGACAGATTCGCATTTATTTTGATATACTTTGGCACCAAATTTAGAATTTTTATTGTTTGATGGTTTTAAATGTGGTTCATCTAAATTAAAAGTCATTACTCCAAATAAATTATTACCCTCTGTAGCAAACCTACTTGTACCATAATCACTTTCTAATACTGCTTGTGCTATAATTATTTCTCTAGGAATATTCTGCCATTTAGTTGTATTTTTTTCTATCCATTGAATACACTCTGTAAGTGCTTCTATAAACTCTTTAGAATCTTTATAAACAAAGTCAGGTTCTCTAGCTTGTATTTTATTATCCATATTATTTACTCCTGTGTGCATTAATCCAAAAATAAAAATTATTATTAATAACTTATATTTCAAAAAACTTTTTAAATTTATCTTCTTTAAAATGCTCATAAACTCTCTCTCTAATTTTTTTATCTGGCGACTCTAATGCAAAAGCCATAGCCCTTGCAATAGGATTTATCTTATATAATAACCAGAACATTTTTTCATTCATAGTATGCTGTTCTCTATGGTGTTCTATACACAAGGGAACTGTAAAAATATCACAAGGTTTCATACCCATTCCTGCTCCTGAATATCTTATGTGTGCAGATTGAACATCTTCTCTCCTACAAATTAAGCAAGGTTGTTGAGAAATAAATATTAAATGATTTCTACTCTTTAATGGGTTTATCAACATCTATATCAAAGTCCTTTAGTAAAATTTCTGATCTTAATTTATATATGGACTCTGGTTTTCCTCCATCATTATTTTTATTTTTTTCTGTATCAACAATTAAGTTTAGCAATTTTAGTTCAGAAGTTCTAGGTCTAATTGTAAGTATAGTTACTCCAGTTAAATCTGATAATTCAGAACCAGTCAATCCTTTAGGGTGTTTAAATAACTCAATAAGTATTTGTTTTTTTGTCCTAGACAATATTTTATTAGTAGCTTTAGCACTTGTTATTGAGTTTCTATGTCCTCTATGCCCTGCTTGATGTGGATATTTATCTTTAAAACTAAATTCATTTTGACTCATAATCCTCCAATATTAATTCATCTTTTTTCATTAACTTATTATAACAATTTTTATGTAATGCTATCGGTATTAATCCTAGAATACCCTCAAAAAATATTTTAAGTTTAAATTCTTTTAGACAAACACTACATTTGTTTAGTTTAGGTTTAATCATTAATTTACCACCTTTGGTCTTTGTATAATTGTTATTTTTTTATCTCCATATTCTGCAACATCTTTCTTGATAAATTGTAAATCTATATAACAACCTAATTTCCAACTATCAGACTTTAATGGTTTTCCAAATCTCATGTCATATTCTTTCCAACCATAAAGATTATCTCCATCTTTAAAGATATTTAGATATTCAACTTCTTCAATTTGATCTTTATCAATGTCACTTGTTTGATGTCTTAATATATATTTAACTCTTTGAACTATTGATTTAGACATTATTGTACCTCCTTTTTAGTTATATGGTTAATTTCATAAGTGTTTTCCATAACCCAACCTTGATTTTTTTCTGCACTTAAAACTATATCTCTAGGTTTCTCTCCAGATTCAGTTAATTCATAACTAAAATATTCTACAAATGAAACTTCTTTGTAACCATTTTTTTTAAGATGTTTATTTATAAAAATTTCTGCTTTTTCAAGGTCGCCATCTTTTTTGTATCTTTTGGTAGCATCAACCCAATGATCTGGAAAACAAATCATAATACTTAAAACAGGTTGTAGTCCAAAGCCACAATATCTTAAATCATTGTAATCTTCAATAATTCTAACATTTGCATCTTTTTGTCTATACTCATATTTAAAAGTTTTAGTATTTAATTTAAAACCATTATCGCTTTTATTAATGTCGTATATTATTTTTCTTTCCATTATTTTACCTCCTTATGAACATATAAATAATCTTTCCAATTTAAACCAGACTCTTTAAGTTCTTTTTTTATTCTTCTGCCACATTCTGGACCAATTTCAAATGACTCCATAAACCCACCATGATCTCTAGCAGTTTCTTCTTGATTAAGATCAACTATTATTGAAGGACTTAAAATACAAACAACACTATAAGAAGTATTCTTATTTTTTATACCTTTAGCACATTGAACACATTGACCATAAAATTTATTTTGTGAATAATGGTCATCATTTCTTTCCCACATTTTAGAACCTACATTTGTTAGTTCTGTTATATCAAGAGTATTAAATTCAAGTCCTTTATTATTTTTTACTTTTTCTATTTTTAACATTTTGTATCTCCTTATTTAGTTATGAGTTCACTATACTTATTTTTGCCTTAATTAAAAGTAAATAATATAAAATAATAGTTAATAATATAAGTAAAAAGCCAGTAAAATAAGGGTTTTTATAAAAAACAAGTAAAATAAGGGTTTTTAGGTATAATTATTCTATATATAGAGTGTAATAAAAAATAATAAAAAATATTATTTATTCCTTTACTTCTTTCTCAAAATGAACGATAAATAGCTATAACAAAAACAGGAGAAAAAAAATGATAAGAATAAATATAAAAAAAGATGGCAAGGTTAAAGTTAAATCTTTTGTAGAAAAAAAGGATTTAGAAAATTACCTTTTTAAAAAAACTTTAGAATCAAAAAAAGTTGTATCAGATAACCCTACTGATAAAATTTGGAATCTAAATGTTGGTACTTCAATCAATCTTTTAGGTTATACTATTTCAATGGCAGGAAAAAGTCGTGCTGGAAATCACTTGGTAATATAGAAAGGAAAATTATGGCTAAAGCTAAAAATATAAATATCTATAAAATATTTTCTGAAACTTACGATAGATCAATGTTTGGGTTTATGGGTTTAGGAGAATTAAAATTAATGACTAAAGTTAAAACTGTTAGACAGACTACACCTAAAGTTTCAATGGGTACTCATGTTGATAGTTTTATTAAAGAAAAAAAATATAATACTTTATTAAAGGTGGTAAAATAATGGCTAAAAAAATGAAAAAAACTAAAATAACTCATAAAGATAATGGAGATGTTTTATTTGAACCAAAAATAGATACTGATACTTTAGAAATTGGAAATGTTTATTTGTTTCTTAATAGTAAAGTTAATGTGAGTCTATTTGTAAATGCTAATGGCTATGATGATGCTATGAATAAATTTGATTTATGTATGTTTGGTTATAGATCAGATTGGAAAATATTTATGGAATGTGGACAACAACCAATAGGAGAACCTAATGAACAGTAGTACACCAGAAAAAGCACCAAAACTAGATCAGCATATAGGTTATGGTAAATTTAAAAAAACTAAAACTTATATCGTTAGAGTTGACTATGAGGTTACTGCTAAAAATATAGATAGTGCTGATAAAATCATAGAAGAAACTTCTGGTATAGATCAAATTACTTTTAAAGAGGGATTTGGTGCTAGTCATTTAGAATGTTTAGAAGTTGATTGTTATAATGTTGACGAGGAAAATGCACAAGATGATGATAAGATTAAAAAAATAGCAGAGTGTATTCCAGAAACTTACAAAGATGATGATGATAAAGAGCAAGAAGATCATGAATGTGGTCAATGGGTTAATGATGACTTTGAATACAAAAAGAATGATGATGGAACAGATATTAAATAAATTCTATGTGAATAGAATAGTGGGGGAGGTCTTTAGCTCCTTAAACCTTGAGAATACTCCCTCACTAAAACATTTACTTGAAAGTAAAAGTAATATAGTGTATAAAAAATTTTCAGGAGTGATCAATCCTCCTATTCTTGATAGGTGGAATTGGTTAGTAGTAATACCCCAGCAGTTCAACAGATACGCAAATCCTTGCAATCTCCTGACTGTGTTAGTTCCACTTATCTCTATTATTAAAAATTATTTACTTTTAATTAAAAATAATATAAAAAAATCACTAATAATAAAAAAGGAGAAACATGAACACTAAAAATAAAGAAAAAATGAAAATGTTGCAGATTCCTGTAACAGAAAAACAATTTGATACCCTCAAAGATAAAGCAGATAAAGAAAAAAGAAGTTTGCCTAACTCTATATTAATAATACTAGACCCACACATGAAAGCTAAATAATGGAATATTTGGTAGTAACATTAATTATACTATTAGTAATGAATCTTTTTAATAGACAAAAAAGAAATACCGATATTGATGATAAGTTATTAACAGTAAGATCAGATATGGAAACTTGGTTTGCTTCTATGACTGCTTATATGAAAGAAATAGAAAACCATCAAAAGTTAATACTTCAAGTAAAAGAATCGGTTAATATGCTTAACGCACATTTTATTATGACTAATTCAGAACTTGATAAACATTTCCCTACTATCAATACAAAGGTAATAAAAAAACCTAAACTAACGATAGTACAGTTAAAAAAGAAAGTTGATAAACTAACTAAACAGGAAAAGGATAAAAATGAATAATATAGATAATAAGATTAATAGAACAGATGAACAACTTTTATTTGAAAAAGAAATTGGTAAATGGCTAAAAAAAACTAGATTATCAAAAAGTAAAGTTAATCCATTAACTGGCAGAACAATGGTAGTGACTCAAAGTAAATTAGCAAAACATCTAGGAGTAACCTTTCAACAAATTCAAAAGTATGAGAGTGGTGCTAATGGTTTAGGTTTGTTTAAATTTAGACAATGCTGTGTATTCTTTAATACTGATCCTAGAGATGTATTAGAAATTATTGATGTTGAAATGTGGAATAATAAGCAACACCCAATTATAGAAATTAACAAGGAGCAAAATGTTGAAAAAGATTAATATCTTTAATTTAATTAAATTGGCTAAAAAAAATAAGCCACTTAAATTAGGGATTGTTAATATGTGGCGACCAAAAATAATAACTAAAAAAGGAGACAATAATGGTTCAACTAGAAATAACACTAACTGGTAGAAGTAAATCTTTTACAGCAGATACATTACAAGATTGTGCTAAACAATTTTTTGATGAATTTGGAGAAGCAAGTAAAGAAGTGGTTAAATGCCAAACTTTTGAAGTTAATAATCCTACTGAATTTTTAATAGTAGGTGGTAATGAATCTTGTTTGGGTTATTTAAAACAAATGCAACAAGGAGCAATAAATGATAAGTAGATTAATACTAATAATATGCTTTGGTTTTTTATTAACTAATTGTACTAAATCAAATTACAAACCTATAATCAATTTTGAAACTTCTGATAATGCAGAAATTAATGCAAAATATTGGAAAAATTTACAGGCTTGTAACTTTATATCTGAAATAAATACTGGTATAGTTCCAAAAACACTAGGTTTATCTGATAGAAAAATGGTAGTTAAAAAATGTATGGCAGAATATGGCTATTCTGTTTTAAGATAAAATATGGTATAATATCTTATGCAAGAAGAGGATAAAACTTACGAAAATGAAGTTACCCCTATTCTAAATGATGATAGGGGTTCTTTAGACTTAACTAAACAAATAGATGAACTTAATATAAAAGTTAAAAATCTAGATGGTTTAGAAAAAATACATAAAGAAACAAATGGTGATTTAAGACTTCATATTTTAAAATTAGATAGAGAAATATATCAATTAAAAAAAGACATGGCTATGCAGAATGAAACTTATCAAATTGATATTATACAAAAAGATAGTGAAATTGGCAGACTAATAAAAAAAATAACAGAAAAATAAAGGAGCAATATGAGTAACAAGGAAAATGAAAGTTTATTAGCAGTACAGTTAAGTGGCTTACAAAGTCATCTTAATAAATTTATTAACAGAATAGAGGGAGATGAATTTACAGTAGGATTAATAGATGAAATTAAAAACAATTTAAAAGCTATTGATACTAATTCAGAGAGTGCAAACTTAAATCCTGAACACTTTGATAAACTCATAAGATTTGCTATGGAAGTTTGTAAGAAGATGCAAAAATATAGTGAGTATATGAGTAATGTTAATATTAGATATACAAGCAATAATGCTAATAAAAAATTATTAGACAGAGTGTTAGATGATTTTAAATTAGAGGAAGTTAATTTAACAGTACAATTACCAGAGGGTTCTAAAATTAAAGGAAAGGAGGAAACTGATGAATAAATAATTTTACTTTAACGATAAATAATATATAACTAAAACATAACAAAAAAAGGAGAAACATGGCTTTACAACTTACCAACGAAGAAAAAGAATTATTTGATAAAGAACTTACTTCTGCAAAAGAAGAAATTAGTGAATTAAAGTCTTTGGCTAAAGTTACTAATAAAGTTCAGTCTATTCTAATAGATGAAGTAGAAAATTTAAAAAACCATACAGGATATTTTCATGCCCCTGAAAAAAAAGATAGCTAAAAAAGAGGAAGTTTGGGAGGGTGTTGGTAATTCTATGAAAGAGCATAAAGAAGAAATGAAAAAAATATGGGCTAAAGAAAAACAACCTAAACCCCATAAGACATGGAAAGAACATAATGCGTGGCTTGATACATTTAGAGCAAAAATAATAACAGGAAAAGGAGATAGGTAATGACATTAGATCAAATAGTTAAAATACAAAGTGTTATTGATAAAAGGGCAATTAGTTCTGATACTTTAGAATTTTTAAATGAAGAAAGATATTCTAATTCTAAAGAGTGTATGATTAGATATGGAGATATGCACATAGATCATTTTTTAAGAGTGTGTGCTATTGAAATGTCTGGTTATATTGATAATGAAACTACTTTTTCATTTACTGGAAAAGAAATGCTTCAATTTGTTAGTAAAAAAGTTAAAGAGGAGTTTGGTAATGGAAATAATTAAAGAAGATTTTAAACATAGCTTTAGTTCTGGTACTAAATTTTCTAAAAGCCCTTGTGAGTGGTTATGTAATTATGGCTTAAAGTTAAGAGGTGGTGGAAGTCCTGCTATGACAAGAGGTACTTTGTCAGAGTTTGGTGCTTACTATAAAATTAAAAGAGGTATGCAACAAAAAGATGACACAGCATTTGCTAAATTAATTAAACATAAGTTTAAAAAGTTTAAATATTTAGATGCTGAAAAAGAAATAGATAATGCTATTGAGATTGCTAAACAATTTGAGAAAGTATTATATGAAAGGCAATTAAGAGATATAGTAGGCTATCAAGCAGAAATGGTAAAAAAACTAGATGGATTAAAATATCCAGTTAGAGCATTTACTGATTTTGAATTTGCTAACATTATTGTTGATGCTAAATCTACAATGAGAATGCCGAGTTATCCAAAACCAGATCATTTAAGACAACAGGCTTTATATGCAAAACTATATGGCAAACCTACTGCATTGTTATACGCAACACCAAAGAAAACAATGTACTATGAGTTAAATGATGAAGATATAGAAAATGGTTATAATCAGATATTTAATCACTTTAAATCTTTAGAAAATTATATTATAAAGTGTAATAACAATTTAGAGGAAGCAATTAAAATTACTCCTTTAAATACCGACCCCAATCCATTTGCTTGGGATATTAACATAAAACAGGAGGCAGAAAAAGTATGGCAAAAGTATCAATAAATAAAACAGAAGATTTAATGTTTAAGTTATCTCAAAAATTTCCAGAGAAAGATATTCAATGGAGAGTGCAAAGATTAACTAGAGATGGAACTGCAGGAATGGCACTTGCTTACATTAATGTTCGTCAAGTACAAGATAGATTAAACGAAGTTATGGGTTCAGGTTGGCAATGCAAACATGAGGTGTTTGGTGCTAAAACTATTTGCCATTTAGGTTTATTCCTAGATGATAAATGGGTATGGCGATCTGATGGTGCAGGAGATACGCAATTTGAAGCTGATAAAGGTGCTATTTCAGATAGTCTTAAAAGGGCGGCAGTATCTTTTGGTATAGGTAGGCATTTATATGATCTACCGAGTATTTGGGTTAAGTGTCAATCTAAAGAAAGTGGTGGCAAGTTTTATTTTCAAAAATTTACTGAAAACCCTTGGGATAAAGTTAGACAACAAATGAGTGATTTTAGCTAATGTCAGATAAACCTAAAATAGTAGTTAATAATACTATAACCGATCAAAAGAAACTTGAAATTTTTAAAATTAGATGTGTACTTTATGGAGAGAGAAATGCGTTAGTTAATCTTCAAACTGACATCTGGGAAAAAATTGAAATAGTTAATAGTAAAATACTTGCACTAGAGCCTAAAAAGAAAAAAAGATATTCAGGTTCTAATGTTTATTAAATGCCAATTAACTATCTTGAATTTAAACTAAATAAGGAAATAGCTTATGAAGATACTTTTGAGAAAGATAAAGAAATTCGTAAAGAATATGACGAATATGTTAAACAAACAAAAAGAGAGGAGGAAAAAATGCTAGACAAACCAATATACTTTAATGTCTATAAAGTTGAGAGTGAAAACCCTAAAGCACCAACATTTAGTTGGAATGGATTTACTGTTAAAGAAGATATAGTGATTAAAGCAGGAACTAAAATTGATATGACATTTTGGGGTAATTCCACAAATCAAAAAGATGGAAAACCAAATC
>Ga0209383_1001584_pt1 | contig 14084 bp, 9 predicted proteins | sample CoawatmetaG02DNA_FD_187510 | JGI IMG/M metagenome (GOLD analysis project Ga0209383, IMG submission 187510) | Marine microbial communities from the West Antarctic Peninsula - Coastal water metaG029-DNA (SPAdes) (version 2) | ecosystem: Environmental > Aquatic > Marine > Coastal ... | reverse complement strand
CTCCACATTGCAATACGTAATACGATCCATCTTGACCTCCCCATAAACTACCGCCTAAACCATCTCCATACACGTCGTATATAGTAAATGTTAAACTGCCTTCAAGTAGGCAATTGTTTATAATTTGTGGCTGATAGTTAGGTGCGTTTGTATAAGGTCCTCCGCTTAAAACGGTTACACCTGTTGAATCTTTTATATCCCATGATGTTTCACTTGGGTATTGATCTAAATTTATTACAACTGTTGTTGGTACACACTGACTTGGTGGACCGGGTGGTGCACATGGCCATATATTTACTAAAGTATCTAGAGTAAAGAAAGCCTGTGTTAAAGGTGTATAATCTAATATTGCTCCCTGACAATCATTACTCATTTTAAACCAAGCTGGTTGATTTGAAACCCAACCATCTCCAAAATTATCTGTTAATGTAACAACATAGTTACCTGAGTTTACATTAATTACTGTGTCTAAATATTCATAACCTACTGTAGGTTGATGAAACATTACTGTATCCCCTGATACTGTATCTTCTACCATAAAGAAGTTAGCTTCTTGTGGTGCATAAAAATCATACTGAACTTTAAAATTTACCCATGAGTCTTGAGCAAATATACTTAGTGGTAATAATAATAGTATTAGTATTTTTTTCATTTTATTGTGAGTCTTTTAAGTCTTGTTCAGATGGAGCTCCTGGATCACCTTTTTTCCTCATTGTTTCGCCGCGTTTTCTTTTAGCGTGTATGTTAGCCCACAAACCTCTTTTAGCATCAAAAGGGCTTGCGTTCATTTTAAATGGACCACCTGGTTTGTGAGACACGGGTTTACTGTCATCACTATGTTTTTTACCTGTATGAACTTTGTCACCAGGCATCTTGTGTGTTGGCCCATTGTATTCACCGTCCTCTGTATAATGTTTTACTCCTTTCATATTATGATTTTTTATGTGTTCTACAAAAGTTTCTAGCAGCTTCTTTACTACCAAACCCCCACTTTTTTAAAGCTTTAGATAACTTACTTGGAGTACCATTTTTATCTTTCATGTCTCCTTGCATATTACCAAACCTACAAGCAAAGCTTACTCTTCTAGGGCTAGTGCCACTAGTTAGCTTACTACCCATTGTTGGGTTTTCTTTTCTCATCTTACGGTTTTGCTTGTTGTAAGATGCTTCTGTTATTTTAAGTGGACCAACACTCTTGTTATTGTATGCCATGTTAAAAGTCGCTCATTAATATATTATCTATTTCTTCTTGTACTTCTTCTCTTGTTGCTAACATTTTAAAACTAAGATCAGCCTGAAACCTAGCAACTTCCTCGCCATCTTTAAATATGATGATAGTCGGTATAACCGCTATCTTATGTCTTTTTTGCATCTTTGGACTCGTCATTATGTCTATATAGCTAACAGTCTCGCAATCACTGAGATCTTGAATCCAATCTACAGCGTTAGCATTGTTCCATTCAGCATTAAATTGAGATACAGATATCTGACCAGAAGCCTTGCCACAAACACACGTTAATACTAATACTAATAAGTATACACCGAAGATCTTCCAAGAAATATCTATATTCTTCATTATCTTAACGCGTCTATTTTGTTCTCCATTCTTATTAACCTTTCTTTTAATTCTAAGACATCCTCGTTGGTTGTAAGGATCGTTTGACGTATCATCTGATCTTTCATGTCGAACTCCATACGACTGACGGCTGGAGACGGGAGAGTCCTTGCCTCTGCGATGTCAGCTTGTAACATGAACCACATACTTATTATAGTGGCCATGGCTGCCCCGATTCCCGCTAAGGTTTTTATGCTTACCTGGAAGCCTGAGTTTTCGTTTAGTTCTTTTGTCATGTTAAAATATAACGTAGTTTATTCCTAATTTAAAGTCGTACCATTCTCTATTCCAGTACTTATTGTATTTTCCTTCAAGAAAATATCCAAATGATTTGCTGTGCTTAATTCCATATATAAATCCAAATGAGTAATCCACCCACTGTTTACCCTCGTACTTGTGATAAGAGTAATCCCCACCCGCGTCGTAATGATAAGGCATGAAACTACCCCAAGCGTGTGTCCAGGATTTCTTTCTGTATTTATAGTAATCAAACCCTAGAACAATTGAATGCTGTAGAGTTTGTTTTAATTCGTTTCTTTTCTTTTCAGTGTAATCAGCTAAGACCTCAGGTATAACCACCGCTTCCCAAACCTCTGGGCTAGTAGCTACTAACTCTCCGGAGGGAGAGAAGTACTCGCTGCTATACACATCAACATTATAACCTTCTTGTAAAGCTAAGTAAGTATAATGTATACCTCCGTTATCTAGCATCCACTCCTCTAATGGGTCATATCCATATGGCTCAGCGAGTCTTTGTGCTGCTCCGATATTCCACGATAGGTTTTTGTTAACCTTCATTCTATATCTTTCCGATGCCTCAAAATATTTAATATCTGCAAAGCCATTCTCTAGGTACTCTATCTTTAGAGCAAAGAAGTTTATACAGAGTTTATCTTGACAACCATCATCAGAGCTATATCTAATGAAGTGATGTTGATCTAGGTAGCTTTTACCTTCTTGTCTCGTGTAATCTATTTCAAACAAATATTCAACCCCTCTTGATTTACCTACAATGGCCGCATCACTGTAATTTGCTTCGGTTCCATCGTAAAATGTTTGGGCTTTATTTTCGTAGCCGAATCTAGCTATTTTACGTAGTCCTACAGCGAAGTTGTAATCGAAAGGAGTTGATATTGTTTGTATTGACAATCCATTATCCACTGAATAAAAGTCTACATCAGAAACTGATGTACCACCGTTTACCGCAGCATAAAAGGTAGAGAACTTAAATAGCTTCTTAACACCTTCTTTCCCAAGCGATTGAGCTGTTACTAGATTTGACACTAGCAAGAGCAATATTATTAGTCTTTTCACCATCTTTATATTATCACTTATTTTTTGAGTTGTTTACCTAGTTCTTGTCCTAGTTCTAGTTCTAGTTCTGGATCTTGTGTTTGTTTTCTTTTTGTTTTTAACATCTTGTTTAATTTGCTCCATCTTCTCGTTTTTAATATCAAGGTTGTATTGACTCCAACCTAAAAACATTAAAGATCTTTCCCAGGCTGAGTTTTGATTATTCAAAGCTTGTCTAACATTTTGAGTTTTATTGTACAACCTGTTTAAAGGTAAATTTGTAAAAGTTTGTACATAATTTGTAACAGCAGACCATTGGGGATTGTCAATGTCAAAAGTTTCCATTTCATCTATAATTTTTTTATTATAGTTTAGTGTTTTTTCAGCGTTAACAATTTGTCTAGCTTTAATACCTATAACTGGAGAAAGATTTAAAGCCTCTACAACAACAGCACTTTCATCTGGGTTGTAGTTAACGTCTCTTTGTCTAGCAAAAGCAATAGCTGTATTTTTTAAAGTAGCAATTACACCACCCATTACGCCCGCGCCTCTTAGAACAGAATCAATACTACCGTTTATTAACCTCTCTTTTTTCTTTAAAAATAAATTATTGTTATCTTCTTCATCATCATCAAACATCATGGCAAACAAAGCTGTTTGTAAAGTATAGAATATCATATTTTGTACTGCAAAATAATAAGTTATTCTAGCAGCATTAGATATATCACTCTGCATTTGAGTAGAGTTAGGTTTTGTTATTCTTCTATTATATATATCTTGAAAAGCTTTCTTACCTAATCTATTGAACTGAGATGTTACGTTTTGAAAGTTTAATATCACTTTACCAAGAACAGAGGCTTGTTGCATTGAAACCATATCAGGTCTTGCTGACTGCTGAGTTGATTGAGTTATATCTTGAAAATCAGTAAAAGCAGCTGCTTCAGCTTCCTTAATAGACATACCTTGCTTTACATACTTGTTTATTGTATTTCTATAATAAGCGGCTCCACCCGTAGCAATTGCAATATTATCACCAATTTGCGTAGGTAAAAATCCTAACTCTAATAATTTAGATATTAAAACTCTACTAGGGTTTTTTGATTTACGAAGGCTAGCGGCAAGTTCAGCGCCATTAACATCCGTTTGTATACCACCTCTTCTTTGCTTTAACATGTCAGAGTTAAATATAAATGCAAAATCAGCCCAATATTGTTTTTGATTAGCAAAAGCTTTAGCCGCAGCAAATACGTTGTTGTCTGCAAAGTTAATGTAATTAACTATAGACATTTGCTGTAACAAAGCAGATCTCATATTAAAAAACATGACAGTACCAACAGATCCGTTCAAGAAGTTCATAAACTTGTTTACAGTTTCGTTTGACCCACTTGGTCTGTTTCTACCAGTTTTTATTCTATATAGTATATCTTCTAAAGCAACTCTAACACCCTTACCATATCCAGCTTCAATTTTGTTTAAGTTTTCAGTTGAAAATATTATTTCAGCGTTTTCATTAAACTCTGCAAAGTATTGTTCTCTACCAACTCTACCCGTTGCATCATCTAAATCCATTCTTATATCTCCAGCGTTCCAACCATCAGTTGGATTTACATATGTATCTTGTTTAGATATAATGTTCAGCGTCTCAGCATAAGCTCTTAGTTCTTGGTCAGAGTTAACTAACTCAACTAAGTTTTTTTGATCCAAAGGTGACAAACCAGGTATATTGTGACCGTGCTTATCCCACAGATATATTCTTATAGCATCTTCATTTGTAAAATCACCGTCTTTAGTTTTTTCCGTTAGTTTTGCTTTAACATCTTCAAATTGTTTGTTTAGCTCTTTGTAATCATTAGCTATGCTTTGTCTAGCCGTATCATATTCTCTATTTGCTCTATTAATAGGTCTAACTAAAGCTTGCTCAAGAAAATCTCTATGTTTATTACCCTCTTTACCTTTACCCATGAAGTTATATAGTAAACCTACAAAATCCTCATGAGATGGTGGTATAAAAAATCTAAACTTACCTTTACTTTCTCCACGCTTTCTGCCTTTAATAGAATCAAATCTTTTTTTAGACTCAATACCGGTTAAACTTTCTAATATATCATTAAAGTTTTCATTCATTGAATTACTGAATTTAACCCTAGCTTGTTGCACTTTACGCTTAACATCAAATTGTTCTAATATATTATCTACAGCTTGCACGTTCTGTAAAGCATCGTCTGCAAAGTAAAAGTCATTATAACCATCACTTACTTTATCAACCATCCAAAGCGCTTTAGCTTCAGCTGTAGAATTAGCTAAGCCTGTAATATTCTTTAAAGGTATGTTTAAACCATTGGCTTGTAAGAAAGCAAATATAGCTGGCGCTGCTTCCGCTGGCCTAGCCGTTAGTACAAACATATTCTCAGGACCAAACTTACCTTGCAATTTCATTGCTTTGTTAAACAATGGAGCCGTTTTACCATCTACAACTTTAGTAAACTCTGAAAAGTCAAACTTATAACCTAATTCTGAAAGATTTTCATAGGTACTAGCATATTGCTCTGCGTTTAAAGTTCCTTTAGTTCCATCTGGTTTAGTGAATCTAATTAAAGATTTACTCGTGGCTAGCGTGTCGTCAAAATCTAAAACAGTTATACCTTTAGAAGATTTAGAAAAAGAAACTGTTCTACCAGCTGCAATTGCCGCATCAAGTATTTTTGTTTTATTAATAGGTTTAGAAATGCCAACGTTTATAGTGGCATCCATAAAACCTTGTTTTGTTGTAGCGTCTATTATTTCAGTCTCAGTGTTTAATAAATCTTTCATCATAAACTGAATTCCAACTTTAAAAGATCTCATTTTAACACCATTCTTCATGCTTGATAATGATCTTACACTAGCATAAGCGTCTACATTTGCTTTTAGCCTTGGAGCTGGTTTTTTTCCCATTGCAAATATAGATTCGTCATTAAAAGTAAAAGTTGCGTTACCATATTGCGTAGCTAGTATAGTGATTGAACTAACACCTTCGTTTAAATAATGGTTTTCCACAACTTGCTCGCTCAAAGGTATTTTGCCTAAGCCTTTAGTTCTTTTTTTATAAACAACATCTGGAAACTTTTCAGGAGTACCTTTTACAATATTACCAGTTAACTGCTTAACAAAACCTTTATCGTTTTTTGTAAATCCATTTTCATTATTGTAAACGTCTATATCTTTATTAGTTTCCTTTATATATTTTTTAATATTAGGTATTATTTGTTTTTTAATAAAATCTTTAATACCCTTTATATTATCATGTGTTTTATTAGCCAAAGTAAATTCTCCGGTTTGTAAGTTTAAATTACTTAAAGAAACGCTTCCCATTCGCACGCCTTTTAACCCAGCTTTTATTTCGTGGTTTTCTTCTGGAAACCCTAGTATTTCAAAAACAAAATCAGCCATTCCACCTTTTTCTCCAACGCGTGTAGATTTAACTGTTAAACCTAGTATGCCTAAACCACCAATTTCTTTTGGACCAAAGTAGTTAGAAAAAGCTTGTTCCCATATTTTTCCTTGATCATTAAATGTTTGTGGCCTTCCGTCAATAGGGTTTGTATATCCAGAGTAAATTCCATTTTTAAAAGTTAAAGGTTTACCTTTGTTTCCCCTAAGAAGTATATCATCAAACTTAGTCTGCATAGTTTTAGAAAACTTAACAGCGTCAAAGCTTTTTTGCTCGTTTTGAATATTTTCAATAGCTATAGAAACCTGTCTTAGTTTAGCTTCAACAACTTTACCTATATCTTTAGAATTAGCTTCAATGTAACTATCTGTAGCTATCTTTGCTTTTCTTCTAGCTATACGTCTTATTAAAGCAGTTCTTCTTTCTGTTAGGTTGCGCTCGTTACCCTCTAAAAACCATCTAATATACTCTCGCTTATTAGTTTTGTTTTCAAAAACATCTTTTACGTAATTTGTTACCTTATCTGTTTTAGAGCTAATGCCTTTGTATTTTTCTGTACGTATTTTTTTCTTTTCAAACCAAGGTCTATAAGCTGTTCTTATTGTTTCCATGCCTAAACTTTGAACTACTTCTAGGTATTCGTTTCTAATAAAAGTTTCATATTCAGCCGTTGGACCTCTTTTACCTGTCTTTTTATCTTTAGCTATTTTACCAATAATACCATCAAGCGATTTACGTATATCACCTAGTATTAGCTTTTCCATTTGAACTTCAATATCATCAGGATTTTTCTCTAATAAAGCTTCAACCTCAGCTTCTATCTCAGCGTTAACTAAACCATCTTCTACCTCTATGTCAAAATCTCTTAAATTTCTAGCTTTACTTTTATCTTCTACTTCTGTTGACGTCGATGTGTCTTCTATCTCTTTGGCTTCTTTAGTGTCTATAGTAGTTGTTTTTTTAGCTTTTTCACCAGCTTCAAATAACTTCTTTTTAGAATCTAACTTACCAAACCTAGTGTTAGCAAATATAAATTCACCAAATCCTTCTGGGCCAACAGTTGTACCATCAGCTCTTGTAGCTTCAGGATCAAAATTTGTAAGTCTGTTTTGAACAGACTCAATAGCGCCTTGATATTCTCCACCTATAGATTTTGATTTAACGTAGTTACTGATAACACCGTCACCCATTGTTGCGTTGAATATAGCTGGAAACGCTCTACGATCCTGCACAAACGCGTCATAATCTTTCTTAGTCTTTATGTTTTTAGGTATAAGCTTATTAATAGCTTCAAGTGGAGTTGACATAGATCTACTTGTACTCGTAGCCGCAGTTCCACCGCCCGCTAGGCTTTGAGCTCTAGTGCTTATTAACCCTCCAGCTTTAACGCTTTTTTGGTAATCTTTCATGAAGTTGTAAACTTGCCTACCGTTTGCAAACTCTTTTTTGTAACCCACTTTTCTAGCTATCTCTTGTATAAAGTTTTTAAGCTTATCAAAAACTCCTTCGTTGAATTTAATATCACCTTTAGTGATACCATCAGAGAACACCGTTAACCACTCTTCCGTGGTGTTTATATCTAAATCTTCCCCAGCAGCAATCCTACGTTTAATTTCTTTTTGCACATAATCTTTTTGATCCTTAGTTATAGTGTTTGTAAAGTCTGATATTAAATCTGTTTGCTTTTCGGTGGTTAAACCTCGCATGTGTTTAGCCACAACACCATGTAGTAATTCATGTGCTCCAACGTTTATCTGGCCTGTCTGACCGGCTATATCTTTGTTAATGACAATAACATCACCCACTATAAATCCATCAGAATCAGCAACATCAGTTACGTCTAGTTTGTTGTCTGGGTTTTTAGTGTTATACTCTTCAACAGCTTTATCATGCGCTATTTGAGCAGAGGCATTGTCTTCGGCAATTACAACTTCTTTGCCGGCATAATTTTTATTTTTTTGTAAAAAATCAATAGTATCTTGAAGGTTGTTCTCTCTCACGGCTTTTCGCACGTCAGCGGCTTCCTGTGTTACAGCAACATCCGTAGCGCCTTTGTATTTGTTTATAATACTGCTTATTGAAGCCTCTACAGAAGCTAAAGCTTCTTCAGCACCTGGAACTTGGTTTATACCTTCTTTTTTAAGATTAGCCTTTGCTTCTCTTCTTAAAGCATCTAGCTTGATTAGTTTTTCAACATCTTTATCGTCTGTTATTTTATCGTCAACTTGAGATTTAACTTGAGCTTTATTTTGTTTTTCATTAGCTAACTTTTCTACTCCAGTAAAATCATCTTTTATTTGAATGTTAGCTTTTGCAACGTCAATATCATCAGCAGTTTCAACAAACTCTTTCATTTGATCATACGTAACATCCTCATCATTTAACCTGTACGTAGGTTGTTTTGCTGACTTTAAAGCCGTTAAGATATTAATTGGAGCCGTTACAGTTCCAGTTATAGCTTCAAATCCAATTTCAGCAGCATCCATTTCTTGACCAGCCACAACTCTACCTAAAGCCTCCCCAGTTGCGCCACCAACAGCTTCAACACCAACACCAACCATGCTGGCTGCTAAGGTGGCTGCTTTAGCACCTCTAGTAGCAGCAACAGCTCCTTTAGTAGCAACAGCTGCTTTGCCAGCAATACCACCAGAAAAGCCTTCTATAGCACCAATAGTTAAACCTCTACCTATAGATTTATTTCTTATAGAGTTTCCTTTTGGTCCTTCTAATAATGCTTTAATATTTTCGTCTGTAAATTCTTTACCTTCTTCTTTAAGTTCAGTTTCTATTAACTCACCAAAAGTTAACGCAGCTTCCATTGATGTTGCTAAACCACCCATAAAACCAGCAATAGCACCAGGCACAGCTCCAACACCACCAGCGACAGCGCCAACAGCAGCACCAACCCCAGCTCCAGTTCCAGCGGCAGCTAGGGAAGCTCCAGGAGAATCAATTAACGTACCAACTTGAGTACCTAAAGATTGTACAAATAATTCTGGTAATAAACCTGGTTGATCTTTTACACCTCTAAAAAACGCAGACCAAGTGCTACCCTCCTCAACATATTTCTTTTGAAACTTTGTCATACGTTCAGACGGAACGTGAGCTTTAGCTTCACTTTCTTTAGCCTTCATAAACTCTTGTATACTCTCCATATCTATATTAGAAAAGTCTTGAGACATTAAGTCTGTAGCCTCGCCAGTTGTACTAGCCGCAGCTACACCTCTTCCAAACCAAGTTTGATCAAACCAACTTACATCATTGTTTTGTGATTCCAAAGAACCATCCACCGATTGTGATCCCATATCGCTTTGACTCATCGTCGGATCTACCGTCGAGTCTTGTGCTTTTCCCTTTTTTGACGCGTTTGGAAAATCTAGTAAAAATTTTTGGATGTTGTTTGGTGATACTTCATAACTCTTACCATCAACCATGTAAATTTCATTCATATTTATTAATTTTGAGTATAAGTTGTAATATCGTCTGCTTGTTGTTGTTTTCTTGCGTACTCACCTAAAAAATCATTTATCCACTTTAAGTCGTTTGCGCTGTAGTCTTTGCCAGTGCCAAACCTACGTACTTTCTTACCGTCTCGAATTGGTTTACCTGTACTTCCGTCGATTAACATAATATCATTTGAAAAAACGTTATCCGCACCTACGATCTCTCCATATACATCTGAATACGGTACGAAAAAGTAATCTGAATTTTTTGCTGATGTAAATTTGAATGTATTATTTAACTCGTTAGCAGCGGCGTTATCTTGCGACCCCATACTCCCCGTGCTTTGTAACATAGAAGGAGATGCTAAGCCTTTATTTAGGTTTTCACCTTCTTTATTTGCCGCAGCATTTCTTGTAGGGTTAAAATCACCTTTACCTTCACCAGTTTTTATCAATCCCTCCCTGTCTGCTACATTGTACATGGTAAATTCATCGCCTCTTTCATCTACATACATACCATTCTTACCAAGATCTTTGTTCCAAGTGTAATACCCATGTTTTCCACCAACATCTCTAAAGGTGCTTAAATCATTTCTCCTAGACTCAGCGTCTCTCCAAGTGATATATGCTCCGGCTTGATCCTTTGTTCCTTTAGTGGTCCAACTATCTCTACCCCAACCACCATACTCAACGTCTTTATCATCTGTAGTAAAACTGTTAGGTACAGGTGCTTTTTTTCTATGCCCATACTTATACGCTTCTTCCATTTCTTTAACCGCATATTCTTTAAAAAATTCTTTACTAACTTTAGCGTCTTTTAACCCGGTTATATTACCAACCAAAACATTATAATTTCCTGAGTTTCTAATTTCTTCAGCGCTTATACCTCCACTATTATCAATATCTTCAATACCGTCAACTACCGAGCCAGTAAGTTCTCCACTTTCATCTCCTGTTACACCAACTAAAGCGCTATACAATTCAGCTGACAAAGTGCTCTGACTAGTTAAATCGTCGTGGAAAGAAGTATTAGAATAACCAATCGGTGTTCTCATCGCTCTTTTTAAATTAACAGGTTTATCTCCTAGTAAAGCGTCTAACTTATTTAACGTCATTTGCTTTCTTTCAGGATCATACGTGCTATTTAAAGCCCCGTTACCAGCGTTAGCTTCTCCTTCAGTAAGACTACCAAAAGCCGTTAACATGGCCCCACCATCTTTAACGTTAGTAGCTATACTTTCGTTAAATTGTTTTAACGTCATTGTTTGTGGCTCTCCGTCCTCCATGGTTGGTAGACCCGTTTCACCATCATACAAGGTGTATATTAGCTCACCATTTTCGTCACGACTAAGTTTAGCGTAATTTTTGCCATTTTCTGTAACATTGTTTTTTAAGTTACTTTTAATAATAGCATTTATCTTTTCTTTATCTTTCAATCCTGCTACTTCACCATCAAATGTTCCAGCCGCAATAGCGTCAGCTCCAACTTTAAGGTTTTCTACAGCATTATCAATGTCTGCAAAAAGCTCTTGCTGTTTTATTTTAAGTTGGGCTCTTTTTTGCCTAGTCTCTCTATCGCCAAACTGACCGCTGAATGTGCCCAACGCTTTCAGCTCATCTTTAACGCCATATATTTCATCGTAAAACATTTTAGCGTCCTCTGGGTTTAAAGTAGTGCCTTTAGCAACCATATTCGTAAGTTCCTGCGCATTTTTCACCATTTCACCACCGATAGCAGCGCCGATTGAAGCCACGCCACCCCACATCTTGCTAGAAGCCTCCATTGTTTTACCATAGCTTTCAGCCGTCTTTTCTAATGTTTTGCTGTAGTCTGCAGGTGTATCAGCCGTTGCAGCTCTATAAGCTACGTTTACTAAAGTTTCGTCTGCTTCTGGGTTTAAATTTATTGCCATATTTATATCTGTTTATATTATCATTATACCCACCTGTTAACCTCTACCAGTTAAAGTTTTCAAAAGCCCTTTCGCATTTTGCACGCTCGGACCACCCAAATAAGCACCAGCCACCTGCGTACCAGCATCTACCAATGTACTAAACATGTTATTTTGTGATTGTTGCCCTAACATATCTGCTTTCATACCCATACCAGACATTTGATTTGACAAAGCAGCTTGTTGGGCTTGGTTTGCCCCAGCTAAAGCACCGTAATCCATACCTAAAAGAGTTGATTGCCTTCCAGCTTGCGCTGTTTGGATAGCAGCTTGACCTTCTCGTTCTTTTAATTGATTAGCTTGTTCTTGCTGACTAATTTGTGCCGCTATTTCCTGCGTTTGTAGTTGGCCTTTATTAGCCATTGCTTGCGCTAAACCAGCAACACCGCTTGATCCAGCCGCGCCTTTTAAGCCCTGCATTATATTTGCTCTTTGTTGTTGTCCTTGTTGTACCTGAAATTCAGCCGCGCGCATATCAACAGTCATATCTTCAAACGGGTTTTCAAATTGAAAATCTTCGTACTGTGATCTAGTTGCGTCTAATTGTTTTTGAACCAAACCTTGGCTTGCTTCAGAAGCCTTAACCTGCCCTTGAATCTGTTGGTTCATCTGATTCATGGTTGTCGTTTGTTTTCTTTTTGATTTTTTCCCGGTAAAATCTCCCATTGTATTTTTTTATATTATTTCTTAAAGTTATTCGTCAAGTACTTAAAAGCCTCGTTTTGAACTGGTACTAACATCCAGTCTAAACTCTCGTGTATATTTGACATCTGCTGGTTTCCACAAACAGTAAACAACTGCATTATACCAATTTTTTCAGCTTCTTTTTCTACGCTTGTTACTAAGGTTTTTATTATTTCTCTTCTATCCCCTTCATTGTACTGCGGATTAGTAACCAAATAGGTTGTCCAACCTACTATACTAGGTTCCATTATAAATAAAAAGTAACAAGCTACTGGTACTCCATTTTTCTCTATAACAAAACACCTTTCATCTTTTGGTAAAAAAGCTCTTATGACTGGATCTTGTCCGCTGCGTTTCCACCACCATGCCCACCACTCGCAACAAACCTCGTAATCTCCCTGTTTAAAAGATCTAAAGTTTATATTATCATTCATTTAATTTAATTTATATCTATAATAGTCACAGTTATCACTGTTTTTTTACTTTAACTCTCGTCAGTAGCGGTTATAAATCTTTCTAAATCAAAAAACAAACTCCCAGTCCAATCAGATCTAATTTGGCCGACTTTTTTAATCTCAACGTTACCAGATATTGTAATGATTCTACCAGCACCATTAAAAGTTAATGTTTCACCATCTTCTAAAGTTTGAGCAGCGCTTAAAGTTAAAGTTGCTGAGGCTCCACTATAACTACCAATGGTTGTTACGGTAGGATCTACTACCGCAGCATTCATGTTAATACTGCTTACTGTACTTACATCATCCATAACTCCGTCTGCGTTATCTATAGGCACGCTAGTGCTAGCACTAACAGCGGATGTAGTTACGGCTGTGGGTTTTGTTACCGTTACAATCACATCACTTAACTCAATATCCCAACCAGTTAAACTGCTTATTTGAGAGGGACCACGGCCCAAAACTTTAACCCCGTCTCCAGTCAAAACTAGTTTTTGTTGTTTACTAAAAGTAACGCTACCGGTTTGCGTGTAGGAAAGTGCTTTTGTTGCAGAATCTCTTGTTATGGTAGGTTTTGCGGCAGCTCCATACACTGCTTTTACTGATTTTTTTATAATCTTAGTTTCTTGCGCAGTTCCCTGTGCTACGATTACAGCTTCTTCATAAGGGCTTATTAAAGTTCCACTTGTTAGATTACTCGCTTGTGGTAGCATACCACTAACAATACCATCAATGTTGTCAAGACCCCAACTAAAATTCATTTGGTTGCTAAAGGATAGCGCAGCACCGTCTAAAAGCGCGATTTCTTGAGACATAGAAAATTCCTTTACATTGTCGCTATCCGGATTTAAAGCCGCGACCGTCGTTAAGCTTCTATTGCATTTTGGGGTAAAAGTTAAAGTTTCATCTTCAAGAAGAGGAACTGCACTGGACAATGAAAACTCTCTAACGTTGTCGCCATCTGGGTTTAATTCAACTACCGTAATCAATTTCGTGTTAAGGAGTCCTGCAGACGCGCTTGTTACTTGGTCTCCAACAGACATTTTACCCGCTACAGGATTAGCCATAAGAACCTTAACACCACTTGTGACATTGCTATTAACAGTGTCTTGACTAATAGGAGCTGTTATCTTATCACCAACAACTAAATTGTCCGCAACATTATTATCCATTACGACTTTTATACCCCCAGTAACTGTTCCATTTACAGTG
>Ga0209383_1001581_pt1 | contig 14106 bp, 16 predicted proteins | sample CoawatmetaG02DNA_FD_187510 | JGI IMG/M metagenome (GOLD analysis project Ga0209383, IMG submission 187510) | Marine microbial communities from the West Antarctic Peninsula - Coastal water metaG029-DNA (SPAdes) (version 2) | ecosystem: Environmental > Aquatic > Marine > Coastal ... | reverse complement strand
CATGCACCACACTCATCTTTTCTGTACTCATCTGGATTATTGCTTCCAACCACTTGTCCTTTAGCCCAAACATCACTAATTATTTTTTCATCAAATGGAATAACAAGGCTATCTTTTATTAATTCTTCATTCCCTCTATTCCGATAATAGGAGAGCGATTTACCAATAATGCTTTTAGCAGAAATTTTATCTCGTTTCATATGAATAAGTTTACACTGTTTATTTCAAAAGATTGAATATTCGCTTCTAGCACAAGATAAATATTCAAATTTTTAGATTATCTAGCATGGTAAATAATAAACACTCACACAATATTATTGAAACTCAGAATACTTATTGCTAACCTTCCAAAAAATATTTTGTGGGAGAAACTCCCCCCTGATCAAAGGCGCTTTATGACATTCTGAAAATAATTCTCCAGGGGTAAGACTTTTGTTTACTGAGTATGGCGTAGAGCTCTCGCTATGATGGCCTGTAGAGTATTCACCCTGATAGTTTGGAAAGGATTCATAGTCAACAATATTACTACTGGATCCCTTAGCTGTAGCAATGATATTCCAACTAACCTTATTAACTATTTTTTTACTGTCATTTGTAATTTTAAAAGATAGCGGAGAATCTTTGCTACAAGAACTAGGGTCATATGAAACAGCTACTGAAACTAACTCTTGTTCCTTTTCTTTTTGGCCTGAAACTAAATAGTCAATTAATGCAACTATGCCAATGCCAATTAAGAGAACAAATAATAAGATTCCCGTTTGCTTTGGGTAAATAAATAACAAAGCTATTATTGCTATTGTTGCAGCCCATATCATCTAGACCTCCAATGTATTTTTTTAGAATCAACAATAATTACCATATCAATCATCTAATTCCCTTTTGGCTGACACATCAAATATTCTTTTACTATATCAGTGCACCCCAAGCAATAAGTGACTACGCTTTATAGCGTAGTCTAGTCACTAATGATTGTTTCTAATACAAAGCATCTTCCAGAAACAGACTCCAATTTAAATGGGTTTCCGTCAGTTAACAGTTTTATCCCTACTATTTACCTCTTCTTCAAAAGAGATTCACTTATATAACAGTTTGTTACTAAGTGACAACAATAAATCAGTCCCATAATTGACCTGATAAGAACTGATAACTTTAAAAATGATAGCCGCGGAGCACTGGCTTATTTTATTTGACCACTCTAGATTTTATCTGAAAATTATTAACCACATGATAATGCTGAGTTTTTATGTATTTTACTATTAAATTTTTAGCGAAATATATTTATATTTATATTTGGGGAACAAAACGGGTGTCTAGCTTTCAAAGTTATATCCCCGTTGGACGGGATAGAAGCCCTTCATTTTGATTCCTCCCAATATCAAAATGAAGGCCGCCAGGCAAGATACCCTGGTGCTGTTAATCGGTGATCACCCACTCCCGTGAGTTGCCCCCAATCTGGGCGGTTCACTAGAGTGGCAACACCTTAGATTTAGCACACCGCTAAATCTTATACCTAGACTATTTGTAATTAATGGCGATTTCTAGACCCAGTTGAATTTTTAGGTGCTGATTTTGGAATCCTTCGCCCTTTCGACATCCTTGGTTTAAATGTTACACCACGAGGCGCGCTACTACGTCCATTTTTTATTGGTTCAGCTTTGATTTTTGGATCTGGCTCGAATCCTTTGATAACCTTACTAGGTAAATCGCATTTAATAACCCTCACAATGTCCGCTAGTAGCTTGTGCTCATCCACACACACCAGTGACACGGCATCGCCTTCTGCTCCAGCTCGTCCCGTACGACCAATACGGTGGACATAGTCCTCTGCAACACTAGGAAGGTCAAAATTGACTACATGTGGCAGCTCGTTGATATCGATTCCACGTGCAGCAATATCTGTTGCGACCAGGACTTGTAAGCTTCCTGTTTTAAATTCTGCTAGCGCCCGGGTACGTGCTGACTGGCTTTTGTTTCCGTGTATGGCAAGTGACGGTATGCTATTTGCGACCAGATATTCCGCCAATTTATTAGCGCCATGTTTTGTACGAGTAAATACAAGTACTTGTTTCCAGCGATTCTCCTTTATGAGGTGAGCAAGTAAATTACGTTTGCGCTCACGATCAACTGGATGAACCACGTGCGTCACCTTATCAGCAGTAGCATTGCGCTGTGCTACCTCAATCATAACTGGTTTATTGAGTAGGTCTTCTGCTAACAATTGAATCTCATTAGAAAAAGTAGCAGAAAACAGAAGATTTTGACGTTGTTCGGGCAATAATTTGAGTATTTTCTTGATATCACGAATAAACCCCATATCCAGCATGCGGTCGGCTTCATCCAACACAAGAACTTGAACATGAGACAAGTCTATATTTTTTTGTTGAACATGATCCAGTAGCCGCCCTGGCGTTGCAACCAGAATATCAACTCGACTTCTCAGGCGCGAAATTTGTTTCTTAATATTGATTCCACCAATCATTACCATCGAACTTAGCGTCAGATATTTGCTGTAATCACTAACACTTTCCTCTACTTGCGCCGCAAGTTCACGGGTGGGAACAAGAATAAGCGCACGTATTGGTGGCCGACCACTAGAAGGACCCTTGATACTTTTATCTGAAAGTTGATGCAGAATTGGTAAAGTAAAACCTGCAGTCTTACCAGTGCCAGTTTGCGCGCCAGCAAGAAGATCTCTACCAGAGAGTATGGCGGGAATTGATTCCAGCTGAATAGGAGTAGGAATGGTGTACCCTCGTTCAGTGACGGCCCGAATAATTTCATCGGACAAGCCGAGAGATAGAAAAGACATAAAACCCCAAGAAATTTACATTGGCCAGACGCTCCAAATGCTTACAATTGCATGCTGAAGAAGGCGAATGGAAAATGAATGAATGAAATAAAAATAACCCTCCAATTTAACACTTTTCGAATACTCAAGCAGATTTTATATAAATTGCAATCGCTTATAAGCTTATATGGGGTTAAAAAGTACAAATATAGCTTTATTGGCCTGATTCAAGCTATTGCGATCAAAAAAAATAACAAGGGGGCCTTTAAATCACCATTAAAGGTCGCACCCTACCCTAGATTAGGAGCCCCTTGTTGTGGCACTCAAGATAAGCATATTCAAAACATTCATGTGCGTCCTATTTATCATAAAATTATTTAACTGAATTTACGCTAGCAACGGAGCAGAGAAGCATCACCTAGAACTTTTTTTCGTAACTTATATTACAAATGAACCGATATTTGATAAATATATTTACTTTTGAACAAAATTAGAGTAAATATAGGGGAGTTATTTGTTTAAAAGTTTTTGCAGTACTGTTATTCCGTGTTATTCCTTGTGAATCCGTGTGAGTCCTTGTAAAAACTTCGAATCAGATAGTTCTGGGAGTTTTTCCCGTTATTTTTAAAAAGGAAGTAATTACATGGCAACAGGTACAGTTAAATGGTTTAACGATTCTAAAGGTTTTGGTTTTGTTACTCCTGATGATGGTGGTGAAGATCTATTCGCTCATTTTTCAGCAATCAACATGGGTGGTTTCAAGACCCTAACAGAAGGTCAAAAAATCTCCTTTGACGTAACACAAGGTGAAAAAGGTAAGCAAGCATCAAATATTCAAGCTATTTGATCGACTTTTTGTCTTAAGAAAAGCCCAGCATTTATGTGCTGGGCTTTTTTAATGGGAAAATTTATAAGGATCAACTTAAAATACTTCTTTTCCCATTACAAAGACCACATGATTACTGACAAGTCTCCATCCTAGGCACAAAAAAGACACTAAATTCCAATTTCAGAAAAAAGATTGCATCAGTTAAATTAATATACCTACTAGAAATTAAACAAATTTGTTAAGTTTCATTCCTCTTTCTTGACTGCATTCCGAATGCTCTCACTAACTTCTTCAATCTTCTCACTAGTTTTCTTTGCAGCTTCTACTGCATTAAAAATATTGTCACTAACTTCTTCAACCTTCTTACTAGTTTTCTTTGCTGCTACATCAAGTTTCTCAGAAGCATTTTTTGCCGCCTCATCAATTTTTTTAGAAGCACTTTTTGCCGCCTCATCAAGCTCTTCACCTATGTTTTCGACGACACTATCAATTTTTTCTCCAATTTTCTCTGCAGAACCATTTTCCTTACAGCTAGGCAACAAAACCAGTAAACTACTGATTGCCAATACCATACTGATAGTTTTAATTTTGTAAAATCCAGTCATCATTTTTCCTTTAAGGATTACTTGCAACTAAACATCAGGTTAATTATGTAACTATATGGCTTGTAAGATAAAAGAAAGTATTATAGGCCCAGTATTTCAGCTTATAATAATACATTCCCACTCACATTAGCTTCCTTACGGCGGGCATGAATTCTCCCGTAAAGCACGCCTTGATGCCTGATCAACCAAGCTAAATAGTCTATCAATCTTATCTTTCTTGCTGGATACCTGATGGCCTACCACCTTAACAAAGCAGCAATTTAACCTGGAGGTCAATCGGTAGAATTCTTGGTATAGCTCATAATTATTTAGTCGTTTATTTTTACTAGAAAAATAATTTCTTTGCTCAAGACGTTCACGCCTCCCCGGCAGGCTGATAATATTTTGAGAATCAGTATGAACCGTAATAACCAGATCGCTTCTATTAATCAAAGAAACGGATTCAACCAGTGCCCACAATAAAGTCTGTAATTCCAATTTTGTCGAGCTAGTTTGCGTAAAGCGCTTTACTTTCACCGTATTTTTAAGAGAATCTAAAGGTGTATTCAGGTCTGATACCACGAAATAAGCACCATACCCAAATTTTAATTTAGTATTAACGCTACCATCAGTAAAAATCTGCAAATGAAGCATTGTTTTAAAATCCATCCAAACTATAAAAATCGTTTAGGGTCTTTATTCCTCATTCGCAAATACTGGCAAGTCATTTATCCCAATCATAACAAAACTGATCCAATACTCCACTCACCTTGAAACAACTGACCCAAACAAACAAAATGAATTGAACAAATTAGAGATAATGCAATTAAATAAATGGTTTATATGGGGTGACGCATACTCTTGAAGCGTAGCTGTAGAGGTTTCCGCCACGCACTAAAAACTCACTGTTCTACCTTACTAAATGACCTATTACTGCGGTATGGAATTGCAGCTTATGCATTAATACCAGATTTCATATCTAGTTCCGATAACGGGTAATTTCATTGGCTGCTGAAATAACTCATAAGCCACCGTCTCGGCATTTCTTTAAAGCTAACTTAAATTTTCCGAGGTGCAGCTACCTTCCTCTGCTATTTGTACCGGTACTTCGCATACGATCTGCGCCTTTATTTTTAGATTTATCATTCAATCCTAAGCCAGACGGATGTTTGGCTTGAGATCCAAAATATTCTGCTGCTGGTTTTTTAGCCGCTGCAACTTTTTTTCTAGCAGATGCAGCAGCCTTTTTTTTAGCAGATGCTTTAGCCTTTTTTTGTGCCTGACTTCCTTTTTTTGCTGCAGCCATAAGAATTTTCCCAGTTAAATAATAAAGGTGCGTAAGGACTTTAAATCAAAAAATTATGTTCTCACTTGATGAATCTTATAATACTACACCTTAAAGGGGGGGGGCCTTCCCTAGTAATAATAAGAAAATCGCCCTTAGAACTAGTGCTTATAGCGCTTATATCTATCGTAAGGCAAGAGGCTAAGTAATTTATTAACTGTAATATCTACTTAGCTGTGCTTGAATATATAATTTTGGCGCTGAATAGGTATTCAGTTAGTCTAGACTTTCACTAAACTAATGACGCCTCTACGTATCAATTTAATCCTTATTTATCAAAATATTAGCTGCTATCATGCGGATAGCTTAATCATGGCTAATGCCGCCTGTCTTCCCTTCGTTGTCATTTTGCATAACGACTTATCTACAATATCCATAATCTTGATTTCGTCAAAATCACCGTGCTTATTGATAAATTCCTTTAAATAATTTTCTATAAATACCAGCACAACCACATCCTCCAAAGCCTGTGATTCGACATCTGTTTTCAATCCCTCTTTTTTAACCAATGCACAAACGCGATCAATTACACTTTTTTCATACCCCACTTCCCGAAGGACCATCTCAGCGGTCTCAGCATGGAGCTCTCTAAGACTTGTGCGCCACTGATGATATCCTGGCTTTGTCATAGGGAAACTTTTACGCTCAATTTTCCATCGCTGGATATGCTGGCATCTAGCAGCTAGCTGCAGTATTTCTGATGGATTTGGCACATAGCTTTTGAGCATCTTTGTTACCCTTTGCGCATAAATTAACTCTTTTGGTTCTTCTTTTCCGTTTATAAATTCATGATTAGGATCTTTTCTATTTAGCTCATCAAACAGCGCTATAGCATGATTACATCTATTTTGGTCAACTTTCATCTTATTTCCATCCACTTAGTTCAGAAAGAAATGACTCATCCTATATATAGTAGAAGCCGATCTTTTTTGCTCAGAATAATTTCCTAGATCCATTATCCTACAATAATATTAGCCATCGATCGAAAATTATTAAAGTATGAATATTTCGTTTTAATACAAAATAGACACTCAAAAAATGAATACCTTCAATGATATAATTTTGAAATTAAGCTAGGATTCCAACGTTGCCACAAACCAAGCCGAAAGATTAATTCGATGAACAAACCAGAGCTATTGTTGGTTTACGATAAGGAGTGCCCTGCCTGCAATACTTATTGCAAGATTATTAGAATCAGAGAAACTGTTGGTAGTCTGAAGATTATTGATGCGCGTAAAAATAGTAGGGTCATGGATGAGATCACTAGATCAGGATTAGATATAGACCAAGGGATGGTATTGATAATTGGAGAGAAGCTTTACTATGGTTCCGATGCAATGCACGCTCTTGCCTTAATCAGCAGTCGTTCTGGCATATTTAATCGTATTAATTACTGGATATTTAAGTCTAAGTCAGTATCCTCATTACTCTATCCAGTGTTAAGAGTATTTCGAAACCTATTACTTAAGATTCTTGGGAAAACGAAAATCAATAATCTTAGTAAGCATAAAAATAACAAATTTTGAAGGCGTACAATACATATCCTTAGGTAAATCAGTTTATTTTATTGGTCGAGTACCTGATATTTCCATTTCGTTTCACTTGCGTTATGGAAAGCATTTATTACATCTAGAGACGTAACTCAATAGCTTGGGTCGTACATTACCTCCTCGATCATTGCTTGGAGTGATGGTGGCTGTGGTTTTTTGGCAAGCCCTTGTTCATAAGCACGTTCCGCAACCGCCGTGGCTATTTTTATAGAAATATGTCGCATTTGAGATAACGGTGGAAAAACAGTTCCTGATTTAAGGTCAGCCTCATCTACTAATTCAGATAGAACTTTGGCTGCATCAAGAAACATTTCTTCACTCACTCTCGTTGCATTGCTAGCAATAATGCCCAAACCAATCCCAGGGAATACATAAGCATTATTGCCTTGACCTGGATCCAGGATATTATCCCCATAGACAACCGGAAGAAATGGGCTCCCACTAGCAAAAACGGCTTGGCCATCACTCCATTTATAAGCTTGCTCAGCCGTACATTCAGATTTCGATGTAGGATTAGACAGGGCAAAAATAACGGGTTGCTTATTGATTCCAGCCATTAACCTCACAACATCTTCGGTAAAAGCACCTGAGGCCCCTGTCGCACCAATCAAAACGTGCGGTCTAGCCATCTCGATAGACTTATTCAGACCAATTTGTGGGGTAACCCTTGCATAAGGTGAATTATGCGGAGCCAAGTCATCACGATCGGCAACAATCAGGCCATACTGATCAACAAGCCAGAGTCGATCTCGTGCTGCCTCTTTGGAAAGTCCTGTATTACGTAAAGCAGCCTGAATGAGATTGGCAATACCAGTCGCTGCAGAACCAGCTCCCAATAGCATAATCCGGAGATCAGAAAATTTTACACCTGTAATTCTGCAAGAGGCCAGCACGCCAGCAAGAGCCATAGCTGATGTACCTTGAATATCATCGTTAAAACAGGCTACGCTGTGTTGATACCGATGTAATAATTTGTAAGCGTTAGGTGTCAGAAAATCCTCAAACTGGATCAGTACCTTGGGGAATATTTTTTGCACAGCATTAACAAATTCGTCAACTAAAGAATTATATGCTTCGCCCTTTAGGCGTGCCCGATTGGTCCCAAGATATAGTGGATCATCACGGAGTTCTTTATTATTTGTTCCTACATCTAGTATTACCGGCATACATTGATCTGGTGGAATACCTGCGCAAGCGGAATACAATGCCAATTTTCCTATCGGAATACCTATGCCATTGGCACCTAGGTCACCCAAACCAAGAATACGCTCACCGTCAGTTACAACAATCAGACGAACATCCTTCTCGGGCCAGTTACTAAGCATTTCTTCAATCTGACCACGGTCATCAGGCGTGATAAAAAAGCCACGGGTGCGACGAAAAATATGTCCATATTCCTGGCAAGCCTGCCCAACTGTCGGGGTATATATTATAGGCATTAGTTCTTCTATATTTTCAATCAACACTTTGTAAAATAAACGTTCATTACGTCCCAGCAATGCCATAAGAAAATTGTAACGCTCGATATCATTCGTTTTACGGCGCAAATTTTCTAAAACCCTGGTCAATTGTATTTCCTGTGTACAGATTGCAGCAGGTACAAGACCATGAAGGTTGTATTCTTTACGCTCCTCTGTAGTGAAAGCAGAACCTTTATTTAACTTGGCATTAAATAATATTTCACTGCCAATAGGCTTTCTGCTGTTTTTATCAAAACTCATTCTAGTAAATATCCCTTATCTAAAAAATTATAATCTTTACGGGTGGCAATGAGTTTCAAAAATATACAAAGCGCTGGGAAGTGGTTTAATTTGAATCGAATTCTATATTTTTAGTATTGGCTTTTTGCAGGAAGCCTTCTTCCACTCATCCCGTATTAAGCTGATCTACTCTGCAAACTAGTATCATTATGAACTATAATTTTTCCCTAAAGATATAACCTTTAAAAATCACACGCAAAATAAAAATATTTCTCAAATTAAATTCGGCTTAACTAGTCCATTTTTTGCATACATAGCTATCTTTTATACGCTAATCTTGAGTAAGATCTTTTAGTATGTCTCCATCCCTACTTCCAAAATAACCAGCTCTTTCTAACGAAGTTTTTGATATTTTTTAAATGCAGGCCTCTCTGCAATTTTAGTAAGCCAAGTTTGGATATTTTTATAGGAAGTGAGGCTAAGTTTAATATCTGAGCACAATGAAGCAACTGAAGCCACATTCAGATCGGCCAAAGTAAATTCGTCACCTACAAGATTATTTTTACCTTCTAGTGCATCGTTCAACACAACCAGAAGTCCTGGAATTTTGGCCATAGCTTTTTCTATAGCCTCGTTGTCTCTTCTTTCTTCAGGTACGAAAACTAATTGGATAAATACAGCAATGATGGGCGGCTGAAGCTCGCCTATACCCCAGAGGCTCCACTGCTGAACAAGACCATGTTGTTTGTTATCAATACCAAGCAATTGAGGCTTGTAAGTTTGAGCAAGATAAAAATTTATCGCGATGGATTCCCAAATCACAAAGTCGCCATCGGTTAGGGTAGGAGTCTTACCATTGGGGTTAATTTTTAAATAAGCTGTGGACTTGTGTTCTTTTTCTTTAAGATTAATTGGCTTGGCATTATATGTTTCTTCAATCTCTTCTAAACACCAGAAGCATCTTCCTGAGCTAGACCTGGGTGAGCCATAAATAGTAATCATGCTTAATCTTCCTTATTTTTTAAATCCTCGTTTCTAAACACCGGGGCATCCTTAAAGCCTAGTCGGCCTATAGCAGGCAGTTTAATAGCCGGTCTTAAGATATCCACACCAAAACTAAGACCCAATACATTTATTTCTATACCCTCAGCAAGACCTAGTGTTACCCCAAAAAGACCAAAAATTGAAACTTGAACGCCAGTACCAGATTCAGACATGGCGAATAATCTCCCGCCATTCAACCAGTCTTTACCTACAGCATTGGGTGGCAGTTCCACCTGAAGCTCATCTACGTTCCGAATAATGTGTGAAACAAACGAATTACTGTTTGGCCCTGGGTACAGTCTATAAGAATTTTGGTATTTATAGGACTGAATGGCAGCTTTAATTTGGGGGATTGCAGCTTCAGCTTTTTTGCCACGAATATCTGTGATCAGCTCGGGAATACTGCCATACCATTTCCTGTCGGGAATATCTTTTTTACCTAAGACGGATTTGCCTCCATTACGAGTACGCCAGCCGATGACATGATAGACCATATACTCCTTGGCATCCTTTTCTTTAAAAGCCACCCAGGAATGAACAGCTAAATATTTATGCCAGTTAAAAGTTCGGGCCACGTAAATATGAACGATAGCTTCTTTAGTTTCGGCAGGAAGTGGCGCAATATTGGCACTGCTACGATCAGCAGTTCGCCAGTCAGAGTGGGCACAGCTAGTGAGAAATAGAGAAAGAATCAAAATCAGAAACTTATTCATAGAAAACTCATCTTCCTGATCTATTTTGAATTCGATAAAATTTGATGCGCCATAGTCTTATTGATGCATGGAACATAAGTGTTTATTTTTAGTTCTTGCCTAAAATAGCCGCGATTACAAGCGACAATGAATAGAGGGTAGTCTCGCTGACTCGAACGCGGCAGCCAAGTAGGAAGTCCTAGCCGCCTTGTTGAAGGAAATGGTCCACTAACCGCCGTGCGATTGAGATACGAAAAGGCAACTTCATGTCATCAGCACTAAGCTGTTCTCGAGTAAACCAGCGGGCATCTTCGAGTTCGCCGTCATTTAGTTTGATGTGCTGACTCTCAGCCTCCGCGGTAAAGCCAAGCATCAGTGCTGCTGGGAACGGCCACGGCTGGGAGCTGTGATAGCTGACTTTTCCGACTCGTACATTAGTCTCTTCGAATACTTCTCGACGTACGCCATCTTCAAGGCTTTCACCCGGTTCAACAAAACCAGATATGGTCGAATAACGTCCTTCTGGCCAGCGCTTTTGTCGCCCAAGTAGGCAGCGCTCACCATCAGAGACCAGTACTATAATCGCCGGATCAACTCGTGGGAACAGCCTTTTACCACAGCCAGTGCATTTTCTAGAGTTGCCGCCACTCTCTTGCTTCGTCTGCGATCCACATACACCACAAAAAACCTGTGACTGATGCCACAATACCAACGCACGTGCATGTGCTGCAAGATTTGCTTCGTCATGTGGTAAGGCCGTGCCGATGAAATGTAGGTCTTCAAACTCACCAAATTTAGAAAATGGCGGTTCCTGCTCAGAGATAATTGCCACAGCAAATGCTGGTTGGTCACGAAATAGACCAAGGAAGATCAGGTGCTCATGGTTAATGTAGCTTTCTATTTGCTGCCTTTGTAGTAATACCACATGTGGCGAATCTCCACCGACCAGACAGCTCTCTCCCCAAACCGGAACGAAACGACTATTTGGGTGCTTAGCAGCCTGTTCTAGCCACGCAGAATCTTTTCGTCGTTCACCGCTACGATCAACGAATGCGCCGGCAAAAATATTGAAGTCTTCTATTACCTGATCTTTATTATTCATAAAGTAAGACCCAAAATTTAATTTGGGTCGATAAATTTTAATAGTGATGGATAGTAGAAGCTATGGATCAAGAGAATGCGACTAAAAATGGTATTTTAAATTGCTGTTGCAGCATCAGCTTTCAACCATCTATCACGAAAGTATTTTGAAAATACTTTCGGTTCATATCGATTATTTTGAAAGCGCACTTTTTATTGCGGCGATCATTTCATCTGCATATGGCCTGGTACTAGGACTGAAATTAGTAATTAGTTTGCCATCTCTCCCAATTAAATACTTATGAAAATTCCAGGTTGGGTAGGTTCCTGACGTGGCAGCTAGCGCGACGTAAAATGGATGGGCATTCTTTTCGGTCACCGTAGTTTTTTCAAACATTGGAAATTTTACTCCATAAGTCAATCGACAAAAATCCTGAATTTGTTTCTCTGCTCCCGGCTCTTGTCCAAGAAAATCATTAGATGGAAAACCAATGACAACTAAACCTTTGTCAGCGTACTCCTCATAAAGTTTTTCCAGACCTTCGTATTGTGGCGTAAACCCGCATTTTGATGCGGTATTTACAACAAGAACGACTTTGTCTGAGTATGCCTGGCAGAGATTAATATCCTCAGTTGATGCAAGGCGGCGAACATCGTGATCCAGTAGCGATTCTTCACAAGCCAATACTGGTGAGCATATAAATCCCAGCAAAAGAAAAACAACTGTTCGCATTTTTTTCTCCTTAATTACAGCTATGGCGGGAAAAATATCCCTAACCTTTGGATTACTTTTGAATCAAGTAAGTTCAATTTATTAAGATGAAAGTTCTCCTTATGCTAAAAATAATAAGAACTTTCTCTAAATTATCCGTTGGTTGATATAAAATATAGTATTTCTATACATTAATTGCTGTAATTATATAGAGAACTAACTCTATGGCTCAATTTCCTCGCCGTCCCAGGCAAAACATTTTCCGCTATTGCCTGGCGTAAGCTTTTCTAATACTTCAATCAATTTTTTTGCTGAAAATTCTGGGGTAAAAAGTTTTCCCTTGGGCACATTTGATTGAAATGGTTCCGATAAATAACTGGCTACAGTACCTGGATGAAGGCCAACAACAATCGCTTGTTCATTTTTTCTTGCTGTTTCGATAGCCACATTTTTAATGATCATATTCAAAGCTGATTTTGATGCTCGGTATGAATACCAGCCACCCATTTCATTATCTGAGATACTCCCGACTCGAGCTGATAAGGTTGCAAAAACCGATCTCTTCTTTTTGTTCAGCCTAGGAATAAAGTGTTTAGCAATTATTGCCGGAAGAACACAGTTAACTGAAAATAAATGAATAAATTTTTCGGCGGATAAATCTTTCATTGATTTCTCTGGCATAAGCACCTCATCATGCAGAATACCTGTGGCGACTATAACCATGTCTAAAGGTGATCGTTCTGAAGCTTTCATTGCTGCTAATTCGATTGAGGCTTCGTTCTCGTATTCAATCTTAGTGTGAATAATATTCTCAGAATATTCCGTGGGATCACTCCGGGAGAAGGTATAGATAGTTGCATCGGGAAGCATTGTCGCTAGTTGCTGCTTTAATGCGCTACCAATGGCCCCAGAACTTCCAATAACTGCAATGTTTTGAAGTGCCATGCTTTTGTATCTATTTATATTTTGTTCCATTACTAACGGCCTCACCTTCCTTGTTGAGTCATGGTCCTGCTATTTCGGCACCTCCACTATATTCTTCACGAATAGATTAGATTAAATTTGTTCTCATGGTTTCTGATCTACTAAGCAGTGCTACCAATGCATTTTCCAGATATGGCAAGTCCAATTGAATGCAGTTGAACTGCTATGTTTGTACGGGCACGAGATAGTCTTGATCGTACGGTTCCAACAGGGCAACCCATAATTCCGGCAATTTTTTCATAGCTCAACCCATCGATCTCTCGAAGGGTAATCGCCGTACGTAATTCTGCTGGCAATCTATTCAACACACTAGAAATAGTTTGCTTAGTTGCTAGAAATCTCTCTGGATTTTCATCATCTACAATCTCCGAAACTATAAGTTCGTTAGTAACCGAGTTAAACGGGGGTTGATAAAGTGGAATACGCCTGCGCTCAGCATTCAGAAAATCTATGGCGGCATTTACACCAATTCGATGCAACCAAGTAGAGAATTTGCTATCTTCTCGGAACGCCATGATTCCAAGGTATGCCTTGATAAAAGTCTCCTGAACTACATCCTCAATTTGCTGGGGTAGTTTAAGATAACGAGAGATCACACTTGCAAGCTTGTGCTGATGCTTAACTACTAATATATCGAAGGCGTTACGATTTCCTAACTTGCTTTGCCTAACTAAATCTAAATCAGTGGTAGTAATATTCATTTATTTTTTATCATCCAAATTAAAAAAAGGAAAGAATTAGAATAGATTTTATAAATATAAATTTCATTCCCATAAAAGATAGACTACTTAATACTCC
>Ga0209383_1001580_pt1 | contig 14111 bp, 13 predicted proteins | sample CoawatmetaG02DNA_FD_187510 | JGI IMG/M metagenome (GOLD analysis project Ga0209383, IMG submission 187510) | Marine microbial communities from the West Antarctic Peninsula - Coastal water metaG029-DNA (SPAdes) (version 2) | ecosystem: Environmental > Aquatic > Marine > Coastal ... | reverse complement strand
CCATTTGTAAAAAAAGCACCCAAAGTATCCCCTAGTAAATCAGCTTAATGAGTAGACTATTTTTGTTACTCTCATTGGTAATGGGTATTGTAGTTTTAGCCTCAAATTATTTGGTACAATTCCCCATTCAATACTATGGCTTAGAAGAAATACTAACCTATGGAGCCTTTAGTTATCCAGTTGCATTTTTGATTACAGATTTAGCTAATAGATCTTATGGAAAAATAGTTGCAAGAAAAATTGTTTATGTTGGTTTTATTATAGGGATCGTATTTACTCTTTTCTTTTCAACAAATTTTGCAGACTTAATTTCAGTCAGAATTGCTATAGGTTCAGGTACAGCATTTATGGTTGCGCAGTTGTTGGATGTTCAAATTTTTGACTATTTAAGAAAAAAGAAATGGTTTGTTGCTCCACTAACTTCATCGTTAATTGGATCTACTGTAGATACATTTTTATTCTTCTCCATCTCATTTTATGCAACTGGAATACCATGGGTTACTTTATCTTTAGGTGATTTAGCAGTTAAAATATTTGTTGCTCTAGCGATGTTAATCCCATTCAGATTATTATTGGGAACTCTTAAAGCCTCAAAAGCTTAATACAAAAATTTGTAAGATAAAATTTTATAAGCAAGTTTTGCTACAAGAAAATTGTAAGAATTAAAACCTTTTATAGGCGAAAGTTCATTTATATCTGCACCTACAATATTAGAGTTTTTAGCAGCTATTCTTATGATGTCTAAAGTTTCATCCCATAGCAATCCTCCTGGCTCTGGTGTTCCCGTTGCAGGCATAATGCTCGAGTCCAACCCATCAACATCAAAAGTTAAATATACAGTTTTATTTTTTATCATTTTTTTAAATTTTTTTAAGTCCCACATTTTCTTATCTTTTGCCCAAAAAATATTAATTCTAGAAGAGTTTTTCTTTAAAAAAGGTATTTCACTTTGAGATATATTTCTAATCCCAAATGAAATTAAGGATACATTCTTATGATCTAAACATCTTTTGATAGCAGAAGCATGAGAAAATTTTTCACCGTTATAACTTTCTCTTAAATCTGCATGTGCATCAAAATGTAGTAAGCATATTTCTTTGTGTTTTTTTACAAATGGAGCAATACATCCAGGTGTTATTGAGTGCTCCCCACCAAAAGTGATTGGAAATAGTTTTTTATCTAATATTTCTTGATTTATATCAGACATCTTCTTAAGAGCTTTTTTAATGTCTTTATCAATTTTAAATGGTTTTAAAGTTTTAATTCCAATTTTTTTATAGGGCTCACAATGTAATTCTTCATCATATAACTCAACCTGATGGGATGCTTTGATAATTTCTTTAGGGCCGTTTCTGGTACCTCCACCATAACTTACAGTCTTTTCAAGACCAAATGGTACAACTACTACTTTTTCTTTAAAATTAACATCATTGTCAATTCCAAGAAATCCATTTTTATTTGAAAGATATTTCAATTTTATTTAAATATTTTTGAGAAGTTTTTTCTCGTTCTATTTTTCCAGTCACCTTTGTGATATGCGTCACTCGCAATTAAAGGAAGAACAGTAGTTGCTTCTGCAAAAACCATCTGTTCTTTTGTAATATCTACCTTACCCCATGAGCTTGCTTCTTTTAATGTAGAACTACTACATGCTCCATCTCTAGAATCTGCTACTGTAATTTGTACAGCATACTTATGCATCTCAACATCTTTTCCTAAAAGTTCAGCACAAATAACTGTATCTTGAACAAAATTTTTTGGAACTCCACCACCTATCATAAATAAGCCAGATCCTTTTGATTGAATTTTTATTTCAGTTAATTCACGAAGCTCTCTAATCGAATCTATTGTAATATGATTTTTAGGATTATTTTCTTGGTGAGTTACCAATCCAAAACCAGCACTCGAATCTGTAAATGCAGGACAAAATATAGGAACATTATTGTCATACGCTGTTTCAATTAAAGAATCTTTTTTTTTAGAATGTTGTTTCAAATATTTACCCATTTCATAAATAAATTCTCTTGAAGTATAACTTCTTGGATCCAAGGTATCAGCTATCTCACATATTTTTTTGTCACATTCTTGCAGCTCCTCTTCATCAATATAAGTATCATAAATTCTATCTATATAATTTTTTCTTAACTCAGTATCATCTTCAAACTGTGAGCCTTGATAATGTTTAAAACCTAAAGCTTCAAAAAAATCCATATCTACTATAGAGGCTCCTGTAGCTATAATTGCATCAACCATATTGTATTTAACTAAATCTTTATAAATATTCATACAACCCGCGGCAGAAGTTGACCCAGCTAGTGTTAAAAAAATAGTACAATCTTTATCTTGAATCATTTCACTAAAAATATTCGCTGCATTAGCTGTTTCTCTTGAAACAAAAGACATTTTTTCCATTGAGGAAATAATTTTTCTTGAATCAAATGATGTAATATCAATATGTTCAACTGGATGCTGTAGGAAATCTTTTTTACTATTATGGGTTAAATTTTTATTTTCTGGCATTAAGCAACTAATATATCTTTATTACTATCTTTACCATACAGTGTCATTATAGGCTCATCTTCTACTTCATAAATTTCATCTGAATAAAAACCATTAAATTGAGTTCTAAAAGTTAAGCCGTATGCACCTAGTTGGCCTAGTTCAATATAGTCATTTTCTTTAATATTATTTGGAAGCAGAAATGGTCCTTTCATATAGTCCATGCTATCACATGTAGGGCCATAAAAATCAAATGCAGTTAATTTTTTAGATATTATTTTTCCGTTTTTAATTAAACGAGAAGGGTAAACAATATTCGGTGTACCAGCATCAAAAAGAGTTCCATACGTTCCATCATTTATATAAAGTTTTTGTTTTTTTCTAAGGTTTACTCTTACAATTGTTGATCCACTTTCGGCAACTAATGCTCTTCCAGGCTCACATAATATTTCAGGAAGTTTTTCTAATTTTAAGTTAGCTAAACCTTTTTTTATTTCATCAAAATAATTATCTAAAGATTGAGGTACAAGGTCTGGATAAATTGCAGGAAATCCACCCCCAATATTAATATAATCTGGAATAATTTTAGTCTTTTTTATTATATTTCCAATATCTGCAATCCCTTTTGTATATGAAATAGGATGCATGCATTGAGATCCCACATGGAAACTTAAGCCTATTCTTTTTGCATATTGCTTTGCTAATCTTAACAAACCAGTCGCCTCAGATATGGACGCTCCAAATTTTTTCGATAAATCTATTTCAGCATGTTCATTTGAAACTGCTACTCTTATAAATAACTCAAGGTCTTTAGCTTGATTAGTTGTCTCAATAATCTTTATTAATTCATCTTTAGTATCAATAGCAAAAGCTTTAATATTATAATTAAAATAAGCCTCTTTAATATTTTCTCTACTTTTAACTGTATGCATGTATGAGCATCTAGCATTAGGATCAATTGCTCTTATATCTTTAATTTCTTGAATAGAGGCTACATCAAAGTTTTCAATCCCACTCCTAACTATTGTTTTTAAAACCTCAGGATGTGGGTTAGTTTTTACTGCGTAAAGCACTTTACCAGGAAAATTATTTCTAAAATATGTAGAAGCAGATTTTATTGATTTTTTCCTAATACAATAAATAGGTTTTTCCGGTTTTAGTTGATTTATTAACTCATCAACTGTTTTAAATTTTTGCATTATGTCTCCAAAAAAAATTTAATAAAAAAAAGTTTTTAAAAAAAGTTAAAAACTTTCATATAAATCATGCAATTAAGGCAATAGTTAATTAATGTAAAGTAAATAATAGGCGTTGAAATTAAAAAATTAGGCACCATATTAATCCCATGGCTGAATTAGATAATTTAAAAAAAATAAGTGATTTTGACAATAAAACCTTATTAATCGTTGATGATGACAATCCTTTCAGAGATAGGCTTGCCAGAGCAATGGAAAAAAAAGGCTTTGAGGTTTTTCAAGCTGAGGGTGTGAAAAAAGGTATTCAATCAGTTGTTGAAAAAAAACCAGGTTTTGCTGTTGTTGACCTTAGGTTAGCTGATGGAAATGGGCTTGAAGTTGTTAAACAAATACAAATTTCCAATCCAACTAGTAGAATTATTATGTTAACTGGTTATGGTAATATACCAACGGCTGTAGCAGCTATCAAAGAGGGTGCCATTGATTATCTTGCAAAGCCAGCTGATGCTGAGGATGTAGAGAAAGCATTATTAGCAGATCCAGAAAAGAAAGCTGAGCCACCAGAAAACCCTATGTCTGCAGATAGAGTAAAGTGGGAACATATTCATAGAGTCTTTGAGTTATGCAATAGAAATGTTTCTGAAACTGCTAGAAGACTTAAAATGCATAGAAGAACCTTACAAAGAATTCTTTCTAAAAGATCACCTAGATAAAATTTCTAAATTTAACAATCTTTTTAGCTAATATAGTTAGTAGACAAATCTTAAATAATTCAGCTATTAAAAAGGGCATAACTCCTAATTCAAGTATTGGCTTATCCCATCCAATTAAAGTCCCAAGCCAAAGGGTTCCAAATAAATAGATTGTTGAAACAGAAAATATTAATTTACTAAAAATTATAAAAATATTATTTTTTAAATTTAAGTATCCTGCAAAAAATACAGCAGATAAAAATCCAATTAGATAACCCATTGTTGGACCAGTAAAGTATACTAAGCCTATACCTTTTTCAGGTGAATTAGAAAATACTGGTATTCCAATAATTCCCTCAAGCAAATAAACCCCCACTGTCGTAAGGCCTATTTTGTAACCAAAAGCTAATCCTAAAAACAGAACAACAAAGGTCTGCATTGTCATTGGCACTGGATAAAATGGTATCTTTAATTTAGCAGAAATGGTTAGGGCCATTGTTCCAAAAAAAATTAGTACAAACGTTTTTAAAATTTTTAGAATTGAATAAGTTTTTAGAAGATCCATTATGATAAATTTACTATTTATTATTATAATAATCTAGTTTTTTATTAGTCTGAGAAAAACATCTTCTAAATCACCATCATCAGTAGATATATCTATAATTTTGACGTTATTTTTCTTAATTAGATTAATTAATTCTTCTATATGAACTTTACTTTTTTCATAAGATACACAAATTTCAGTATCTAATTTTGATATTACTTTTAAAGAATCTATATCCTCATCCTCAATATTAATTATTTTATCTGTCTTAAAAGTCACTTTTTTTGTTTGAATTCTATCTAGGAGGTTTTTTGTGCTATCCAAAGCAACTATATTTCCTTTATTAAGAATAGCTATTCGATCACACATTTCTTCAGCTTCTTCTAGGTAATGTGTTGTTAAAATAATAGTCACACCAAGATTGTTAAGTAGTCTTACATTTTTCCATAAATTTTTTCTTAGCTCTACATCAACTCCCGCCGTAGGCTCATCTAAAAAAACTATTGGAGGCTGATGAACTAACGCTTTGGCCATTAGTAACCTTCTCTTCATTCCACCAGATAAACTTCTAGCATAGCTATTGGCCTGCTTTTCTAAAGAAACTAACTCTAGAATAGTATCTGTAATTCTATCTTTTTCTTTAATTCCATAAAGACCAGCCTGTAATTCTAATAATTTTCTTGGACTAAAAAATGGATCAAGATTTACTTCTTGAGGTACTATTCCAACTGAAGCCCTAACTTGTCTTGGGTTTTTATCTAAATCAAAACCCCACACATTTACTTGTCCTGCTGTTTTCATCACTGTTCCAGCTAAAATATTTATAAATGTTGTTTTACCCGCACCATTTGGTCCAAGAAGACCAAAAATTTCTCCTTCTTTCACGTCTAAGTTTAAATCATTCAATGCGTGATTATCTTCTGTCTGCTTACTAGAATAAATTTTTTTTAGATTTTTAACAGAAAGTATATTTTTTTGCTCCATATGCGTTAATACATTTATAATATTTAAAATAATTAAGATAATATTATTTAATGGATAAAATAAAAAAAACAGATCATTTTTATTTAATAGATGGTTCTGGTTATATCTTTAGAGCTTATTATGCTCTACCACCTCTCACTAGAAAAAGTGATGGTTTACCTGTAGGTGCAGTAAGTGGTTTTTGTAGTATGCTATTTAAGTTGCTAGAAGATTCAAAATCAAATGAAAACCTTCAAAAACCAACACACTTTGCAGTAATCTTTGATGCAGCCAGAAAAACCTTTAGAAATGAAATTTATTCAGATTACAAAGCAAACCGATCAGAAGCCCCAGATGATTTAGCACCACAGTTTGAATATATAAGAAGGTCAGTAGTTGCTTTTAATTTACCATCTGTTGACCTTCAAAACTATGAAGCAGATGATTTAATAGCCACTTATGCAGAACAAATTTTAGCAAAGGGCGCCAAGGTAACAATAGTTTCTTCTGATAAAGATTTAATGCAATTATTTAGAAAAGATGTTCGTTTATTTGATCCAATGAAAAATAAATTTATAACGCCAGAAGATATAGTTGCTAAATTTGGAGTGGGCCCAGAAAAAGTAATAGATGTGCAGTCGTTGGCTGGTGACAGCAGCGATAACGTTCCTGGAGTTCCGGGTATAGGTGTTAAGACTGCAGCAGAACTCATTAATAAATATGGTACTTTAGAGAAACTGTTAGATAACGCTCAAGAAATAAAGCAAAACAAAAGAAGAGAAACACTTATAGAAAATAAAGATAAAGCAATTATTAGTAAAAAATTAGTGACACTATTGAAAGATGCTCCTGTTAAAAGAGAGATAGAAGAATTTAGGTTAAAAGAGATTGATAAAGATAAGTTATATAAATTTTTAAGAGAAATGGAATTTAATAGACTTCTTAGTTCTGTTATCTCAGCATATGGAGAGCCCGAATTGGGAGAAGCTACAGTAGAAACAAAGCCTGAGAAAAAAAAACAAAGTATAAATAAAAAAAATTATTACCTAATCACTAATGAAAAAGAAATAGATGAGTGGATTAACGAAGCAGAGGAAGCTGGTGAGCTAGCAATTGATACTGAAACAAGTTCATTAGACGCTCATCAGGCAGATTTAGTAGGTATCTCATTAAGTACTAAGATCGGTAAGGCTTGTTATATTCCAATAGGACACAAGTTTAAAGGGTGCTTAAAAAAAGAAAATGTAATTAAAAAATTAAAACCACTTTTAGAGGACAGGAGTGTAAAAAAAATCGGGCAAAATATTAAGTTTGATTTTATTGTTTTATTTAAACAAGGGATTAACATGAACTCAATGGAGGATACAATGTTGATGTCTTATGTTTTGGATGCTGGAAAAAATAGACATAACATGGATACCTTGTCTGAGATTCACCTACATCATAAAACAATTTCATTTAAAGAAATTGTTGGTACGGGAAAAAAAGAAATAAACTTTAGTGATGTGGAGCTAGATAAGGCAATGGAATATGCTGCTGAAGATGCTGATATTACTTATAGGTTATATAAAATTTTTAGTAAAAACCTAAAATTAGAAAAATTAACTAATATTTATGAAATTTTTGAAAAACCTTTAATTAAGATATTAGCATTTATGGAAATTGAAGGAATAAAAGTTAATAATAAGTTTTTAAAGGTATTGTCTGAAAAATTTGGTAAAAAAATTAATAAACTAGAAAAAGAAGTTTTTAAAATTTCAAAAAAAGAATTTAATATTGCTTCACCAAAACAATTAGGTGAAGTTATTTACAATGATTTAAAGATTGCTGTGCTTAAAAAAACTAGAAAAGGGAGCTTTGCCACAAATGCAAGTGTGCTTGAGGACCTAGCATTTAAGGGACATAAATTTCCTCAATTAATTCTAGATTGGCGACAGGTATCTAAGCTTAAAAATACTTATTCAGATGCTTTGCCTCAACACATCAATCCTACTACAAAACGAGTCCATACTTCTTTTTTATTAGCAGCAACAACAACAGGAAGACTTGCTTCTAGTGACCCGAATTTACAAAATATTCCCATTAAATCAGAGGATGGCAAAGATATAAGAAAAGCATTTACAGCTGAAAAAGGTTTCACGTTAATTTCAGCTGATTATAACCAAATTGAAATGAGAATTTTAGCAGATCTAGCGGATGTTAAAGAATTAAAAAAAGCATTTAAAAATAATGAAGATATTCACTCACTTACAGCAAGCCAGGTATTTGATGTGGACTTAAAAAAAGTTGACCAAGATATGAGACGAAAAGCTAAAGCAATAAATTTTGGTATTATCTATGGAATTTCCCAATATGGGCTAGCGAAACAAATTAATGTTTCAAATCATGAAGCAGATGAGTTTTTAAACGCTTACTTTTCAAGATTTCCAGAAATCAAGACTTATATGGATGACACTATTAAATTTTGTAGAAAAAGTGGCTACGTAAATAATATTTTTGGACGTAGATCTCATTTTAATGGAATTAATGATAAGAATTTTAACATAAGAAACTTTCAAGAAAGAGCATCAATAAATGCACCCATTCAAGGTTCTGCTTCAGAAATAATGCGACTTGCAATGATTAGACTTGATAAGAAACTTAAAAGTTTAAAAAATAATAAATCAAAGATGTTATTACAAATTCATGACGAGTTAATTTTTGAAGTTCCTGAAAAAGAAGTGAAAAATCTAACTAAAATTATTCAAGAGGAAATGACCAGTGTTACAGAAAGTGACATGCACTCGTTTTCAACCCCCTTAACAGTAGATGTGAATATAGGGGATAATTGGGGAATACTTCACTAATAAAAGAGCATTGCCTAAATTAGAACAATTTAGTATTTTTAAAGTACTTTATGCACAAACAAACAATAGCACTAATTGATGATGATAGAAATATACTTACAAGCATAAGTATAGCCCTTGAAAAAGAAGGTTTTAAGGTTCAAACTTATATTGATGGTGAGAGTGCATTAATTGGATTAACCAGATCACCACCAGATTTAGCCGTTGTCGATATTAAAATGCCAAAAATGGATGGTGAAGAACTTTTAAAAAAATTAAGAAAAAAAACATCTCTCCCAGTAATTTTTTTAACATCAAAAGATGATGAGATAGACGAGTTATTGGGTCTAAAGTTAGGTGCAGATGACTTTATGAAAAAATCAGGAGGGTTCTCAATAAAGGTTTTAATTGAGAGAATTAGAGTCCAGCTTAGAAAAAAAGATATTAATATTAACCTTGAAGAAACAAAAAATATCATATCTCATGGTAAACTTAAACTTGACCCCTCACAGCTCGAGTGTGAGTGGGATGGTAAGCAGTTACCAGACAAACTAACTACTACAGAATTTTTAATAGTTAAAGAATTGGCTAAGAGACCAGGAATAATCAAAGAAAGAGCTCAATTAATGGATATTGCTTATAGAGAAGACACTGATATTGAAGATAGAACTATAGATAGTCATGTTAAAAGAATTAGAAAAAAATTTAAAAAAGTTGACCCTGAATTTACTGCAATAGAAACCAGATATGGCAGTGGATACAGATGGAATGTTGGTTAATGTTAAGTAATTTCCTCAAAAGCTTATCTATTTTAAAAAAATTCCTATTTATCAATTTAATAGTTTTTTTAATTATTGGAAGTTTAACACTTATTTATATTGGAAATGTTGAGCCCAATTTAATAAAAAATAAAAAAAGCAAACATGTTCAGATAATAAACAATACAGTTGAACATATTTTAAGATTAAATATTAAATTTGAAGAAGAAGATATTAGAAGGTTTCTATTTTCAACGAGATTTTTATTTCAAAATTTAGATAGAGTTATTTTATATAACAACCAACTTAATTTAGTAGGAGACACAGATACATTGGATTTAGACCCAAGATCTTTTTCTAATAGACTAGATGTAGTCCAACTAGAAATTCTAAATAAAGAAAAAAGTAAAAATACTATTGAAACAAAAAATATAAATAAAGAAAAAATTGTTTCGATAAAAGATATTTTAATAAATTATTCACATTCAAAAAATTACGGAAAACCATTCACGTTTACACAGGAAGGATATGATAAATTTTTATTAACAACTGTAAAAAATGTGACACAGGATGGAAATAATATTGGATATTTAGCAATATCTGAAAATGCCAATGATATTAGGGCTGCAATCAATGAAAGAAAAACCTTTATATTAAGAACTGCAATCTTTATTGGAATAGTAATTTTTGTATTTTCTTTTGTTTTAAATAGATATTTCCTTAAACCCATAAAAAATTTAGTTACCTATACGAAAATAGTTAAGGAAAAAAGTAAAAAAAAAACAAATATAAAAGAACTTAAAAGTAGAAATGATGAGCTAGGAACATTATCAAACTCACTAGATGACATGACAAATGAACTTCAAAAAAGAATTTCACATGCAGAAAATTTTTCAACTGATTTAGTTCATGAAATTAGAAATCCATTAACATCATTAAAAAGTGCATCTGAGATATTATATGAAACTGAAGATCACAAACAAAGAATAAAGTTAATTGATATTCTAAATCATGATGTACAAAGAATTGAAAGATTAATTACAGACTACTCTCAAATGCTAAAAGATGAAGTTGCTTTAAGTAAAGAAAAAATGAAAAAAATTGATTTAAGAGTAATTGCAAAATCTGTAGTTGATGATTTTAACAATATTTATGAAGCAAAAAGAGGTATTAAAATAATCTTGAAAGACTCATATAATCAAGGAGAGTATTTTATTGATGGAATAGAAAATAGAATAGAACAAATAATTGCGAATCTATTAGATAATTCGATTTCATTCAGTGATAATAATAAAAAAATCTTAGTTGAGGTCTCAAAAAATGAGAGAGAAAAAATAGTTCTAAAAGTTATTGATGAAGGTAAGGGTTTTGAGGAAACAAGTACAAAAAAGATATTTGATAGATTTTATAGCAATAGACCAGATAATTTTGGTGAGCATTCAGGTTTAGGGTTAAATATTGTAAAAAACTTAGTAGATTTACATGGTGCTACTATCTACGCTTCAAATAACATCACACAAAAAGGTGCTAATGTGGAGATTGTATTCCCTAAAGTCCAATCATAAGTTGATTAATAAATTTTTTATTGTATAAAACCGATCTATGGATGATTTTAAAGTTAAAGATATATCACTAGCAGAGTTTGGTAGAAAAGAAATTTCAATTGCAGAAAGTGAAATGCCTGGATTAATGGCACTAAGAGAAGAATATTTAGGGAAAGCACCCTTAAAAGGTGCAAGAATTTTAGGATGTCTTCATATGACAATCCAAACAGCAGTATTAATTGAAACTTTAGTAGAACTTGGAGCAGAAGTTAGATGGTCTTCTTGTAATATTTTTTCAACACAAGATCATGCGGCGGCGGCTATAGCCAAAGCAGGAATACCTGTTTTTGCCTGGAAAGGTGAAACTGAAGAGGAAGCCATATGGTGCATAAGACAAACAATCGAAGGAAAAAAAGATTGGAAAGCAAATATGCTATTAGATGATGGTGGTGATTTAACAGCAATGATGCACAACGATTATAAAGATTTGTTAAAAGAAGTAAAAGGTGTTTCAGAGGAAACTACAACAGGAATTAAAGCATTAAATAAAATGGAAAAAGATGGATCTTTAATGATTCCAGCAATTAATGTTAATGATTCAGTTACAAAATCTAAATTTGATAATCTATATGGCTGTAGAGAAAGTTTAGTGGATGGAATTAGAAGGGCTACAGATGTTATGATGTCAGGTAAAGTTGCAATTGTTGCAGGCTTTGGTGATGTTGGAAAAGGTAGTGCTGCATCTTTAAGACAAAGTGGTGCAAGAGTTATGGTTACAGAAGCAGACCCAATTTGTGCACTTCAAGCAGCAATGGAAGGCTATGAAGTAGTTTTAATGGATGAAGCAATAAGCAAAGCAGATATCGTTGTTACAGCGACAGGAAATATAGACATTGTCACCGCAGATCATATGAGAGACATGAAAGATAGAGCAATATTATGCAATATTGGTCACTTTGATAATGAGATTCAGGTAGAGGCATTAAAAAATTATAAATGGACAGAAGTTAAGCCAGAAGTTGATGAGATAGAATTGGTTGATGGAAAGAGAATTATTCTTTTAGCAAAAGGTAGGTTGGTTAATTTAGGATGTGCAACAGGACACCCTAGCTTTGTAATGAGCGCATCATTTACCAATCAAGTAATGGCACAAATAGAGCTTTGGGATAATCATAAAAATTATGAAAATAAAGTTTATGTTCTTCCAAAATCTTTAGATGAAAAAGTAGCTATGCTTCATTTAAAAAAAGTTGGTGCAAAACTTACAAAATTATCAAAAGACCAAGCTGATTACATAAGCGTTGAAACAGACGGTCCGTTCAAGCCTGATGCATATCGCTACTAATAGCGAAACGATAGATATTTCTTTAGAAATTAAGACAGCTGAAATAGCAAAAAATTTTTCAAAAATACTAAAAAAAAGTGATGTGGTATTTTTTCAAGGTGAAATTGGTGTAGGAAAAACAACATTTATAAGACATTTAATAAACAGTCTTCAAGTAAACAATCATCTAGATCCAACAGAAGTTACAAGTCCTACATTTAATTTAGTAAATGAATATAATGTGGGTATTTTCATAATCCAACATTATGATTTATATAGATTAACAAATAGTGATGAGACAAAAAGTATTGGATTATTAGAAAATCGAAAAGAAATTATAACATTAATTGAATGGCCTGAAAAAATTGATAATAAAATTGATAATAAAATTGATTTATTCTTTAAATATGCAGAAGATATGAACAAAAGATTTTTATCTATTAAAGGTTTAAGTAAAGAAAAATTAAATGAAATCAGATAAACCAACATTAAAAAAAATTAAGGGCGACGCATCATTTAGATCTTTTTATAGGAAAACAAATAATAGAAAAAATTCAATTATAGTTTATGCAATAAAAGAAAAGAAAAAAAACTTATTAATATATGACGCTATAAATAGCTTGTTAATTGAGAATAAAATTCTGGCACCAAAACTATACAAAGAAAATTACAAAAAAAACTTCATAGAAATTGAAGATTTTGGTGATGATACAGTATTTACATTATTAAAAAAAAGTGGGAGTAATAAAATTAATTTATATAAAAAATCTATCGATTTACTTAGTAAGATTCAAAAGATCACAAAAAATAGAGTTAAAGATTTTAATGGAAAAAATTATAAAATTGCAATTTATGAAGATAGTAAATTATTTAAAGAAGCTAAATTATTTTCTGACTGGTATGCAAAAAAAAATTTATCTAAAAAAAGATTACTACTTTTTAATATTGAGATAAATAAACAATTAAAATTTTTATTATCAAATCTTAAGTCAAAAAATGATACTTTGGTGCATCGAGATTTTCATGTATCAAATTTAATGAAATATAATAAAGAATTAGCAGTTATTGATACACAAGATGCTCTAATAGGTAATAGAGCATATGATTTAGCATCTTTAATTGACGATGTTAGGTTTAAATCAAATAAAAAATTAAAAGATAATATTTATAACTATTATTTAAAGATTAATAAAAAAAAAATTAATAGAGTTATTTTATTAAATGATTTCGAAATATTATCTGTGATTAGAAATATGAAAATAATTGGGATTTTTACAAGATTAGCAGTAAGGGATAAGAAGGTGAAATATTTGAAGTTAATACCTTATGCTTGGAGTTTAATAGAACAGAGAATTAAGAATAATAATATATTTAACAATCTTAAAAGATTACTAGATCTTAATTTTTCTAACAAAATAAGAAATCTTAGATGAAAATTAATACTGCCTTAATTTTATGTGCTGGCTATGGAAAGAGATTAAACCCTTTAACATTAGAAGAGCCAAAACCACTTTTGAAGATCAATGAAATTACATTACTCGAGAAATGTATAAATTTAATTAAATTTATAGGATTAAAAAAAGTAATAATAAATACGTTTTATTTAAAAGAAAAAATTGAAAATTTTATTAAACTAAACGAATTTGATTTAGATATTCAAATAATTGATGATGGAGAGAAAATTTTAAATACAGGAGGAGGAATCTTGAATATGATTAATTCTTCAAGTGAGTCAGATTTTTTAACATTTAACCCTGATACTGTAT
>Ga0209383_1001578_pt1 | contig 14127 bp, 16 predicted proteins | sample CoawatmetaG02DNA_FD_187510 | JGI IMG/M metagenome (GOLD analysis project Ga0209383, IMG submission 187510) | Marine microbial communities from the West Antarctic Peninsula - Coastal water metaG029-DNA (SPAdes) (version 2) | ecosystem: Environmental > Aquatic > Marine > Coastal ... | reverse complement strand
GGGTGTAATTGAAAAAAGAAGCACACTTCCAATTTTGTCTAATGTTTTATTAGATGTTAGTAGCTCAAGTTTAACAATTACCGCAACTGACTTAGACTTAATTTTTATTCATCAAATTAACAATGTGGAAGTTATTGAAGAAGGAAATACAACTACTACCTCATCAATCATGTATGATATTATTAGAAAGTTCTCGTCAGGTAAAAAAATTAATCTTTCGTTAACAGAAGTTAGTAAACTTCAAGTTGAGTCAGAGAAGTCTGTATTTAATTTAAACTGTATTAGTGCATCTGAATTTCCATTAACAGATGAAAACTTCAATCAAAATGAGTTTTCTGTAAATTCTAAAAAATTATTAAAGTTGCTAAATAAATGCAAATTCTCAGTTTCCAATGATGAAACAAGACATTATTTAAGTGGAATTTTTTTTCACCAAACTGAAATCGAAGATAAAAATTTTTTAACAGCAGCGGCAACAGATAGTCATAGAATGTCTGTATCCAAAATAAGATTAGATCAGAAAGTAGACTTTGAGCCAATTATATTACCTAAAAAAACAATATTCCAACTATGTTCTTTGCTTGAGAGCTATGATGGAGATGTAAAAATTTCGAATGTTAAATCCAAAATTAAGTTTGAATTAAATAATAGTATTTTAATTTCTAAGTTAATTGATGGTAAGTTTCCTAATTATATACAGGTGATACCAAAAAATAACCAAAAAAAATTAGAAATAGATCTAAAGTTATTTTTAGATTCTGTAGACAGAGTAGCTTCAGTTTCACTAGATAAAAAAGATGGAGTAAAATTTAATTTATCAAAAGACGTTTTAAATCTATCAGTTAATAATACTAACAGTGGTGATGGAAAAGAAAATCTAAATGTAAAATTTGAGCATGATTTAGAAATTAGTTTTAATTCTAGATATTTGATAGATGTTGCATCACAATTAGATGGAGATAAAATTGAAATCTTTTTTAATGACGTTGGATCTCCAGCTTTAATTAAAGATCCAAGTGATTTTGATAGTATATTTGTTGTCATGCCTATGAAGGGCTAATTTAGAAAATCTAGTTCAGAGTAAATAACTTTCTCTAATTTTTTTAAAAAAATTTCTTTTTTTAATCCGGGTTCAATAGGTTCTAAAATTGAGATGGTTAAACTTGTATTAATTTTTTTTGAACCTTTTTTGGGCCAAGTATTTCCAGAGTTAATTGCTATTGGTTGACACGAGATTTTTAACTCCTCATAGATTCTACCGGAACCTTTTTTGAAAGGTGATCTCTCTTCAGGCAATAATCTTGTTCCTTGTGGAAAAATTATTAAAGGTCTGTCTGATGAACTAATTTGTTTTACTATATCACCAAAAAAACCAATATTTTCTTTTACAATTTTGTTTCTTTTAATTGATATGGAGCCAATTTTCTTAAGATACCATCCAAATATAGGTATCACCAACAATTCTTTCTTTAGAATAAAAACAGGAGAATTGAAAATAGTTTGTAAAAAAAAAGTTTCAAACATCGATTGATGAGAGGCGGCGATAAAAAATTTTTTATTTTTAATAATATTTTCTTTACCCTTAATTATTATTTTAGTTGATAAAAAAAATTGCACACAAAACGATGTCCAGTAGCCCATAATTTTTCCACCAAATAAAACTATCTTCTTTGGTAAAAAAATTGCTGGAAGGAACATTAGAGAGATAAATATAATTCCAGTAAAAAAAAATATAGAAAATAAAAAGTTTTTTATCATCTTTATCAAAAACTAAATCAATTCTTTAAGTTTTTGTCTTTTTTTAATGACATTAATTTTAGAGCCTTTGATTAATATTTCTGCTGGTTTTGGTCTTACATTATAGTTTGAGCTTAATGACATTCCGTAAGCTCCAACGTCACACATTACCACAAGATCTTTTTCTTTTAGTTTTTGGAATTTATTTAAAGTTGTAAATTTATCAGTACTTTCACAAATTGGTCCAACAAATTCATAAACTTTTTTCGAAGTTTGATTTGTCTTAATTACAGGTAATGTTAGGTGTTTTGCACCATATAATGCTGGCCTCATAAGATCGTTCATTGCTGCATCTAATATAATAAAGTCTTTTTTATCACTCTCTTTTATGTAAATAACTTGTGAAACAAGTGAGCCTATGTTGCCAACTATTGATCTCCCTGGTTCAAATATGATTCTAGATTTATGATTCTTTAAAAATTTTTTTATAGCAATGTTATATTTTCGATAATTAAGTTTTTTACTACTTTTTTCATAAGATATTCCCATACCACCACCAAGGTCTATGAACTCAAATTTGTGATTACTTTTTTTGATAATCTTATCCACTACTTTAAGCATTTTTTCATATGGCTTGTGATCAAGAATTTGACTCCCTATGTGAACACTTAGACACTTAAGATTAATATTCTTTGATAATTTAGAGTAATCGACAAGGTCAAAAAAAGTTTTTTCATCGACACCAAATTTATTTTCTTTTTTACCAGTTGAAATTTGTTTTAAAGTTTTAGCATCTGTATTAGGATTTAATCTTATACCGATATTTATAATTTTATTTTTAGATTTGGCAATTCTTTCAATTTCATTAATTTCACTTTTAGACTCAGCATTTATTAATAAAATTTCTTTATTAATTGCGTAGCTTATTTCATTTGTTGTTTTGCCTACTCCCGAAAAAACTATTTTTTTTGGGTCTATACCAGCTTTAAGTGCCAACATTAATTCTCCCATTGAAACTACATCTGCGCCTAATCCAAATTTTTTAATTTCTCTAATCAGATTTACATTTGTATTAGACTTAATAGCAAAGCATATTAGGGGAGTAAAAGAGTTAAAGCTTTTTTTGAAATTAGTTATATTTTTTTTTAACTGTTCGTATGAGTAGCAATACGTAGGAGTGCCAAATTTTTTAACCAAATTCTTAAATTTAATTTTTTCAATTAAAAGATTCTTATTAATATATTTCATCAATCTATAGATTTGGGAAAAAGCATTTCATTTTTCTCATTTATTGGAGGTCCTTTTACTCCACATGAAAATAATAGAATACTAAGTGCAGTGATTATAATTAACTTTTTTATCATTTTATGCTTTTTTATATTTCATTATCATTTTTTTAATATTATCAAAAGATGTTCCGCCATAAGATTTTTTTGAATTTACTGAGTTTTTTACATTAAATATCTTTAATACGTCAGTTGTAAGTTTAGGTTCAATTTTTTTTAGCTCTTCAATGCTAAGCTCATGTAATTTTTTTTTCTCTCTCTCTGCAAAGTTAACAATCGTAGCTGTAGTTTGATAAGCTTTTCTAAATGGTATTGAGTAATTTTGAACAAGATAATCAGCCAAATCTGTAGCTGTAATATACCCCGAATTAGCAAGATCTAACATTTTTTGTTTATTAGGTGTTAGGTTTTTTAAAACTTCATTAAGAATTAAAATACAGTTGTTAAGAATTTCATTTGATTTAAATAATATCTCTTTATCATCTTGTAAATCTTTGAAATAAGATATTGGCAGTCCTTTAAGTATCGTTAACATTGTAAATAAATTTCCATAAGTTGTACCAGTTTTTCCTCTCAGATATTCTAATAAATCAGGGTTTTTTTTCTGAGGCATTATAGAAGACCCTGTAACAACTTTATCTGAAAGAGTGATTAAATTAAAACCATCAGAGTTCCAAATAATAAGTTCCTCAGCTATTCTTGAGATGTGCATAGAACAAACAGATACACTGTATAAAAAATCTAAAACAAAATCTCTATCAGCAACAGTATCTATTGAGTTATTTGTTGGTTTTTTAAAGCCTAATTTTTTTGAAGTAAAATTTCTATCAATGTTAAAAGAAGTTCCTGTTATTGCTGCAACACCAAGAGGACACTCTGATAAACTCTCTAAATTATAAGAAAATCTTTTTTGATCTCTGATAAACATTTCCACATAAGCCATTAAATAATGTGCAAATGACACTGCCTGAGCATTTTTTAAGTGTGTAAACCCCGGCATTACTGTTTCAATATTTTTTTCAGAAATTTTAAGAATAGTTTTTATAATATTATTTAAGTTTTTATTAATTTCTTTAGTAGCTGATGTAGTCCACATTTTAAAATCAGTAATTACTTGATCGTTTCTAGATCTTGCAGTGTGCATATACCCCGCATCTTCACCGATTATTTGAAGTAATCTTTTTTCAATATTCATATGAATATCTTCATATTTCTTATTATATTCAAATTTATTTTTTAAAATCTCCTTCTCAATTTTATTTAGTCCATAAGTTATTTTATTTTTAACTTTGAAAGAAATAATTTTCTGTCTAAACAGCATCTCAACATGTACAATTGAACCTAAGATGTCTTCCTTAAAAAGCTTTTTATCAATATTTATTGAATTACCTACTTTTTGAAATAATGTAGAGGTATCTTTTTTTATTCTTGAGCCCCATATTGCCGTATTGTTTTTATTTTTTACCATGATAATTAATTATACATATTTAGTATGAAATTATTAATAATATTTATTTATCTAATAACTGCCAATTTCGGTTATGCCTTAGAAAAACCTGACATAAAAAATTTAATTTTAATAAAAAATCCGAAAATCTACGAAGATGTAATCTTTAAGGATATAAATAAAAAAAACGTTAATTTAGATGATTTTAAAGGAAAATTGCTGATATTAAATTTTTGGGCGACATGGTGCGCTCCATGTAAGGAAGAGATGCCATCTTTAGATGATCTCCAGTCAAATACTAAATTAAATAATCTAAAAATCTTTCCAATAAATATTGGCCAAGAAGACCCATCTAAATCAAAACTTTTTTTTAAGAAATTAAATATCAAAAACTTAAATATTTATATTGATGCACCCATCACTTTAGCACAAAAATTTTCTTTAAGAGGAGTTCCTACAACTATTTTATTTAATAAAGAAGGAAAAGAATTTGCCCGAATAACAGGATCCATTAATTTTAATGATGAAGAATTTATTGATTGGTTGAGGCTTTACAATTAATTTTTAAAAAAATAAGCAAAACAAACTAATACAATTATAGCTATAAATTGAAAAAGTACTCTATACTGCATTAATTTATTTGAGTATTTTTTACTAGTCTTGCCCCCTTTCAATAGAGTTCCAATGCCTAAAATTAGCACAACAGCAACAACTATCAAAAGCATTATACCAAGGATTTTTACTAAAGTTCCAGAAATCATATTCTTAATGTAAAGTATTTTTTAAATAAAAAAACATAATAAAACATCTATGACATTTTGTCTAACAACTACAATTATAAAACCAGAAAACAATATATTAATTAAACGTGCAGTTATTTTACTTCATGGATATGGAGGTGATGGAAAAGACATAAGCATGTTAACCTTAAATTGGAAAAGGTTTCTACCTAACACTATTTTTTTATGTCCAAACGGACATGAAAAATGTGAAATTAATCTGGCTGGCTACCAATGGTTTGATTTAACTAGAGATGACCCAGAATATATTTTAGATGAATCTAAAAAAGCTGAAATAAAGCTTAAACAGTTTATTGAAGAAGTTAAAAATGAATATGGTTTAACAAATTCACAAATTTGTCTATCTGGTTTTAGTCAGGGATGCATGATGTCTATAAATTTAGGGCTAACAAGTGTTGAAAACTATAATTGTATAATTGGTTTTTCAGGAAAAATAATAAATCCAGAAGATCTTACCAAAAGAAAAACTTCATCAACAAAAATGCTTTTAATACACGGAGATAAAGATGCTGTTGTTTTACCAACTTTTTTATTAGAAGCAAAAGATTTTTTGATTAGAAATGATGTCACAGTTGTGACAAAATTAATAAAAAATTGTGAACATCATATTCCTGTTGAGGCTTCTAGTGTGGCATTAAATTATATAAAAGATAATTTTAAAATTTAATAACCATTCTACTTATTGATAAAATAATTTTTTTGAGTTAGGATTTTAGAATGTTTTTTACTGATCAAAATCTTTCGTTAGAAAAATGTCCTGCGTTAGTTCTAAATGCTGATTATAGACCCTTGAGTTACTACCCCTTATCATTGTGGAGTTGGCAAGATTCGGTAAAATCTGTTTTTTTGGAGAGAGTAACTATAGTAAGTAATTACGATAGAACTATTAGAAGCCCATCATTTAATATGAAGTTACCAAGTGTGATTGCATTAAAAACTTTTATCAAACCTCAATCAAATCCAAGTTTTACAAGATTTAATGTTTTTTTAAGAGACAAGTTCTTATGTCAATATTGTGGGAGTGATCAAGAGTTGACATTTGATCATTTGCTTCCAAGATCAAAAGGAGGACTGACAAATTGGGATAATGTTGTAACTGCCTGCTCTTCGTGCAATGTAAAAAAAGGTGGTAGGTTATTAAAAAATTCAGATATGAAATTAAATCAAGATCCTTTTCAGCCTTCTACAGAAGACTTGCATAAAAATGGTAAAAATTTTCCACCAAATTTTCTTCACAAGAGTTGGATGGATTATTTGTATTGGGATGTTGAGTTGGAAGCTTAATTATATTTTTTCAGACATCCTAATTGCTATCTTTGAGCCAGTTTTAATAATTTTGTCCAAAATAGAATATGGGCCTTCCTTAGTTGCACCCTCTTCATAAGCAATATCTTTATGATGAAGCTCATCTTTTCTAAATTTTATAATTTTATCTTTTAATTTTTTTTCATCTGACCCAAGTTGCTCAATCTGATTTGCATAATGCTCTTGAATAACCTCTTCAACTGAAGCGGTACAAAGCATTGTAGCTTTTTTTCCTAAAATAGTGGAACCAAACCCCAAACCCACACCTAACAGATCCCATAAGGGCAAAAGCTTTGTGGGCTTAATATTTCTTTTTTTAATTTCATTTTCAAAATAATTACAATGCTCTTTTTCATGCTCCTTCATTTCTTCGATTATTTTTTTTAACTCATCATTTTTAATAAAAGTATTTAAGGCTAATAACTGACCTTCATATATTTTTATAGCACCACGTTCACCTGCATGATCAACTCTTATAAACTCTTCAACTTTTGTTTTATTTGTTTTTTTCATAATTAAAAAAAATTTTTGCTATCATAACACTTAGAATTATAGAAATAAAAATATTAAAAGTCGCAAGAGATAAACCAAAAACTTTAAAAGTCACGTCTTTACAACTTATAGGCATTGCCTGTAATTGATTTAAAATGGCTTCTTTAGACAATTCATTGTTAAAATTATTTAAATCACAAACTAATGATTCCTTAATAAATCCTTGTTCAATTCCAAAATGATAAAAAGACAATAAAGTTGCAGCAAAAAATGTTAAACTTAAGATCGCTAAAACAATTTTTTCAAATTTTCCAGTAAATAAACAAATTGAAATAATTATTATTGAAAAAATATAAGGTATTCTCTCAATTAAACATAGATTGCAGGGATCATGGCCCAACACATATTGAATGAAGTATGCAGATAAGATTGCAAAGATACTAAATATAAGCATTAAGCTAAGTACTATTTTATTTTTAACTTGTGACATATTATCTAGTAACAAAATATATCACACTAAAAATTATTATAATTACAATTCCTATAATCGTAGACCACATTGCGCCCTTTGTTTTCATAAGTGCATTAAATGTGTTACCTAATTTAAATGAGAGAAAAGAAACGATAAAAAATCTCAAACCTCTGGAAAATAAACAAATAAGAACAAATATGAATAAATTGAAATTAATCATACCACTAGTTATAGTAAACACTTTGAATGGAAGAGGAGTAAAACCTGCAAGAAATAAAGTGGCTAGCCAAATATAAAACCCAGTTCCATTTGTAAGACTATCTTTAAGAGTGAGTACTTTTTCTTCATAACTATAAAAACCAACAACACTCATTCCAAAATCTAAAAAATATGAGCCAATGAAGTAACCAAATACCCCCCCCAGAGTAGAGAAAAGTGTAGCAATTATAAATATTTTTAAATAATCTTTTTTTCTAGCGAGAACCATTGGAACGATCATGATATCAGGTGGAACTGGAAAAAAAGAACTTTCTATAAAAGACACAATAGCCAGAAATACTTTTGAACTTTTGTGAGCAGCAAGGTTTAAAGATTTTTGGTATAATTTGTTAAACATTTTTTTGGTTTTAATATAAATTAAGCTCTTATACTATTTAATTTTATAGATATAATAATGAAAAATTTAGGGCGAATGGCGGAACTGGTAGACGCGCACGACTCAAAATCGTGTTTTGTAAGAAGTGAGAGTTCGATTCTCTCTTCGCCCACCAAAATATTATGCAAATAAAAAAAACTAATAATTTATTAGCGCTATTTTATGATCAATATCAAAGACAAGATAAAGAAAGTATTTTTTTACAGTCTTTAAGATGCCCTCAAAAAAAATATTCATGGGAAGATGTTTATATGAATATCAATAAATTATCAGAAGAGGTTTCAAAACATGTTAAAAAAGGTGATAGATGTTTGTTAATATCTGAAAATAGACCTGAGTGGATGATAGCAGACCTTTCCATTATGCTTTCTGGAGGAATAACAGTACCTGCCTACACAACTTACTTAGAGAGAGACTATGAATACATAATTGACGATTGTACACCTGTAATTATTATCATTTCAGATAAAACTCAATTTGAAAAGATTAAAAATATTGTCCCCAAAAAAAAATTTATAAAAAAAATAATTTTTTTTGAAAATATTAGTGATCTTGATAAAGAAATATATTTAGAGATTAATGAAATATTTAAAAAAAAGAATTGTAATTATCTAAATTTTTTTGATTTAAAGATTCAAAGAAAGGATGTTGCTTGTATAATCTATACTTCTGGTACTCAAGGAAATCCAAAAGGTGTCATGTTAAGTCATGGAGGAATACTCAATAATTGTGAAGGTGCCTATGATTTGCTAAAAAAATTTATTTCAAATAAACCAAAGTTTTTGACTTGGCTTCCACTTTCTCACTCATACGAACACACTGTTCAATTTGTACAAATTGTAGTAGCAGCAAGAGTATTTTATGCCGAAAGTATAGATAAGCTAATTAAAAATATGGATGATTGTTCACCAGAAATCATGACAGCTGTTCCAAGATTTTATCAAAATTTGTACCAAAAAATTAAAACAAAATTTGATAAAACTAAAGGTTTAAAAAAATTCTTAGTTACCCAAACAGTTGAATTGGGTAAAAAAAAATTAGATAAAAAACCATTTTTATTAATAGAAAATTTTACTAATTTTATTTGTGAAAAGTTAGTAAGAAAAAATATAAAAAATCAATTTGGAGGAAACTTAAAAGCATTTATTTCAGGAGGTGGAGCTTTAGATAAAGAAGTAGGTTCATTTTTAAATGCTATTGGACTACCAACATTGCAAGGATATGGTTTAACAGAAACATCACCAGTGGTGAGCTGCAACTCCATAGATGAAATTAAAGTTGAGACAGTTGGAAGGCCGTTTAAAGGAAATATAGTTAAAATTGCAGACGATGGTGAAATACTTATTAAAGGTGAAAACGTTATGCTCGGTTATTGGAAAAATAATGCAGAAACAGAAAAGGTTTTAAAAAATGGATGGTTATATAGTGGTGATATTGGAGAATTTGATGGAGAATTTTTAAAAATAACAGATAGAAAAAAAGATATAATCATAACTCCAGGTGGAGATAATATTTCACCAATTAAAATTGAGAATGAATTAAATAAATCTGATTTTATTGAACAAAGTTTAGTCTATGGTGATAACAAGCCTTACTTAGTGAGTTTAATAGTTTTAAGTCAGAAGTATAAAAACATCAACGAAGAGCAAATTCAACAAGAGATAGATAGAATAAATAAAAATTTTTCAAAAATAGAAAAAATAAAAAAATTTTTTATAATTAAAGATCAATTCACAATTGAAAATAATATGATGACACCTACACTTAAATTAAAAAGATATAAAATTATAAAAAACTATTCAAAAAAATTTGAAAGTTTTTTTTAATTTTATTTTTAAATAGATTATAAGTCGCATAAACTATAACTTTTTATACTTAATAAATTAAAAAAATTTATTATAAAAAAAATAAATTGTTTTCTTAATTAAAGATTTGACATCACTTGTATAAAAAAATAAAAATAAGTATCAACGAATCACTTTGATTCGTTTAACTTAAACAGGGAGCTAAAGATGGCTACAAAGAAAAAAGCTAAAAAAGCTAAGAAGAAAACTAAGAAAAAAGCTAAAAAAGCTAAAAAAGCGAAGAAAAGAAAAAGATAGTATCTTTACCTTTTCAAAAAACGCTTCTCATAACATTTTGTGTGAGAGGCGTTTTTTTTTACAAATTTTTAAGTTTCGGTATCAGCAGTATTGGTTTCAGATTCGGACTTTACAGGCTTAGCAGGTGAATCAATGGTCTTTGCTTGTCCCTCTAGGGTTCTCTTTAATGCTTTATCTAACTTTTTTTGTGTATCTTCTAATGATACCCCTAGCACTATTTGAAATTCTGACAAGATTCTCTCATAAGCTTTTTCAAAAAGTTGTCTTTCACTGTAAGATTGATCTACCATTAAATCATCACCTTTATTTAAATCTCTAACAACTTCAGCAAGTTCATAAATTTTACCTGAAGAGATTTTAGCCTCATACTCCTGTGCTCTTCTACTCCACATTGATCTTTTAATTTTTGGTTTACTTTTCAAAATAGATATACATTTGTTAACCTGATTAATAGTTGCTAACGGTCTTAGATGTGACTGTTTATTGACTGGAACCATTCCGTTAGCTTTATCTTTTTCAAACTTAAGCACATATGTTTCAACATCAATTCCACCAATATTAATTTTTTTGAATTCAGTTATTTGTCCAACACCATGCTTTGGATAAACAACATAGTCTTTAACTTTGTATTCTTTTTTTTCTGTTTCTTGCTTTTTTACTTTTTTAATTTCAGGTTTAACTTCATTATTTTTTGAAATTCTCAGATTATCTGTTTTTTCTTGCACTTTTTGAGGTATGGGCTTTGTAGTAATAACCTTTAAATTTTTTTTCATCACCTTAGTTTTTTTTATAGGAGTAATTTTTTTAGCTACCTTAGCCTTAGGCTTGTTAGTCACCTTAGTAACAGCTTTCTTCTTTACTTTTTTCTCAGGGGTTTTTTTAAAGATTTTCGCTAAAATATTTGTCGTACTTGTTTTCTTCATTTTCATATTTTTTATGATCCTCTGGAGGATCTTTTTTTTCAGTTAGGTTTGGCCATACTTCAGAATATTTAGTATTCATTTCAAGCCATTTTTCACTGCCAGATTCTGTATCTGCAACTATAGCACCAACAGGACATTCTGGCTCGCAAACGCCACAATCTATACACTCATCCGGTTTAATTACAACCATATTTTTACCTTCATAAAAACAATCAACCGGACAAACTTCAATACAGTCCATTAATTTACACTTGATACATTTTTCATTCACGAGGTAAGTCATTTTTTTAATTCTTTTTTTACTTTTTCTTTTAAGTCACCCATAGTTTTAGCATCTATATAGAGTAAACCAGCAAGCCTTCTCATCAAATTTGTCTCATATATATCTGCACTACCATCTGAATAAATAATTTTCCACAGAGACTCTATAATTCTAATCTTATCTGATTCAGGAGTATTTTTCACTTCTCTTGTAAAATTTATTATTTGGTTTGAATTTTCCTCAATAACTGACGCATCAGAAATTAATTTATCTATATTTGAGCTTGATGCACCTAATTCAATTAAAGTTTTTTTGATAATTTCTTTTTCTTTATCTTCGTAATTTTCATCAATTTTTGCCACATGAATTAGTAAAGCTGCAATATTAGAATAAGATGCATCATCATTTGTTATATTTTTTTCTTTATTTCCAAAAAAACTGATCATTAATTAAAATTTAGATCTTCTAATACCTTAAATGGATTATTTAAAGAAGCTGTTTTTTTAAAAGTTTTTTTTGTTTGTTTTTGTGGACTATATTTGAAAAAAATATCCTTATCTTTTTCAAATATCTTGTAATTCATTTTTTCAATCAATTTTTTAAAATTATCTTTACTACACCCTAACAAATTAAGCATTTCAGGAACTAATTTAATTTCTTTACCTTTTTCCGGTTCAGAGTTTATAATTTGTACAAATAACCTTTCCAAAATATCTATTCTAACAAAATAATTATCAAAACTTTCAAATCCACAAAGAAGCATAAAATTTTTATTTCTTATATTTTTATCATCCAAAAAATTTAAGCCAAAAGTAGGAGGGGTCAAATCAAAGTTTTTTTGAGTAAAATTTTTCCAAAGTAAAGTTCGTAAAGAAACAGCTTCAGGCTTTAACAGTCTAAATAAAAAAATATGATATCTACCAAACTTTACACCTAGATCTCTTAAAATTTTTCTCTCATCTTGACCAAGTTTTGATAAATATTCTATCACCACCTCTCTTTTAATTACGCCATTATTTTCATATAATTGATAAGCCAAAGCTTTAATTGAAGAATTACTTTCCTTTAAATTTTTTAAATCAATCAGACTTTGTAATACTAGGTTTATTTTTTCTTTAATCCAAGTTTCAATAAATTCAGACAATTTTTGTTTGTCATCATTTTCTAAAATATCATCTACTATTAAAAATATATCGGGGTTCAAATAGTCTTTGCCAGCTATTATTTTAGCAATAGGAAATTTTTTCCAATAAATTTTAAAATCGTCTTTTATTTCTATTAACCCTGTATCTATAATAGATTGAATTCTTTTTTGCAGCTCTGGGCCCACAGTTTGTCTTGCTGCTTTTTTTAATGATTTAATATCAGTTTCGAGTGCACCAGCTTTTAAATCCATCTCAAACCTTAAACCCTTTAAATCACCAATAAACTGCTCATCTATTATTACTTTATTATCTTCCATTATCTCAGTTTTGAATTCCATATCTTGTTTTAATCCCCTTGCAAGCACACTAGCTCTTTTATCAATAAAAGTTTTAGTAAGCTCCTCATGTAGTCTGTCGGACAATCTGTCTTCTAATAATTTTGTTTTTTCTATCCAATAGTTTTGGTTTTCAACCCAATTAATTTTATTTGAAACATATGACCAAGTTCTAACATTTGCAATTCTATTTGATAAAGAATCAACATTTCCCTCTAATCTATCTAATTTTATTAACTGTAGCCTCATATAATCACTAGTAATTTTTCCATCTTTACCATTTAAAAAGCTAAAAACTCTACTAACTACCTCAAGATGGTTTCCATAAGTTTTTTTCACAAAATCAGGAATTTGACAACATTCCCAAAGTAATTCCAATGTTTCTTGATTATCCTTAATATTATGACTGTCCATATCTTTTAAAAAATATTTTAAAAGTTTTTCATCTCCACACTCATGTATTTTTCTTAACCAATCTCTATTAGGCTTCTCTTCAAGTGATTTAATTAAGCTTAAAGAATTATTAAAATTTAAATTAGAATTTCTCCAAAAAAGTATCTTAATTTCTTCAAATTTATGATTTTCGAGCAGCTCAACCTCTTCTGCAGAAATTTCTTTACAGTCACCAGTGATTCCAAAATTTCCATCATTTAAATATCTACCAGCTCTACCAGCAATTTGTCCAATTTCAGACATGTTAAGACGTCTTAACTTTCTTCCATCAAATTTTTTTAAGTTTGAAAAAAAGATATTTTCTAAATCCATATTTATTCCCATTCCAATTGCATCAGTTGCAACAAGAAAATCAACATCACCAGATTGATATAACTGAACTTGGGCATTTCTTGTTTTAGGGCTTAGGGAACCCATAACAATAGCTGCCCCACCTTTTTGTCTTCTAACAAGTTCTGCAATTGCATAAACTTCTTCATTTGAAAAAGCTATTATTGCTGTTTTTCTATTTATTCTTGAGATTTTTTTATGACCGACATAGGAAAGTTGAGAAAGTCTTTCTCTATTTATAAACTCAGTATCCTCATCTAACTTATTCACTATACCTTTAATAGTGCTTGAACCCATAAGCATTGTTAGTTTTTCACCACGAAGATTTAATAATCTATCAGTAAAAATATGGCCTCTTTCATGATCTGCACACATTTGTATTT
>Ga0209383_1001572_pt1 | contig 14160 bp, 16 predicted proteins | sample CoawatmetaG02DNA_FD_187510 | JGI IMG/M metagenome (GOLD analysis project Ga0209383, IMG submission 187510) | Marine microbial communities from the West Antarctic Peninsula - Coastal water metaG029-DNA (SPAdes) (version 2) | ecosystem: Environmental > Aquatic > Marine > Coastal ... | reverse complement strand
CAATTTAAAAAAGCACTTAAAATCTCTGAAAAAAGACATGCATATTTCAGCAGACAATCTAGAATTTGAAAAGGCTGCAAAAATAAGAGATGAAATAAAAAAATTAGAAAATTCGGATTTAGGATTGACCATTAACTCAAGTATACAAAAATATGGACCCAATAACTCATTGTATGGAAGGTCAACTCAGGGCAAAGCAGGTTCAAAAGTAAAGAAAAAAAGATAAATGAAAAAAAATATTTTAATTACTGGAGGGGCAAAAAGAATTGGGAAGGAAATCTCTATTTTTTTTGCAAAAAAAGGATGGAATATAGCAATCCATTTTCATAAGTCCAAAAAGGAGGCAACTGCTCTTAAAAAGAAAATTATTTCTATGGGAGTGTTGTGTGTGATTGTACAGGGAGACCTGTCAAAGCCCAATGAGACAAAATCTATATTAAAAATAGTAAAAAAAAAAATGGGAACAATTGATTGCCTTGTCAATTGTGCTTCAATTTTTGAAAATGACGATATTTTAAATTTTAACAATCAAAAATGGCAGTCACACTTTGATGTTAACTTAAAAGCACCCGCTATACTTTCTGGTGAATTCGCGAAGCAAAAAAAAAATATTCAGGGCAATATTATTAATATTATAGATCAAAGAGTCTTCAAGCTAACTCCCTATTTTTTATCTTATACTCTTAGTAAAGCTGGCTTGGAGACTCTGACCAAGACGCTTGCTATGAAATTTGCTCCAAAAATTAGGGTCAATGCAGTAGCCCCGGGTCCTGTGATGAAAAATAAAAGACAATCCCAAAAACATTTTGAAAACCAATTTAAAAATACAATTTTAAAAAAACAAACAAAAGTCATAAATATTTGCAAAACAATAGAGTTTATTTTAGAAAATAATTCTATTACTGGATTAACTATTCCAGTAGATAGTGGTCAAAATCTTGCTTGGAAGACTCCAGACCTTATCAATGTAAAAGAATAGAAAATGAGAGCTCTCAAAGACAATGGTGTAATGCAAATTATTGAAAAGCCCATCTCTTCAAAACTTGTAAAAAAAATTCTTATCAAAAATCTTATAATAAATACAATTTTTGGATACTATCCTGAAGAAAAGCTCCAAAAACAAAAATTGAAGTTTAATATTAAGCTAGAGCTAGATCGTAAAATAAAATTTAGTGATAATAGTTTAGATACAATAGTGGACTACGATGACATCATGAGAATTATAAATAATATTCTAGATAAAAAAATTAATTTTTTAGAAACTTTGGGAGAATTAATAGTTAAAGGTATTTTAAAAAATAAAAAAATTATTGCCATTGAGCTGAAAATAGAAAAAATGGATATTTTAAAAAAAGGAGCTTCGGTAGGATTTCAAATCAGTAAGCGTAAAAAGTAATGGATCTATTAGAAAATGGTAAATTATTAGTTAAATCAAAGATCAAAAATATTCCGAATAGTCCTGGTATCTATAAATTTTTAGATAATAAAAATAAAATTATTTATATTGGTAAGGCAAAAAATCTTCCGAAGAGACTCCAAAACTATACATCTAGTTCTGGATTGGCGATTAGAACTCAACGGCTCATTTCCTCTATTAAAGAGTTGGAAATAATAACCACTAGCAATGAATCGGAGGCTTTACTCCTTGAAGCTAACTTAATTAAAAAATTTAAACCAAGGTATAATGTCCTGCTAAAGGATGACAAATCCTTTCCCTATATACAAATACGCATGAGTGATTCTTGGCCACAATTGACAAAATTCAGAGGTACGCATAATGATCAAGACTTATATTTTGGTCCCTTTGCCTCTGTCGCTTCAGCTAATTGGACTATTAAAATGCTTCAAAAAGTTTTTCAAATAAGAGTTTGTGATGACCATACTTTTAAAAATAGGACGCGTCCCTGCATGCTATATCAAATTAAAAGATGTTCAGCTCCCTGCACGAATGAAATTGAAAAAATAAATTACAAAAAATCTGTTCAAGACTGTATTGATTTTTTAAATGGAAAATCAAGGTCCATACAACAAAAATTTTCAAAAGAAATGGAAGTGGCTAGCAAAAATCTTGATTTTGAAAAAGCAGCAATATTTAGGGATAGAATTAAATCTTTAACTTACATTCAATCTTCCCAACAAGTTAATAAAGATAATTTTATAGATGCTGATGTTGTGGTTTCTTATAGAAGCTCTAACATTACGTGTATTATAGTTTTTTTTTATAGATCAAAGCAAAACTGGGGTAATCAATGTTTTTTTCCCAAACACGATTCAGAAAATAGCGAAACTGAAGTTATGGATGCTTTTTTAGCTCAGTTTTATGAAAACAAAATACCCCCAAGACAAATTGTATTAAATATCAAGCCAAAAAATTTAGAGCTTTTGCAAAAAGCTAAAGAAAAAAAAAAAAAAAAAAAAATAAGTTTCAAAATACCGAAAAAAAAAAGTGAATTAGCCATTATTAATATGGCAGTTAAAAATGCCAAAGAAAGTTTGCAAAGAAAAATATTTGACTCTGACCAAAATAATAATTTGCTAACACTACTTAGAGAAAAGTTTAACTTAGATTTTGTTCCAACTCTAATCGAAATTTATGACAACAGCCATACACAAGGAACGAATGCAATTGGAAGCTTTGTCAGCTTTGGAAAAGAAGGATTTTTAAAAAATAGATATAGAAAATTTGATATAAAAAATAAAAATATCAATCCTGGTGATGATTACGGTATGATGAATGAGGTAATAGAAAGAAGATTTTCTAAATTAGTAAAGCAATCCGAAAGTGATAATGCCCCTGATCTTCTTCTTATTGATGGAGGCAAAGGTCAATACTCCGTGGTAAGAAGGAAGCTAGATCAGTTAGGTTTTTATCAGTTGCCAATAATTGCTATCGCTAAAGGAAAAAATAGAAATGATGGAAATGAAATATTCATCTACAATAATAAAATAATTAAATTAGAAAAAAATAATCCACTACTTTTTTTTATGCAAAGACTTAGAGATGAGGCTCACAGATTTGCAATATTTACTCATAGAAAAAAAAGGAAAAAATCTTTTTTAATATCTCCATTGGATGAGATACCTGGAATCGGACGTAATAGAAAAAAAACATTATTAAATCACTTTGGTTCAGCAAAAACCATCGAAGGAGCTAGCCTTGAAGATTTAAAGAAAGTGGATGGAATTAGTGAATTAATAGCAAAAAAAATATATAATTACTTTCATCTTAATAAGAATTTTTTATGATTTTTAAAATACCTAATATTCTAACTATTGGACGGTTAATTTTAGTTCCTTTGCTAGTATTCGCTTTTTTTCTTCCAGGTAGCTTGGGTAATTGGCTATCTTTTTCAATTTTTGTACTTGCAAGTTTTACGGATTTTTTAGATGGCTTTTTTGCAAGATTGCTAAAACAACAATCTAAACTTGGAGAATTATTAGATCCTATCGCAGATAAAATTATTGTTGTTACTGCTCTTGTACTTCTGGTTTCAAGTAAACAGGTGGAAGGAAAAGAAGTAATTGCTGCGATAATTATAGTTTCTAGGGAAATTTTGGTATCTGGCTTAAGAGAGTACTTAGCAAAATTCAGATTAAAGATGCCAGTATCCAATATGGCAAAGATAAAAACTTTTTTTCAAATGTTCGCTATTTCTGTTTTGCTTGCCGGATCCTCAGGAGATAAATTGCTTTTTGATTATGGATCTGAAATAGGAATTGCGTTGCTTTGGTTTTCAGCTTTTCTAACTTTAATTACTGGATATTCATATATTAAAAAAGGAATAAATCACGCAATTGATTAAGTAATTATTTTTTTCTCACTAGCAATTGATACTCCTCTGACAACTTTCCAATTATATCTAAGATCCTAAAGGAATAGCTTCCAATTTGAGATACAGGCGTTACCTCTGCTGCAGATCCAGTTAGAAAACAACCTGTATAATTTTTTAAATCTTCTGGCTTAATTTTTTTTTCGATAATTTTTAATTTTAATTTTTTTGCTATTTCAATAACCGTTCTTCTTGTTATCCCGTCTAAAAAACTATCCGCAATAGGCGTGTAGATTTCTGTTTGTTCCTGATTAATAAAAAAAACATTTGCTCCAGTGGCTTCGGCAATATTTCCCTGGTAATCAAGCATCATAGAATCATTAAATCCGTTTTTTTCAGCCTCGTGTTTAGATAGCGTATTAATCATATAATTTCCCGCAGCTTTGGCATCCCATGGTATGGAATCTGGAGCTGGCTTTTTCCATTCGGAAATATCCAGTTTGATACCGTTCAATTTAATTTTTGGATCAAAATAAGATCCCCATACCCACGCGGCTATGGCAAAATGAATAGTATTATTTTGTGCTGATACTGCCATCATCTCACTACCTCTCCATGCTATAGGTCTTACATATCCATTTTCTATTTTTTGAACTTTAACAACTTCTCTGCAAAATGAGTCAATTTCCTCAACCGAATAAGGTATTTTAAAACCCAGTCTACTAGCGGAATAAATGAGTCTTTCACTGTGTTCTGTTAATTTAAATATCTTACCGTCGTATACACGCTCTCCTTCAAAAACCGAGCTTGCATAGTGAAGGCCATGGGTTAGGACGTGCAACTTTGCATGCTCCCAATCAATAAGACTACCATCAAGCCATATTTTTCCAGTCATTTGATCGTAGGGTATGCTGCTCATGTATAAATTGTTTTCAATTAATTTTAATTTTAATATAATGTATGTCAGCAATACTGACTACATAAATAAATTTATGAATGATTTTTTATATTTAAGAGAAAACAACATCAAGGAAATTATTGAATTAATGTTAGAAGCTTACACCGAATCTTACTCAGATCCTTATGAAATTTTGAAAAAAAATTCTTTTGGTAGAGCTCACCATAGACTTATTTGTACTGTAAGCGCAAGACCTGGGATAAAAGTTGCTGATTTAATCAAAAAATTAAAAATTACAAAACAAAGCTTAAGTCGTGTGTTACAAGAACTTATTAAGGGCAAAATTATTTCACAGTCCAAAGGTGAGGTTGATGGTAGACAAAGATTGCTTCATCTTACAGAAAAAGGAGAGAAAATTAGTGAAGAAATATTCAATATTCAAAAAGAGAGGATACTCAAAGCATTTAAAAAATGCGATTCTCGAGAGGTGCTTAACTTTAAAAAAGTATTAAAAAAAATTATTAATAATTAAATGAAAATAGATGAGAAAAAGCATATCTTAATCGTAGATGATGACGACAGAATAAGAGAGCTTACAAAAGAGTATCTTCAAAATAATAATTTTTACACAACCACTGCCAAAAACTCTGAAGATGCAAAAAATAAAATAAAATTAATTAAATTTGATTTAATTATTTTAGATATAATGATGCCGGGTCAGAATGGGCTAGAGCTAACAAAAGAAATTAAAACAACTAGTGACCAACCTATCATCTTACTTACTGCAATGGGAGGAACTTCTGATCGAATTTACGGATTGGAGACAGGTGCTGATGATTACTTGCCAAAACCATTTGAGCCCAAAGAGCTTCTTTTAAGAATAAGAAATATACTCAAGAGAGTTCAAAAAAATAAGAATTTGAATTCCATACTAAAGTTTGGAGATATAAGAGTCGATTTAGAAAAAATGTCCATCAAATCAAAATCTGGTGAAACAAAACTAAATACTGCAGAAAAATCTCTCTTAGAAAATATGATTCTTTCTGTCGGTCAGGTTTTTCATAGAGAGCAAATATCTAAAATAGTTCATTTAACTAAAGAAAGAGCTGTCGATGTTATGATTACAAGATTAAGACAAAAAATAGAGCCAGATCCTAAAAACCCAAAATATTTACAAACTGTTCGGGGCAATGGTTACATTCTTTGGACTGATTAAATATGTTAAAAAAAATTTTACCTAAAACTATTTTTTTTCGATATTTATTTATTATAATAACTCCTATTGCGCTATTGCAACTTATTCTAATTATAGTTTTTTTTGACAGTCTATGGATCAAAACTAATAAAGAATTAGTAAGAACTTTGGCTGGTGAAATTAATGCAATAACTGAGGTTTATATAGATCCGAAAACAAGAAAAGACTTTAATTTTATAAAGAATGTTTTAGAAAAAAAATTAATTTTAAAAATAAATGTTAAAAAAAATCATAAGCTTCCTAAATTAAAAAATACATTTGCATATAGTCTGCATGATCAGCTTTTGGAGGAGCGACTAAGTAAAGATCTCCGAGTACCATTTTGGTATGATACCAAAAGCAAAAAGGATATCGTTGATATTAGAATTAGTACTAATAGGGACGTAATTCAATTTATTGTTTTAAAGTCCAGAATTAGAAACTCATCTGCAAGAATTTTTATTTTGTGGATCACCATTCCTTCTTTCTTCTTGCTGTTAATATCCATTCTTTTCTTAAGAAACCAAGTTAGGCCCTTTTCCATTCTTGCAGATTCTGCTGAAAAATTTGGTAAAGGTCAATATGTTCCGGAGTTAAAACCAACAGGTGCAATTGAAGTTAGAAAAGCAATCATTGAATTTGAAAAAATGAAAAGAAGAATTCTACGGCATATCAGTCAGAGAACAGCTATGCTATCTGGTATAAGTCATGACCTTAAGACACCCTTGACTAGATTAAAATTACAGATTGAAATTCTAAATAAAAATAATTCTTTAGACAAAATTAAAGATGATATTCTAGAAATGGAAAAAATGATTTCTGAATATTTAGATTTTTCGACCACTCAAGAATCTATCAGTTCGATACAATTTAATCTTTCAAATTTAATGACAGAAATTATTCACAAATATTCCAATAAATCTCTTTCTTTACAATGTAACGAAAAAATATTTATGACTGGGAGACAGCACTTGATCAAAAGATGCATATACAATCTAATCGACAACTCCTTAAAATATGCTGGCAATGCTGATATTGAAATAAAAAAAACAAAATCTCAAATAGAAATTGCAGTTGAAGATAAGGGCCCAGGTATACCTGAAAATGAAAGAGGAAAAGTCTTAAGGCCTTTTTATAGATTGGATAAAAGTAGAAAAATGTCTGAAGGTAGTGTTGGCTTAGGCTTGTCGATAGTCCAAGATATAGTAAACTCCCATGGTGGAACTATTAAACTTACCGAAGGTAAAAATAAATCGGGGCTAAGAGTGACCCTAACATTTCCAGCCTAATGACTGTTCATAACTTTGATCCTGTCCTAGTAGATTTTGGATTTCTTTCTATACGATGGTATTCTCTAGCATATATTTTTGGAATTTTACTCGGTGTTTATTGGGGAAAATATTTAATTAAAAAAAACTTTTTAAATTCAAATTTGTCTGAACAAAACCTTGATGACTATGTCGTATGGGCAATTTTAGGAATTATCTTCGGTGGTAGACTTGGATATGTTTTTTTTTATGATTTTAGTTTTTATTTTGCGAATGTGGTGGAAATAGTAAAAGTCTGGAATGGCGGAATGTCATTCCACGGAGGTTTAATTGGCATAGTAATATCATCTTTTTTATTTTCTAAAAAAAATAAAATATCATTTTGGTCATTAACAGACGTTTTAGCATGCATATCTCCTATTGGTATTTTTTTAGGAAGAATTTCAAATTTTATTAATGGTGAGCTAGTAGGAAAAGCAACAGATTCTTCTTGGTCATTTATTTTTCCAAAATATGATCAAATACCAAGACATCCATCTCAACTATATGAGGCATTGTTAGAAGGGCTATTATTGTTTTTTATTATGAATTTTTTAGTTAAAAGGTTAAGTGAAAAAAATGGATACCTATCTATTGTTTTTTTAATGAGCTATTCTTTTTTTAGAATCGTTGCGGAAATTTTCCGAGAACCAGATCAGCATTTGGGCTATTTGTACTTTGGACTTAGCATGGGAACATTACTGAGTCTTTTAACAATTTTTTTCGGGAGCTTTTTTATAATATGGAAGTCAAAAAATGATTTTAGAAAAAATTAAAAAAAAAAAAATTCTTCCTCTAGATCAATATATAGATTTTTGTCTCTACAAATTTAAAGAAAGCTATTATCAAAAAAAAACCAAATTTGGACATGGTGGCGATTTTGTAACTTCCCCACATATATCTAGCATATTTTCTGAAATAATAGCTATTTGGATTGTTCTTTTTTGGAATAAAATTAAGAAACCACAAACTCTCAATATCTTAGAGCTAGGCCCTGGAGACGGAACTATGGGAAAGGATATAATTTCAAGTTTGGGTAAAATAAATTTCTTTAAATCTAAAGTTAATTATCATTTTTTAGAAAAGAGCAAAAGTTTGAAAAAAATTCAAAAAAAGAACCTTAAAAATGAAAAAAATATTTACTGGATTGATAATCTTAAAGACTTTAAAAAAAAAGATAATTTGATTATTCTTGGCAATGAGTTTTTTGATGCTCTGCCCGTTAAACAACTTAGCAAAAGCGGAGATTCCTGGTTTGAAAAATATGTATTTTTTAATAAAAAAAAACAGCTTAGCTTTGTATTTAAAAAAGCAAAGTTAGAAACTATTAGAAAAATTGAAAAAATTTACAATTTAAAAATAAATAAATTTATTGAATATTCTCCAATTTTAGAAGAGCTTATAAAAGATATTTCCGATCTTTTAAAAATTAGAAATTCTATTTTCTTAACCATTGACTACGGGGAAGACTCCAGAATTTGCAATGATACCGTTCAGGCGATTTACAAGAATAACAAATCTAATATTTTAGAAAATGTGGGAGAAAGTGATATTACATACCAGGTAAACTTTTTTCACTTAATAAAATTATTTAAAAAAAATAAATTGTATCTAGTTGAATTTACCACCCAATCAAACTTCTTGCAAAAACTAGGGATTAAAGAGAGGGCTATCAGCGCAAAAAAGAAGCTAAAAAAAAATCAACAGTTGCATTTAGACAGTGCATTAAAAAGACTTTTGCACCCCTTGGAGATGGGAAATCTATTTAAAGTTTTGATAATATCCAACCAATACAATACTGACTTTAAATATGATATTTAAATCAAATTCATTTTCTAAAAACAGTAATATTCATCATGCTTTTTTTTCTAGAAAGAATGGAACTTCCAAAGGAATTTACGGGTCATTAAATTGTGGATTGGGATCTAAAGATAAAAAAAAACACGTTCGTCAAAATATTGAAATTGCCAAAAAAAAAATTAAAACAAAGTTTTTATTCTTACTTCATCAGCAACATGGTAACAAAATAATAACTCTTAAAAAAATACCATCAAAAAATAAAATAAAAATTGGATATGCCGATGGCATATTTACTGATCTTAAAAAAGTTGCGATAGGAATTCTTACAGCTGACTGTGCTCCTGTAATATTGACAGACAAGACAAATAAATATATTTGTTGTGTCCATGCTGGCTGGAAAGGAGCTTTTGGCGGTATTATTAAAAATGCCTCAACACTATTTAAAAAAAACAAGATTAAAGCAAAAGATATTAAGGTATGCGTAGGTCCTTGCATTTCTAAAAAAAAATATGAAGTTCAGATAGATTTTTATAATAAATTTATTTCTAATAACAAAAAATACCACGATCATTTTTCCTTCAAAAGAAACAAAATTTTTTTTGATTTAAGATCTTTTATAATTAATCAGATATTAAAAGCTAGAATACCAAAATCAAATATTTCTCATATTATGAAGGATACCTTCGCAAATAAATCTTTATTTTTTAGCCACAGAAGATCTGTTTCAAAATTAGAGAAGGACTATGGTAGAAACTTATCTATAATCACAAAATCTAATTGAACGAACTGAACAATAAGTGTATAAAAAAATCTAATGAAAATTGTATCAGGAACTAATAATCCTACTTTAAGCAAAGAAATTTCAAAACACCTTAAAACCAAACTTGTTAATAGCAATATTAGGAGGTTTGCTGATTCAGAAGTCTATATCGAAATCAATGAGAATATGAGGGGTTCTGAAGTATTTGTGATTCAAGGAACTTCTTATCCAGCGAATGACAACATCATGGAATTGCTTGTTTGTATAGATGCGCTAAGAAGAGCTTCTGCAAAAAACATAACTGCTGTCCTGCCCTATTTTGGATACGCAAGACAAGACCGAAAAGTAACACCGCGATCCCCCATTAGCGCAAAGCTTGTTGCAAACTTAATTACAAATGCAGGAGCCAATAGAGTTTTAACTCTTGATCTTCATGCGAACCAAATACAAGGTTTTTTTGACATCCCAGTAGATAATCTTTTTGCAGCTCCTATTTTTGTTAAAGACATAAAAAAAAATATTAAATCTAAAAACCTGGTGTGTGTAGCTCCAGATGTTGGAGGGGTAGAGAGAGCAAGGGCTTTGGGCAAAAGACTGAATGCAGAACTTGCAATTATAGATAAAAGAAGATCTGGACCAGGAAAGTCTCAAGTTATGAATGTCATAGGAGAAGTAAAAGGCAAAACTTGCATTATCATAGACGATCTTGTTGATAGTGGAGGTACAATTTGTAATGCAGCTACGGCTCTAATAGAAAAAGGGGCAAAAGAAGTATATGCCTATGTTGTTCATGCGGTTTTAAGTGAGGATGCGGTTAAAAAAATACAAAAATCCAAAATAAAGCAATTTGTAGTTACAAATTCTATTGATAATAAGCAAAAAACAAAGGGCTCTAAAATCAAAATTATAAGTGTTGCTTCACTATTAGGAGAGGCTATCAACAGAATATCTGAATCCAGGTCTGTTTCTAAGTTATTTAAATAAATATAAAGGACAATATTTGAATAAACAAATCTTGAGTTTATTCCCCCATTGTTATACAACCTGTTTTCTTATGGAAAATAATTTAACCAGTCTCGAAGCTAATATTAGAGAAACAAAAACAAAATCTGAAATAAAAAAACTAAGAGTTGATGGCTTTGTACCTGGAGTTCTTTATGGAGATGTTGAATCAAATTTAAAATTAACGGTTAAAAAAAACGCCTTAGAAAAGTTATTAAAAATAGGTAACTTTATGAGTACAGTTATTGACGTTAAAGTAGGTGGTAAGGAGTACAAAGTTTTGCCGAGGGATATAGAATTTAACAAATTAACCAATCAGCCTATTCATGTAGATTTTCAAAAAATATCTTCTGGAACAAAAGTTGTTGTTTGGATACCAGTAAAATTTATAAATGAGAGTATTTGTCCAGGTTTAAAAATGGGTGGTGTTCTAAATATAGTAAGAAGAAAAGTTGAATTAAATTGTCCAGCCGATCAGATTCCTGCAGAACTAGTTTGTGATCTTGGAGAAAAACAACTTAATGAAAGTATTCATATTTCGTCAATCAAATTACCTGATAACGTAAAACCAACAATTTCAGATAGAGACTTTACCATCGCAACTGTTGCGGCCCCTACAGTTGTTAAAGAAGTTGAGCCGGCTGCAGTAGCAGAAGGTGACGGAGCTGCAGGTGAGGAAGCGGCGGCTGGAGAAGGTGCTGCTGAAAATAAAGATGCGAAACCCGAAGAAGACAAAGCAAAAGCTCCTGCCGATAAAAAGAAATAGTAGATGTTTTTATTTGTAGGTTTAGGAAACCCTGATCCGAAACACAAAAACAATCGTCACAATATTGGATTCATGATTATTGATGGTCTTAATAAAAGATTTAATTTATCAAAACAAAAACCAAAATTTAAAGGCTTGCTAACAAATGGTGAAATAAACAAACAAAAATTAATATTAGTAAAACCCTTAACTTTTATGAATAGCTCTGGAACTTGCATTAGAGAGATTCAAGATTATTATAAAATTATTGCTAAAAATGTATTTGTATTTCACGATGATCTAGACTTAGATATTGGAAAAATAAAATGTAAGATTGGTGGATCTAGCGGTGGTCACAATGGAATCAAATCAATTGAAGACGCAATCGGCTCTAGCTTTTATAGAATTAGATTTGGTATTGGCCATCCAGGAAAAAAAGAGCTTGTAGATAGTCATGTTTTAAATGACTTTACTCTAGAAGAAACTGAAACTACAAACGCTTCAATGGATAAGCTACTAGATAATATTCATTTATTGTTAGAAAAAGATTTGGATAACTTTTCAAGCAAAAGCAATATTTAATGAGTTTTAAAGTTGGCATCGTAGGTCTTCCAAATGTTGGAAAGTCAACCATGTTTAATGCTCTTACTAAATCAAGAAATGCAGAGGCTGCAAACTTTCCTTTTTGTACAATAGAACCAAATGTTGGAGTTGTTTCTGTTCCTGATGAGCGTATTCAAAAAATAAGTAAAATTGCAATCTCTAAAAAAACTATACCTACACTCATTACCTTTGTTGATATTGCAGGGTTGGTAGCTGGCGCCTCTAAAGGAGAGGGTCTGGGTAATAAATTTTTATCTCATATTAGGGAAGTGGATGCCATAGTTCATCTTCTACGCTGCTTTGAATCAGATGAAATTCAAAATGTTAACAAAACAGTAGATCCTGTGAGAGATTTTGAAATTATTGAAACAGAATTGATGTTGGCAGATTTAGAATCTTTAGAAAAAAGAATTGGAAAGAAAAATAAAAACCTTGTTGAAAATGAAGATCTTAATAAATTGCTAGAGCAAGCTTATGCGCTACTAAAAGATGGAAAAAATCCTTATAGCCTAAGGAATAATTTTGATTCTAAAATTATTAATACCGCATCTATCTTGACACTAAAACCAAAAATAATTGTTTGTAACACTGGAGAAGAGAGCATTGTAAGTGGAAATCGATATACAAAATTAATTGAAGAACATTTTAAGGGAGAGCAGATTGTCAATATATCTGCAGAGATTGAACAACAAATCACGGAGCTTGGAGATTCGGAAGCATCAGAATTTATGAAAGATTTAAATATTCAAGAAACAGGATTGGATCGAGTAATTAGATCAAGCTACAAAGCTCTTGACCTAAGCACTTACTTTACTGCAGGACCAGAAGAAACTCGTGCGTGGACCATTCCTACTGTCTGCAAAGCTCCTGATGCTGCTGAAGTTATACATACCGATTTTAAAAAAGGTTTTATTAAAGTAGAAACTATTGGCTATGAAGACTTTATACAATGTAACGGAGAATCTGGGGCTAGAGATAAAGGTAAATTAAGAATTGAAGGAAAAGACTACTTGGTTAAAAATGGAGATGTTTTACACTTTAGGTTCAATACGTAACCAAATCTTCTTTTTAATTAAATAAACTAAAATAGTTAAAATTAATAAATAAATTACAGATTTAAATCCCAATTCTTTTCTTACTTCTAAATGTGGTTCCGCTGCCCAAGTAAGAAAACTAACAACATCTTTTGCCATTTGTTCTTGGCTAGCTTTGGTCCCGTCAGTATACTCAATAATTCCCTCGCTTAAAGGGCTTACCATTCGTATTTTATTACCTGTCATATATTTATTGTAATACACACCTTCTTCTAGCTTGATGTTCTCTGGGATTTTTTCTTCATAGCCCATTAATACAGAGTAGATATAATCAGACCCTCCTGGTCTAGCTTTTACTAAAACAGACATGTCTGGTGGATATGCTCCTCCATTGGCAGCTCGGGAAGCATTCTGATTAGGATAAGGACTTACGAACCTATCAGATGGCTTTCCAGGTCTTTGGAACATTTCTCCATCATTGTTTGGGCCGTCTGTAACTTCGAATTGTGAGGCAATAGCTTTTACCTCTCCTACTGTAAACTCTGGGCCACCTTCTTCTGCTAAATTTCTATAACTCAACAGACTCATTGAATGACAAGAGGCACAGACTTCTTTGTAGACTTGATAACCTCTTTGAAGGGAAGCTCTATCAAATTTTCCAAAAAAACCATCGAACGACCAGTCGGGCTTTAAAAGTTGAACATTAGACTCTTTAGAAAAAGAAACATTTGAAATTAAAACTAAAATTACAATAAGAACAATTGACTTAAATTTTAAGCAAAATAATTTCATTAGCTATTTATTAAATAGTTTAATAGTCTTTATCTTTCCCTGCCTCTTCCACTCTTCAAACTCATGAATGCTGTCTGGCATTGGTAATGGTTTTTCTATTAGTGAAACAAGGGGTGCTAATATTAAAAAGAATGCAAACCAAAAAGCAGTCCCTATTCTTCCTATAACTAAATAAATTCCATCTGCTGGCGCTCCCCCAATATACATAAGGACAA
>Ga0209383_1001567_pt1 | contig 14179 bp, 11 predicted proteins | sample CoawatmetaG02DNA_FD_187510 | JGI IMG/M metagenome (GOLD analysis project Ga0209383, IMG submission 187510) | Marine microbial communities from the West Antarctic Peninsula - Coastal water metaG029-DNA (SPAdes) (version 2) | ecosystem: Environmental > Aquatic > Marine > Coastal ... | reverse complement strand
TCCAAAGGTTCCAGTATGCTTACCTTTATATGTGCTACCAATACTTTCGGCAGCGTCTTCAATTAAAAATATATAATAATCATCACAAATTTTTTTAATTTCATCAATTCTACAAGGATGACCATAAGAATGCATCGGTACGCATGCCTTTATCACTTTACCAGTTTTATTATTTATGCACTGATTATTTTTAACTTTCGTATTATTTTCAAGAAATTTTTTTAATGCAGTTGGTGATAGACCCATAGTGTCTTTATCGACATCTATAAATATAACCTTTGCTCCACAATAGCTAATAGCATTGCAAGTAGCAACAAAAGTTAATGGCTGGGTAATGACCTCATCATTTTTATTTACATTAGCTAGTAACAATGATGTGTGAAGAGCTGAGGTTCCATTACATGTTGCGATAGCATATTTTGATCCTGTATAGTTGGCAATTCTGTTTTCAAACTCATCAACAAACTTACCAACTGACGATACGAATGTTGAGTCAATACATTCATTAAGGTATTTTTTTTCATTACCTAAAAATCTTGGTTCGTGAAGAGGTATAAATTTATTTTTATTATATATTGATTTTATAAAATTGATTACAGCTAAATTTTGATTAACACTATTTTCGTTCATGAGGAATATTATAGTATTTTTGATCCTCAGGATCTTGGATTAAATTTTCTTGAATTACACGTTTAATTTCCATAATTCCATCTGGAACTGTCATACTTATTTTAAAACCAAGCTCATTTTTAATTTTATCACAATTAACTCTATAATCTCTTGGATCATCGTTTTTTTCAACATATTTGATTTTTGAATTAGGTAATACTTTTTTAATTTCATTAACCAACATTTGTTTTGTATAATTTTCTTTTGTATCACCAACATTAAAAACATTATATGCAACTTTTTCATTAGGTGATTTTAAAACAGTGATAAATGCATTCGAAAAATCTTTTACGTGACAATAAGGTCTCCAAAATTGTTCACCAAATATGACAAGTTCTTTTCCGAGTGCAAGATCTTTAGTAAACTCGTTAACAGTTAAATCAAATCTCATCCTAGGAGAAAGACCATATACAGTTGAAAAACGTAAAGCAGTTGGTGAAAATTTTGTATCTTTCTCGACAACATTTAACATATATTTTTCAAATTTTACTTTTAATTCTGCGTATAGAGATACGGGAGCTAACTTGGAATTTTCATCAACATAAGCTTCTGGATCATCCATTTTTCCATAGTTGCTACATGTTGAAGCAAATACAAATTTAGACACTCCTTTGCTTTTAGATTTGTCTATTAACCATTTACTAGATTCCCAGTTAGTTTTAATTGCAAGATCTGAATAAAGTTTACATGCCGGGTCACCTACGATTGCTGCTAAATGTATAACACCATCAAAATTATTCTTCGAAAATATGACGTCTAATTTCTCATAATTATTGATATCACAATTAATAAAAGTGAAATTTTTATTGTGCCATATATCTAATAAACTCTCTCCCCCAAACATTAAATTATCAACACAAGTTACAGAATATCCCTGAGCTAATAACTCTCTTAATAATCCAGACCCGACATATCCAGCACCCCCAGTAACTAATATAGATAAATTTTTGAACATATTCTTTTATTAATCTTTTTTTGAAGAAATGGCAAAATTTTTATTATCTTCTTTCACATCTTAAAAGTATCCTTAATCCTTTAATTAGCCTCCATCCAATAAAAAACCTTTTCACAATTTTGTACCTTTATAAGATGATATGAAATTAAGATAATAGGGATATTTTTACCAAGATTATTAATAGTATTCATGAGAACACTTGCTCATTTTGAATGTCTAATGTATTTGTTGTTTCATTTAGAACTACGACTTCTAGATTGTTATATAAAGCTCTTTCCATTTCATAAAAACAATTACAAATCAAAATATTACTATAAAGTACTATTATGAAAAGTGTACACAAATTTTATAATTTAATAGGCTGGAAAAAAAATAATAAATATTTTAAAGATGCAAAAATTAGTGAAGATTTAAGATTTTATTCACGTGAATATGTATCAAAATGCAGAAAAAGAATTCTAAGATACATTCCTCGTAAAGGTGTAAATATGCTAGATTTTGCATCAGGACCAATTCAATATAATGAATATCTATCATACTCAAAAAATTATAACTACAGACACTGTGTCGATTTTTCAAAAGATGCAATAAAATTTGCAAAATTAAAACTCAGAAAAAGTGGTAAATTTTATTGCCAAGATTTTTTAGACATAAAATTCAAAAATAATTACTTTGATTGTATTTTGAGTTTACATACAATCTATCACATACATAAATTAAAACAAAAAAAAGTAATTAAAAAACTTTTATCTATCTCAAAGAAAAATACACCAATCATCATTGTTTATAGCAATCCAAATACTATTATTGATAAAATTAAATTATTATTTTTTTATAAAAAATTAAAAAAAAATGATTATTATTTTTTTTGTCATCCAATATCTTGGTGGGAACAATTTAAAGATGATGCAAATGTTGAATTTTATCCATGGAGATCTTTAAGCTCAACACATCAAAAATTTTTAATTCCAAATAACTTTTTAGGAAAAAAAATTTTTAAGATACTTTTTTATTTAGAAGATAAGTTTAAGAATTTTTTTATTAAAAATTTTCAATATTATACAGTTGTATTAAAAAAAAAGAATTAGATTTGAACACTCTAAAATAACAGCAAAACTATTCTGTTTATTTTTTTTAACACTTTATTTAACTTCACTTTTTTTTATAAAAACTATATATAATTAAGATATGATCTCTGTAGTTCTTTCAACTTATAATGATGAGCAAACTATTTCACATGCCATTAAGTCTATTCTCAATCAAAGCTATCTTAATTTTGAACTGATCGTTATTAATGATTGTTCTACTGATAAAACAAAAGAATTGATTCAGTCTTTTGACGATAGTCGATTAATTTACGTGGAAAATAAAAAAAATATAGGTAGGTCACGATCTAGAAATAAAGGCATTAAGATAGCGAAAGGAGAATTTATCGCGATTATGGATGGTGATGATATTTCAGCTCATAATAGATTAGAAGTACAAGTGAACTATCTAAAAAAAAATCTCAATATTGATTTAGTAGCATCTAATGTTATTTATTTTTATCGAAATAGAGTTGTAGGGATTTCTAAATTAGAACTACACAAATTAAATATATTTAATTTTTACTTACGAGCTTCAGAAATGCCACATCCAACTTGGATGGCCCGAGCTGATTTTTTTAAAAAATTTAAGTATGACTTTAAAATGGATCAAAGTGAAGACTCAGATTTATTATTTAGGGCTCGTCTTTCTAGTCAATATAGTCTTCTTAATGAGCATTTAGTTTTTTATCGAATACCTAATAAAATTGATATTAGTTACAAATTAAATCAAGTTTACCTGCTATTCTTGTCTCGGATCAGTCATATATATCACCAAAAATCATTTTTATATTTTCCTTTGGTTATAGTAGCATTATTTGTTTCATCTTTGCTTTACATCTCTGGATTTAAAAAAATTAAAATGATAACCCTTTTTAATTCAAAATATCAAAATTTATTTAATAAAATAAAAGATAAGAATAACAATAAAAAATCAATTGTTAATATAATTTCTTCAATCAAAGGAGGTGGCGCAGAAACTATCGTTAACGAATTACATGAGATTTACTCAAATAAAAATTTAAATTCTTATATTATTTATTTCACTGGCAATCCAAAACATGTAAAAAAAAATCATTTCTTTTTGAATTTTAATCCCAGAAATCCATTAAGTATATTCCACCTACGTAAAATCTTAAAAAAACTAATAGTATCAACAGATGAAGATTTGATGATACATGCACATCTAACTTGGCCATTTTTTTTTACTATCTTTGCATTATTAGGTTTAAAAAATTATAAATTATTTTTTACTGAACACGACACAACTAACAAACGAAGAAAAATACCTTTTTTTTATTTAATTGATCGAATATTTTATTCATATTATTTAAATATTATTTGTATAAGCAGGGGGGTTTATAAAAAATTATCGAGTTGGGTTGGCTCAAAAATTAAAGAACGTTTAAAAATAATTTATAATGGGTCAAGAATTTATCCAATAGCTAAGAGAACTACGATAAAAAATCGCCTACCAAGATTAATTTCTGTTGGCCGTTTAATTCCTAAAAAAAATTTTTCAATTACAATAAATGCCATCTCAAAACTAAAGGATCGTATTGAATGTTATACAATTATTGGTGAAGGTATTGAGAGAAAAAAACTTGAAAAATTAATAAAAAGTTTGAAATTAGAAAATAAAGTAAAATTAATAGGATGGAAAAATAATGTAGAAAAATATCTCAGTGCAGCTGATATTCAGCTTATACCTTCTTTATATGAGGGTTTTGGTTTAGTTGCAGTTGAAGGAATGTCAACGGGATTACCAATTGTGGCGTCTAATATTCCAGGCTTGAAAGAAGTTTTAGGTGATTCAAGCTCTTCAGTAACTCTAATAAATAGAATAAAATCAATTCAAGAATGGGAAAAAGGAATTTATAAGACAATTGCTAATATCAAAACATTGGGTAGCAACAAGATTGCAAAAATTTCTGAGGATCGAGTTAAAAAGTTCACTTTTATAAAAATGGCAGATGAATATTTAAATGTTTATTCAAAGAATTAATTATAAGATTATAGAAAATACATGAATATTATTTTGTTAGGTTATAACGGTCTAATAGGCAATTATATTTTAAAAGATTTAGTTCAACATCTTAAAAAAATCCATAATTTTAAAATAACTTGTGTTGGTAGAAACATTAAAAACAAACCTTTTAAAAATAAAAAAATAAGATATGTAAAGTGGAATTTTCTTAATTTCTCAAAGTCAAAAATATTTTTTTTTTCAAAAAAAAATATTTTAATTAATTGTGTTGGTAAAAATTCTAGTAATTTAAAAAATCTTAGAGAAACTAATGTAATATTTATTCAAAAGTTAGTTGACTATATGCGGAATAATAAAATATCAGTTCGTCTCATCCATTTAGGAAGTGTGAGCGTATATAACGTCGAGAAAAAAAAATTAGGTAGAATTAAAAATATCAAAGAAAATTCTAAAATTAAATCGAGTGATTCTTATTCAAAAAGTAAATTAGAGGCCGATATTTTTATTCAAAAAATGAATAATAAAATATCTTATACCATATTAAGAATAGCAAATGTTTTCAGTTATTCGAAAAATTCTAGGGCGTTTAATTTAATTAGTTTTTTATTAAATAAAGGCATATGGTTTAAATGTTCATATAATACAAGGTATCATTTTATCCACGCCAAAGATGTTGCTTCAGCAGTTTTGCTTTGCATTTTTAATCTTAGAAGATCAAGAAATAAAATTTACATTGTTGCTGATGATAACAATCAATTTCAGTTACATAAGATTTATGCAAAAAGTTACAATCTTAAACTTTTAATAATTCCAATTTCATTTAGATTTTTAATGTTGATTAGTAAATATTTTTTCTTACCAAAAAAGATACTTAATTTATTCTTTACAATCTCATCCGAAACAAATTACGATAATAGTAGAATAAAAAAAGAATTAAATTTTAAAACTAAATATTCTTTAATAAATAAAATTATATAAGCTGTATATGAAACAAAAACTAACAATAGTATTAGTCTCAACTACAGCTTTTACGATTGGTGCATTTATGCTGAATCATATAAAAAAATTAAGCAGTTATTATGATCTTTTAATTTTTTGTAACAATGCAACATCACTAAAAAAAAAAGTTCCCAGTAATGTTTCATTGGTTAATTTAAATTTTCATAGAAAACCAAATTTGATAATTGATCTTAAAACTTTTTTAATCTTGACATATTTAATGATAAAAAATAAACCATCTCTAACTATTTCGCTAAGCCCAAAAGCAGGATTTTTAACTGCTATATCTTCTTTTATCACAAGAGTACCATGTCGCATTCATTGGTTTACAGGACAAATTTGGATTACAAAAAAAGGTTTAGCTCGTAAATTTTATAAAATTATTGATAAAGTAATTTTTAATCTTTCGTTACACGTTCTTGTGGACAGTCACTCACAAAGAAAATTTTTAATATCAAATAATATTATTTCAAAAAAAAAATCATCAGTATTACTAAATGGCTCTGTTGGAGGAGTTAATATTAAGAAATTTAAATTCAGTAATTTAGATAGAATTACAAAGAGAAGAAAATTTAATATTTCTACAAATGATTTTGTATTTCTATATCTAGGAAGGATTAATAAAGATAAAGGAATAATTGATATTATTGAAGCTTTTCATGGAATTCAAAAGCTACACAAAGCATTTCTTTTTTTAGTTGGACCTATTGAAGATAATGATATTAAAAACTTAATCAAAGATAATGAAAAAATTATCTATGAAGGAAAAACATTTACTCCTGAAAAATGGTTTTCTGTAGCAGATATTTTTTGTTTACCAAGCTATCGAGAGGGATTTGGATCAACTATTATTGAAGCTGGATCGTGTAAATTGCCTGCACTTGGGTCTAATATTTATGGTATTAATGATGCAATAATAAAAAATAAAACAGGTTTCTTTCATAAACCTGGCAATGTAAATGATATTAAAAAAAAAATGTTATTTGTTCTAAAAAATAGAAATTTACTTAAAATATTGGGTCAAAAAGCAAGAAAAAGAGTCGAATTGAATTTTGAAGAAAATTTACTAACGACAAAATTATTAGAATTTTTTAATTCAAAAATAAATTGACTAAATTTACATAATTTATACTTTAAAATATAAAACTTATATGCCATTTTATTCTAGCAAATCTATCAAAAAGATTGGAACAATACTTAAAAGTGGAAAAGTTAATTATTGGACCGGCAATGAGTGTAAAAAATTTGAAAAAGAATTTTCTAGTTATATTGAAAATAAATATTCTATTACATTAACTAATGGATCTGCAGCATTAGAAATATCCTTACAATCATTGAACCTTAAAAAAGGAGATAATGTTATTGTATCTCCAAGATCATTCATTATATCTGCAAGTTGTGTGTTAAATTTAGGTCTTAAACCCATTTTTGCTGATGTAGACAACAATGGAAATTTAAGCATTGATGGTATAAAAAAAGTTTATAACAAAAATGTAAAAGCTATAATTGTTGTTCATTTAAATGGATTATCGTGTGATCTAGATCCAATTTTAAAATTTGTTAAACAAAACAAACTTTTTTTGATTGAAGATTGTTCGCAATCACATGGTGCCTTGTATAAAGGCAAGAAGGTTGGCTCGTTTGGACATATATCTACGTGGTCATTCTGTCAGGATAAAATCATATCTACAGGAGGAGAGGGTGGGATGATTTCAACAAATAATAAAAATCTATGGTTAAAAATGTGGTCCTTAAAAGATCATGGCAAAAACTATAAAAGTGTTTTTTTAAAAAAACATAAAACTGGATTCAGGTGGCTACATGATTATCTTGGTTCAAATTATCGTATGACAGAAATGCAAGCTGTTCTTGGAAGGGAGCAGCTGAAATTACTAGATAAACAAATTAAAAAGAGAAATTTAATATCAAATTTATATCTTAATGGATTGAGGGATTATTATCAAAAATATGATATTTTAAAAAAACCAGATTTTAAATGTCAAAACTGCCCTTTGAAAGAAAATATAAAGAATTGTGATAAATGTACTCATGCTTTCTACCGGCTAAATTTTTTTGTTAACGAAAATAAAATTAATCAAATTAAATTAATAGAACAACTGAATAAAAATAAGATAAATTGTATTGCCGGATCTTGTCCTGAAATTTATAGAGAAAAGATATTTAAGAAATTAAAACTTTATCCAAAAAAGAGATTATTGAATGCCAAATTACTTGGTGAAACTAGCATTATGTTTCCAATTAATCCATATAGAGCTTTAACAAAAATAAAGTCAGAAATAAGTTCTATAAAAAGAATATTAAATAACTATCTGTAATTTATGTATCAAAAATATTTTAAAAGATTATTTGATGTAATCTTTAGTTTAAGCTTAATATTACTTTTATTTCCTATTATGATATTAATATTCTTTTTAGTATGGTTTGTAATTGGATACCCCATTTTTAATCAAAAGAGACCTGGATTAAATAATAAGATTTTTACACTATATAAATTTAAAACTTTGTACGATGTTTCTAAAAATGTTTCAGAAAAAAGAAGACAAAGTAAGTTTGGTAATTTTTTACGAAAAACAGGTTTAGATGAATTACCACAACTCTTTAACGTTTTAGAAAATAAAATGAGCTTTGTGGGTCCAAGACCATTGTTAGTTGAATATTTAAAGAAATATACAAATCATGAAAAAAAAAGACACCTAGTTAAACCTGGCATAACTGGTTTAGCTCAAATTAATCCTGAACCTTCAGGAATTAAATCTTGGAATAAAAGTATAAAATTTGATCTTTTTTATGTATTCAATATTAGTTTTTTTTTAGATATGAAAATACTATTTAAGACTGTAGTGATTGTGTTGTTTAAAGAAAAACAATATAAAGATTTTAAAAAGACATATGAATAAAAAATTAGCAATTTTTGGTGCTGGTGGTCATGGAAAAGTTGTTGGAGAAATTGGTTTATTGAATGGATATAAAGATGTTCATTTTTTTGATGATAAAATAATTGAACCTAAAAATTTTCCATTCACTATAATTGGTAATTTAGCTAAACTAATAGATAGTTTAAAAAATTATGATGCTTTTTTTGTTGCAATTGGAGATAATGAATTAAGATATAAGAAAATGTCATACCTTAGAAAAGAAAAAGTTAATATTGTTAGCCTTATACATCCTAAATCAACTATTAGTAAATTTAGCACCATAGAAAATGGAACTTGTGTTATGGCAAATGCTGTAGTTAATCCTGGAACTTTGATTAAAGAGGGAGCTATCATAAACACCTCTGCATCTGTTGATCATGATTGTGTGATTGAAAGCTATGCTCATATTTCCCCAAACTGCTCGCTATCTGGAAGTGTTAGCATTGGAAAGTTTACCCACTTGGGCTCAGGCACATCAGTACATCCAGGAATTCATATAGGCAATAACGTAAAAACTGGAATTGGTTCTAAAATATATCGAAATATTTTTGATGATAAAGTTTTTAAAAATTAATAACTATCAATCAAAATTAATCCAGGTCATTTAGTGTTAGGGATTTAAAAAATAGAAAAATATCATTATTATGATTAATCATTATTATAAAACTTCAATATCATTGTTTTTTACTATTTGTGGTTTAATATTAAATTAAAAAATATTATGTTAATTACACCAGAGTCATCCAAAAAAATAGTTAGTCTACCTCGTTATGCTAAGAGGATAATTGCTATTATAATTGATGTAGGTTTATGCATTTTATGTACTTGGCTAGCATTTTATCTAAGACTGGAACAGTTTATTAAAATTAATGATGTAACTATTTTAACGGTATTAATTTCAGTATCTTTAGCAATCCCAATATTTTGGTTGTCAGGTTTATATAAAATGATGTTTCGTTTTGCAGGTTCATCTATAATTTTCACTGTAGCTGTTGCTACATTAGCTTATGGGTTGTTATATTTTGCAATTATTGGGATTTATGGAATTCAAAGTATTCCAAGATCAATTGGCATCATTCAGCCACTTTTATTATTTTTAGGAATTTCAACTTCAAGAACAATTATTAGGTATCTATTTATTAATAATTTTACTTTTAAAAAGTATCAAAATAAAAAGAAAGTATTGATTTATGGAGCAGGAAGTGCTGGGAGACAGTTATTAACTATTTTAGATAATAATCCTGAAATGAAAGTAGTTGGTTTTTTAGATGACAATCGCCAATTTCATAATCAAACTATATTAAGTCAAATTGTTTATGACCCATTAAAGATAGATCAACTTATAAACTCACAAGATGTTGATTTAGTTTTACTTGCCCTTCCAGTAATTAATCGACTAAAGAGAAATAAAATTATTGATAATTTAAATAAACATAAATTAATAGTTAAAACTTTACCAAGTATTCAAGATATTGTTGATGGTAAAATAACAGTATCAGATATTAAAGATTTAACTATAGAGGATCTACTGAGTAGAGAGCAGGTTGAGCCAAATTTAAAATTATTAAATAGAAATATTAACTCTAAAAACATATTAGTTACAGGTGCAGGTGGCTCTATTGGTTCTGAATTATGTCGCCAAATTATAAAATTAAATCCTAAAAAATTATTACTCTTAGAATTAAATGAATTTGCTCTTTATAATATTTATGAAGAGTTAAAAAATATAATACCAAATTTAAAGGTTATTCCTTTACTGCTTAACGTTCAAAACTCATCAAGAGTAGAAGAGGTTTTTAAAACTTTTAAAGTAGATACAGTTTATCATGCTGCGGCTTATAAGCATGTCCCTTTAGTTGAGGAAAATATTTGTGAAAGTGTTAAAAATAATGTTTTTGGTACTTTCTTAATTGCACAGATTGCAATGAAATATAATGTTTCTAGCTTTGTTTTAATTTCAAGTGACAAAGCGGTAAGAGCAACCAATATAATGGGTGCAAGTAAAAGACTGGCTGAAATTTGTGTGCAAGCACTTTATAATAGTCAAGACAAACATACCAAGTTTGCCATTGTCCGTTTTGGTAATGTTTTACAGTCATCAGGTTCTGTAATTCCTAAATTTAAAAAGCAAATTAAAGAGGGGGGTCCATTAACCTTAACCCACCCTGAGGTTACCCGTTATTTTATGACCATAACTGAAGCTTCTCAATTAGTAATCCAAGCAGGGGCGATGGTGGTAGGTTGTGAGGTGTTCGTTTTGGATATGGGTGAAAGTATAAAAATTAAAGACCTAATTTATAAAATGATAAAACTTTCAGGTTTAACAGTTAAGGACGATAACAATCTAGAGGGAGATATAGAGGTTAAAATAATAGGACTTAGACCAGGTGAAAAATTATATGAAGAACTATTACTAGGGGATAATCCTCAAAAAACTTATCATGAAAAAATTCAAAAAGCACAAGACCCCTACATTGTATTAGATCAACTTAAAATAGATTTAGATAATTTATCTTTATTATTAGAGGAAAATAGAGCTGCAGAAGTTAAGGATATACTTGCTAAATTACTTCCATCTTATAAATCTAATTCAAAAATAGTGGATCATATTTATGAAGAACAGTTAAATTTTAAAAATGAGGTTAAAACATTCTCTTTAGACAAGAATCAAGTAAATAAAGATGTAAATATTAAGACCAAATAATTTATTACAACTTTAATTTTTAAATTTTTATGAATAGTTTAAAATACTTAAATATGGCTTCAATCAATCTGATTATAGCCTCGATCATTCCATTTTTAATCTGGGGCCCTTTTTTTCCAGATTTAATAGTAAGTATTTCAACTTTATTTTTTTTATATTATGTAATTAGAAATAAAGATTTTTATTACTTCTTTAACACGTCTTTAATTTTTTATTTTATTTTTTGTATTTATTGTATCCTCATAAGTGTATTTGTTGCAGAAAATGTTCGTTTAAGCATTGAAAGCTCTTTATTTTATTTTAGAATTGGTATGTTTAGTTGCTTTGTTTGGTATTTAATTGATAAAGATAAAAGTATTTTTATTTATTTTTATTATGCCTTAATTTTATGTTTTTCAATTTTGGTGATTGATGGTTATTTTCAATATTTTAATGGAGAAAATATACTAGGATATAAATTAACGGGTAATCAGATTTCATCTTTATTTGGAGATGAGCACATAATGGGCTCATATTTATCAAGATTGTTTCCATTATTATTTGCTTTATTTTTAGTTAAACAAAAACAGAAATTTGAAATTTATTTTATAGGACTTTTATTTATTTTAGTTGATATATTAATTTATATGTCAGGTGAACGATCTGCCTTCTTCTTTTTAAATTTATCAACAGTATTTATTATTATTCTAATTAAAGAGTATCAAAAATTTAGATTAGTCACATTTATTATAGCAATTATTTGTATTATTGTTTTAAGTCTAAATTCAACAAAATTGAGTGATAGAATGTTTAAAGATCCTGCTAGAGATATGGGTCTTATCAAAAGTTCAGAAAAGCTAATTATTTTTACTCCAACTCATGATAATTTAATTCGGACGGCATATAATATGTTTAAAGACCAGCCTTTATTTGGACATGGACCAAAGATGTTCAGAGTGATGTGTAAAGATGAAAAATACGCAGTTGGTAAAAATCCTTGTCTTACACATCCGCATAATTTTTATGTGCAACTACTGGCTGAAACTGGAATTATAGGATTTTTATTTTTATTTAGTGCTCTAACTTACGTTTTATATACCACTTTAAGACAATTTAAATCTATAATCTTTAAACAAAAAAGGCCTTTAACAGACTATCAAGTTTGTTTATTAGCTGGGATACTAATAACAGTTTGGCCTATTGCTCCTAACGGAAATTTTTTTAATAATTGGCTAATGATAGTTTACAGTTTACCAATAGGTTTTTATCTTCAATCCATTTATTCAAAAAAGAGAATTAAAAGATATTCATAGTAAATGATATTAAATTATCGAATATTGTTAAAAATACTTGAAAAATCTTACAATTCTTTGTTTACAATATATTTATTTTAGGTATAACACTTTCGCCGGTGATTATTGCGAAGGGGTAATACCCGATCCCATTCCGAACTCGGAAGTCAAGCCCTTCAGCGCCAATGGTACTTTGTCTTAAGACACGGAAGAGTAGGACATTGCCGGCTATGAAAATATTATGAAAATTAAAAGCTCGTTAAAATCACTAAAAAAAAGAGACCTTAATTCTAAGCTTGTTAGAAGAAGAGGCAGAGTCTACATAATTAATAAAACAAACCCAAAATTCAAAGCAAGACAGAAGTAACTTTTGTGGACAATCAAGAACATAATAATACCTGGAGTAATTTCACAAAATTTGTGTTGTGGGGAACTGTCGCTGTTATAGGTGTTTTAGTTTTAATGGCAATATTCTTGCTGTAGAGTTCTCTTATGAGAATCGCTTCAATTTTAGAAAATCAGAAAATAGAAAAAAGAATTGCAGTCACTCCTGATATTGCAAAAAAATATATAGCTCTTGGTTTTGAAGTTTCTATATCTGAAAATTATGGCCAACATTTAGGATTTAAAGATAGTGATTTCAAAGAATTAGGAGTTAAAATTTCAAATGATGAATCTGAAATTTTAAAAAATGCAGACATCATTATTCAGCTAGGCTTATTATCTGATGAAAATCTTTCAAATTTAAAAGAAAAGCAAACACTTGTTGGAGTATTTAATCCTTATAATAATAAAGAAAAAATAGAAAATTTATCTAAAAAAAATATTAATTTTTTTTCTTTAGAAATGTTACCCAGGATAACTAGAGCCCAATCAATGGATATTCTTTCTTCACAAGCTAACCTTGCTGGTTACAAAGCAGTAATAGAGTCATTCGCAAATTTTGAAAAAGCAATTCCAATGATGATGACAGCTGCAGGTACAATTCCAGCGGCAAAAGTATTAGTAGTAGGGGCAGGTGTTGCAGGTCTTCAAGCAATTGCAACAGCAAAAAGAATGGGCGCCATTGTATTTGCAACAGATGTTAGAATGGCTTCAAAGGAACAAGTTGAAAGTTTAGGTGGAAAATTTTTAACAGTTGAGGGGTCTGAAAATCTTGAAACAGAAGGTGGTTATGCAAAAGAAGCCTCGGAAGAATTTAAGAAAAAACAAGAAGATTTATTAGCAGAGACCTTAAAAAAAATTGATATTGTGATATGTACAGCTCTAATTCCAGGTAAAAAAGCTCCATTAATTATTAAAGGTTCTATGATTAATAATATGAATTCAGGATCTGTTATTTATGACTTAGCTGCTGTTCAGGGGGGAAATGCTGAATTTACTGAAGTTGATAAAATTGTAGTTAAAAATGGAGTAAAGATTATGGGTGAAACAAATATTCTCAATAAGCTTCCTGTTTCTGCTTCGAGCTTATACTCAAAAAATGTATTTAATTTTGTGTCCAATTTGTATGATAAAGAAAATAAAGAAATTAATATTAATTTAGAAGACGAGATAATTAACAAAACATTAA
>Ga0209383_1001566_pt1 | contig 14183 bp, 14 predicted proteins | sample CoawatmetaG02DNA_FD_187510 | JGI IMG/M metagenome (GOLD analysis project Ga0209383, IMG submission 187510) | Marine microbial communities from the West Antarctic Peninsula - Coastal water metaG029-DNA (SPAdes) (version 2) | ecosystem: Environmental > Aquatic > Marine > Coastal ... | reverse complement strand
TCTCATGGCCTTTCATCACATTTATGAAAAATTTAAGACCTAGCTGAATGTAAAATTCTTTGTGAGTTAAATAATTTATCCAAAATAATTTAAAATTAATATGAAATATGTTTTTATTGATGCAGAGTTTACTGGTGAGCACGCAAAAACAACCTTGGTATCACTTGGTCTAGTAGACTTTGATGGTAATGAACTCTATTTGACATTAGATGATTACGATTTGGACCAGGTAACTGATTGGCTTCATGATAACGTTCTAATAAATATTGATCAAAGTTTACGGATTTCATCAAAAGAAGCTTATGAAAAAGTGTCTGATTGGCTTAAAAAATATAGTAATGGGGAAGATATTTCTATAGTCTCTGCGGGCCTAGGGGCAGACTGGATTCTAATGGTAGAGCTTTATAAATGGAGTGTGCCAGGTGAAAAATATTTTCATGGGCTTCATCATTTACCAAAATTCCTAAATCATGGTAAGCATCTGGACCTGAGAAGTTTATTTTCTGTAACAGATCTTAATCCAGATATTGATAGAGCTAAATTTGCTGGTAAAAAAGAATTTACAGGAGACCGACATAATGCGATTTATGATGCTCGCATAGTACGAGAGTGTTTTATTAAACTTTTAAATTTCCCAGAGTTACATTTTTTAAATGATTGCTAAATTAAATATTAGTAGTGTCAAAAGAGAGAAATTATTTTTGATAGAAACAAATACTGGTTTCACTTTTAATAAAAAGAGCATTGACCAAGAAATTATTTCTATAACTAAAGCCTTCACCTCAACCCTACCTGTTTCAGCCGAAAAAATTTTAAAGCCAAGCCCCACTTCAATACTTTATAGAATACGCCTGGAAAATGGCTTAATTTTAATGATACGAGGCGCTCCCATTGCAAGTTCTAATTTGATATCTGCGCAATGTGAACTTATTAAGTTATTATCTAGTAATATGTTTATAGAGCCTTTAAGAACGAAAGAAAATAAGTGGATATTTGTATCAAAGAAAAACGCTTGGATGGCTTACACCTATATTCATGGGAGTATTTATGATGGTAATAATTGTGATTTAGATACTTTGTTGAATGCATTAATAAATTTTGAGTCTTCAATATCTCTAGCATCTAAAAAGTTACCAGATCGGTATAAAAAACATATACCAATCCAAAAACATCGAGTCTCTGAGTGGTTCAGTTTTTACGAGGAACTACTAGATAGACCTCTAATAGTATTTAAAGATATTGGGATTGAATTGAGTGATTTATCAATTAATTTCCTTAAAAGTAACAGAGCTTATATTCTTGGGCTAGTAGCAGAATCAATGGAGTTAATTATGAATTCAAAGCCTGATCTTATTCATAATGATATCAATCATGCAAATATTATTGTAAAGAAAAATAAACCTGTATTTCTTGATATTGAAGATATTATATTTGAAATACCAGAAATATCAGTAACACATGCATTATTTAAAGTCCTGCGTCACAGAATATACCAAAAAAAATCTGATGTTGAAGAGGCATCTTTAGAAATAGCTAAATATATACCCAAACTTTGTGCTGAGGGCTATAACATAGTGAATAAGAAAACATTTTTTCTTTATGGATCTGCTAGGATATTGTCAGATATTTACACAATTTGTATGAGGGTAATTGAAGATAATAATAGTGATTTAGTATATGATTTAGAAAAAAAAATACAAAATCTGATAGAACTCAATTTAATAATATGGCCAGAATATGAACTTAGGACTTAGCCAAAAACAGGCATTAATTACATCAGCTAGTAAAGGAATAGGAAGGGGTATTGCCCTTGCCTTAGCTGAAGAGGGCTGCGATATAATCATTACTTCGAGTAATCCTGATAATCTTAATAAAACTGCAAAAGAGATTAAAAATCTTACTGGGGTGAATGTAACTAAATACATTATGGATGCTGAAAATGCGGATATGGTATCAAGTACCTGTAGAACTATAATTTCAAATCATCATAGAATTGATATTCTAGTAACTAATGCTCCTGGCCCAGAGACTGGACAAGCATCCCAGTTAAGTGATTTACAATTAAGTAAAGCAATTCAAATAAATTTGTTAAGCGTAATACAATTATGTCGCCATTTTGTGCCAGCAATGCAAAAAAATAAATTTGGAAGAGTAATAAATATTGGCTCGACTACAGGAAGAGAGCCTGACGCCAATATGGCACTATCTAATCTAACTAGAGCAGCTGTTATGGCTTATGCCAAAACACTATCGCGAGAAATAGCAAAAGATGGAGTTACTGTAAATACAATATTAACTGGGGGAGTTTTGTCAGAAAGAACTACTGAATTGTTAAAAGATGACGCAGCGCGAGCTGGAAAAGATATGGATACCTTTCTGAAAGAAGTAGGTGAAGAAGTGTTCCCAGTAGGCTACATTGCAACGATAGAGCAATTTGTTCCGCTGATAGTTTTTTTAGCTTCACCTCAATCCCAATATATAACAGGTGTTAATCTTCCTATAGATGGCGGCCTTATGAAAGCGCTCTAGTTTTTTGACATTTAACCAATTAAAGAAATGTAAATAATGAACTATTTCTTCAAATTTGAATCAATGGATATAGAAATCAAGAGGAAACTATTAACCATGGAGGTAAATACTAATTCTCTTTTTTTAGAATTAATACGAAAAGTACGTGATGAAGGTCTATCTGAAAAATCAATTTCTAAAATTGAAGAAATGTTTAATGATTTAAAAATGTCTTTTGAAAAAGAAAATGGTGAATACTCTCTCAATCACTCAATACGAATTGCAGCAATGTGGTGGGATTTAAGTGAACAAAAATCCTATGAAATACTTGCACTTGCTTTAGCACATAATCTTCGAGAAGCTGGTGGGGAAAAGCTAAAAAATATTGAAATCAAATACCTAAATTTTTATTCCCAAAAATGTTTAAGACGCCTCACAATTGATAGGATGTGTGAAAGAAATTCTGAATATTTGGACGAATACTATAATAATATTGAAGAAATGGGAGATGGCCTTGTTATTTTAAAGGGGTGCGATAAACTAGATAATTTTTTAAGTTACCCTATTTATGATCTTGACCTTTATTATTTCATGGTTGTTGATCAGTTTGTCTTGCCCCGTCTTTCTAAACGAATGCGAAAACTCTCTGAATACTTAAAAAATGTATCAATGTATGTTAAAACTGATACTGCAAAAAACAATTATAGGTAATTACGTGGCCAAAGATATTTTCAAGTCCCAAAGATGCTTGGGAATTATTACAGCAAGGTCTGGTTCAAAAGGTTTACCCAATAAAAATATTCGTGATCTCAGTGGAAAACCTTTGATTAACTATGCAGTTGAGGTTGGTCTAGGTTGTCCTTACATTGAAAGTGTCATGGTTACGACTGATGATAAAGAAATTGAGACCCTTTCAAAAAGAGCTGGAGCTGAAGTGCCTTTTTTAAGACCTTCAAATTTGGCCTTAGATTCAAGTCGCCAAGAAGATGCTATATTTCACACTATGGATTGGTATGAAAAAAATAGAGAAAAATATGACTTTATATGCCTTTTGCAGCCCACAGAGCCACTGCGAAGTATAAAAACATTAAATAAGGCTTTCGAAATATTATTCGACTCAGAAGCTGACGGAATAATGTCAGTAATTAAAACAGAGGCTAATCCATCAAATAGTAGTCTATTGCCCAATAATGGCACTTTTCAAGGTTTCATTGATAAAGAAAAATATGTCTATAATCGACAGGAGGCACCAAATTATTACAGGCTTAATGGTTTAATAGCAATCTCGCGTTGGGAGTCGTTTCGCAAATTTGGAACATTTGCTCACGACAAAGCTTTGACCATGATTGTTGATCCCGTCGAGGGCCTAGATATTGATAATCCTGTTGATTTTATTTTAGCTGAAACTTTAATACAAAGAAATATACTGAATACTAGTGAGATTTTTAATTATCTAAAATAGATATAAAATTATAATAAAAAAGGAGCAGTGAGAAGTTCCATTAGAAGATGAAATAATGACATCATGAAAGCGATGATATTGATCTTTGTTTTTAACTAAATCATAAGTTTAATTGTGTTTTCTTTCACCAACCCATCCTTCAAACATAAAAGGTATTCTTCCTTCTACCTCTATAAAAAATGTTTTACAATACTATTGATTAATTTCGTCTTGAAAGAGGGCTTGAATTTTTTTTATGAATGGTATACTTTAAATCTAAAAATAATAGTAAGTCTTTAAATGTTAACTAATAATTATTTCATTTAATGAATCATTTGGATATTAATGCAATTGATTTAGCTTAAGAAAATAAAAATAACTATTAATTATGGAATTAAAAAATGGATAATGCAATTTCTGTACAAGATGTTAATTTAGATAAATTTTATTCTACTTCAGCAAGTAAAGAAGTTAATATGGATAAAGTTTATTCTGCTCCAACATGCATTAATCTTGAAATTACAGAAGTTTGTAATTTTAAATGTACTCACTGCTACAATCCGTGGAGGGAGGAATCCCTTGGTGTTCACACGCTAACACAAGAAAGGTTAAAAAGTTTAATAGAGGAGTTTGCAAAGGAGGGAGTGTTCCATGTAATTCTTTCTGGTGGTGAGCCCTTGGCTAAATTTGACCTTCTTGAATTCGGTATCAAGCAGTTAATAAAAAATGGAATTACTGTAAGCGTTAATAGCACTTTAAGTCTTGCAACACCTAGTAAGATGAAGCGTCTTAAGGCTGCAGGGTTAGATCATATACTTGCTTCTTGGTATGATATTGATCCAGATGTCACTTATGAAATAACAAAGACAAAAAATGCATACAATAATGTAGTTAGAGGAATAAAGTGTGCTGTAGATCATGGTATTAGAGTTAGTGTTAATACCATCTGTACTAATAATAATAAAGATTCTTTATATGAGTCAGGGAAGATAGTTCATAATCTTGGTGCTACTCAATTTATAGCGCATAGAGTTGTACCTCCTGCCTATGATAGAAGTGATGGCTTGCAACATCGAGTAAATCAAAAGGTTGCTATTGAAGGTCTAGATGAACTTTTAAGACTCAAGAAGGACACAGGTATAAAAGTTGGAACACTTATAAGTTACCCGTTGTGCTTATTAGGGGATTTGGAAAAGTATGCTGATTTTGTTGGACGTGGCTGTCCAACGCAATCTGGCCATCGTTTTAATATCAATTCTACTGGAGAAACTCATGGTTGTGTCATGGAGGATAAAGATTATGGTAATGTATTTAATTTAGGGCTAAAAAAAGCTTTCAGCAATACTTCTGCCTGGAGAAATAAAAGCTATTATTACGAAGGTTGTAAGGGATGCGACTATATAGATGTCTGTCAAACGGGTTGCAGAATGGATGCATTTGCAGCTGATGGGAAGATGAATGGAAAAGATCCATTATTCAAGGGTAAAGAGTTTATAGTTAAACCTTTTAAGTTTATCCAAGATACTAAAGTTATTGATCTCATTAAAAGTGGTGCTAAATTGTCAGTTCCATCTCGAATAAGATGGAGGCAAGAAGAGGGCTTTAATCTTCTAAATATTCGCTGGGCAAATACTATTGAAGTAGAAGATAGTACTGCTAATTTTTTAAAACACTACCAAGATACTAAACTTGAATTTACAATTGATGATTTCGGTTTTGGAAGGGAAGAAGAATTGGCTAATTTATTATATAAAGATGCCATAATTAGTGATCAAATTCCAATGGATTTATTCCCTAAAGGGGTTAGTGTTGATCCTACAAAACTCCCAAGTCATTAAATCAAATAGTATTTTTAAATTTTTGTAATTGGTTAAAATGAAAAATCTTGCAGTTTTACCATTGAGATCAAGAAGTCATAGAGTTAAGCATAAGAATATTAAATTGGTTGCTGGCAATCCACTTTTGTATTACCAAATTAATTGTGCTTTAAACACCCCAGAAATTGATAAATTAGTTGTCTGTACTGATTCTCAAGATTATTATGATTTAGCTCAAAAACTAGGTGCAGAGGCTATGTTAAGACCTGCTGAAATATCTGGTGGAAGTTCAAAATCTGAGGAAACTTTAATATACGTAATAAATGAGCTAAAGAAACAGGGTGAAGAATATGATAATGTTGTTTTATTGCAAGCAACGAGTCCCTTAAATAAGCCTGAATATATTCAACAAGGCCTTAAACTCTTGGATAAAGAAGGAAGTAAAAGTGTATCAACGTATACTGAATTTTTTGGTTTTTTATTAGATGATAAAGACATTACTTCAAGGCCAATGTCTCAGCTTAAGGATCCACTTTTCCTTGAGACTGGCTGTTTTTGGATTACTGAGGTAAATGCATTATTAAAAACTAAAAATCGAATATGCCCTCCTGTAAGCTATCTTAAATTGCCTAAAGAGGCTCAGTACGAAATTGATACTCAAACTGATCTTGTAATTGTGGAGGCTTTAGTAAAGAAGAATTTAAAATTAAGTGAAGATCGATACTTTAAAAAAGTTAAACCTGTCACAGTTAAATATGATGATTATTTCCTTCCGAAAGAAAACCCTGATGGTATAGTTAAGAATTTTATAGAAGAGTCTGAGGGTAGATTTGATCTATGTAAAAATGAGATTAATTTTATTAATGGACTTATTCAAGATGATAAACAAAAAACAATTATAGATATTGGTTGTGGTAATGGTTTTATTTCATCAAAATTTGATAATAGATATGTTAAATATGGTTTAGAAGTTTCAAATATTGCTGCTGAAAATGCAAGAAAACATATCACTAATATGAATACAAACCCTCTTGAAATTAATTCCTATGAAGAAGAGTTTTTTGATGTGGTTTTTTCGTATCATGTGATCGAGCACATAGTAGATCCAATTTCTTTTATTGAAAATATCTATCATATTATGAAAACTCACGGCAAATTGATTTTAAGCTCTCCAAATTTTGATTGCGCTATGGCAAGAAGATTTGGAGAAAATTTTCGAATGCTTCATGATAAAACTCATATTTCTTTATTTAGTGACTTTTCATTGAGGGATTTATTAGAAGATAGTGGTTTTCAAGTTGACAAGATTGAATATCCATTTTTTGAAACAGAGTATTTCACTAGGGAGAACTTAAATCGGGTTTTTGACACTTCTAGAGTATCACCTGCATTTTATGGAAACTTTATGACTATTTATGCTACAAAAAAATAGCATTTTTAATAATAGAGTTATTTTTTTAAAAAACTTAATTATGAAATTTTTTAAAATTATATCATATTTTTTTTTAGTGCCTTTTTTCAATTTTAGACATCATTTTTTTGAAGTATATCATAGATCTATTTTCATAAAAAGATTGAAAAAACAATCTAAATTATTAATACCCAACATAATATTTAATTATTTTAAAAAACAGAAATTAAAAAGTTTAGCTGATTTTCCACAAAGCTTTTCAATTGAAACTGTAAATATCTGTAATGCAAAGTGCTGGTTTTGTCCTCAGCCAGAACATATTAGAAAAAAAGGATATATGCATTTTGATACATTTAAAAAAATAATTGATGAAATTCATTTGCACAGGAAAAAAGTTAAATCTATTGCTCTATTTATGGATGGAGATCCAACTCTTCATAAAGAGCTTATTAAATTTTTACTTTATGCAAAAGAAAAGAAAATTAAAAATATTTACTTATCTAGTAATATGGAGTTTTTTAGCGAAAAATTGATAGATGATATCTTTAAATATAACTTACAGGGAACCTTACAATTTGTAATTGCTTCTTTAGATGGATTAACTCAAACTACAAGTCAAGCAAATAGAATTGGTGTTGATACTGACAAAGCATATAAAAACACACAGCTATTAATTAGAAAAAGAAAAGAAAATTTTTCTATTTATCCATGGGTGTTTCCTAGAATGTTGATAAATGAGACTAATAAACATGAGGAAGAAGATTTTTTTCATTTTTGGAAAAGAAAGGCAGATAAGGTTTTGCGAACTTCAATGCATAATTGGGGTGGTCAAATTGATGATACAAAAATATATCAAAGTAAAGAAATTTTTTCTTCAAAATGTTTTTTTCCATTTAGTCAAGCCTTTATTCAAATTGATGGTAGCGTAAGAATTTGCTGTTTAGATGTAAATGGAAAAAATATTTTTGGAGATTTAAAAAATGCCACTATAAAAGAAGTTTGGTCTAATTTTGAATTTAAAGAATTAAGAAATAATTTTTTACAAGGAAATACCGATATGCTTCCATCTTTATGTCAGAGTTGCTCTTATCCTAGTAAAGGTCAGTGGACATTGCCTTACTTCTGGGAAAAAGAAAACTAACTAATTCTTCTTACTTTTCCAAGTTCCACCATATTGGTAAGTATCTTCATACTTAGTTTTTACATCTGTTAAGCATTTCTGACAAAGAAATACCCAATCAGTTAACTCTTGGTATCTACATCTATATAAGACATCATCTGAGGTATTACAGATATAACAATCTTTAGTTCTTAATCTCACAGATCAAAATAATCTTTGAATTCATAACTTATTAATCAACTAATAGGGTGCCATAAGGAGTCACTCAACAGTGATGGAATCATTTTGTATGTTCCAGTTTTAGACCATATCAATTCCGATGGGTTTTTTAACAGAGTTAAAATTTTTCACATGTTCCATAAGACAATACTGGATCACTTTCCGCATTTTTAATATTATATACATCAGCAAGAATATATTCTAAAGTTAACATGTTTATTGAAAATGCACTCCCCATCATATTTAAACAATATAAAGTTTGATTTGGAGAAGTATAATTTAAAAAACATTTTTGTTGGATGTTAGATTTAAAGTAGAGTTTTTCTGAAATTATTTCTCGTTTATCAAAATCTATCATTATTTTATATTTATCCTCATTGAACATCTTGTGTTTAAAATTTTCAGAAACATCAAAACCTGTTTTGTTATCATCTGAACAATAGTAAACATCAGAAGCATTTACTGTTAAAGCAAATAGTGAAAATAGAAGTACGAGTAGTTTTTTCATAATAGAGTCATTTTTGAACTAGAAGTTAATTCTACCTCTGAAGTTAATCAATAAGTATAGTATTTGACTGACAATTTGCCTATCTTGATTGGGTATTCTTTATTGCGTATCTCTTGTATTCTTAAATCTCTTTCGTGTTTCCTTTTCAATACAGAACTCACTGAGGAGTTAAACCAAGTCTTTCCTCTTGTAGTCTTAACATTCCACTTGTTTAACTTATGTGCAATTCGTCTGTATCCGTATCCCTTGTCATGCAGAGATTTGATTAGTACATAGAGAAATTGTTGATAGGCGGTATAAGGATTGCCTCCATATGTGAGATTGTTAGATTGAATCTCAATGCTGAATTCTAAATGGGGTATGGTTCCAGAAAGTATATTCTCTAAACTGGAACATGCAAAATTACTCGACCGTAACAGATTTAGCTAAATTTCTTGGCTGATCAACATCGGTCCCTTTAATAATTGCCACATGATAACTTAAAAGCTGTAAGGGTATAGTAAAAATAATAGGTGCAGTAATGCGACCTAGATTTGAAGTTATTGGAATTATTTCCATTGAATCCATTTGATTTACTTTTGAATTTTCATCTTCAAAAACAATCATTTGTGAACCCCTAGACTTTACTTCTTGTAAATTTGATTTAAGTTTACTTAATAGCTCGTCATTTGGAGCAATTGCTATTACTGGCATATTTTTATCTATTAATGCTATTGGCCCATGTTTTAATTCACCAGCAGGGTATGCTTCAGCATGAATATAACTAATTTCTTTTAGTTTAAGAGCCCCTTCCATTGCTATTGCATGCATTGTTCCTCTTCCTAAAAATAGAGCACTTTTCTTATCCTTAAAGCGTAATGCTAATTTTTTAATTTGCATTTCTTGAAGTAATGCTTCGTTAATTAGTCCTGGTAATCTTTTTAGACCATCAACGATTTCTTTCTCTTGTTTTTCATTAATTGTATTTTTTAATTTACCAATAGAGCATGTTAATAATGCTAAAGCAACTAGTTGAGTAGTAAAGGCTTTAGTGCTTGCTACACCAATTTCAGGGCCAGCATGAGTTAAGAAGGTTAGATCAGAAATCCTACTAAGACTTGATTCAGCTGAATTTGTTATACATAAGGTATTAATATTACTGTTAATTTTTTTAGATGTTTTTAATGCCTCAAACGTATCTGCAGTTTCACCACTTTGTGAAAGTGTAATAAAGAGAGTTTTATCTAAAAGAATTGGGTGACGATATCGATATTCACTAGCTACTTCTACATTACATGGTATTTTGGCTATATCTTCTATCCAGTATTTTGCAACTAAACCAGCATTATAGCTTGTGCCACAAGCAATAATCTGAACTTGATTTATATTATAAAAAATTTCTTCAGCTTCATTTCCAAAAGCTGAAATTACTACTGAATCATTTGTAATTCTTGATTCTAAAGTATCCCGTATCGCTTGTGGCTGCTCAAAAATTTCTTTTTGCATAAAGTGATCATAATCGCCTAAATCCACTTGACCTATCTTTAACTTAGAAGTTTTAATCGGCCGATCAACTAAATTACCATTTGCATCATAAATAGTAATTTTGTCTATTTTTATTTGAGCAACATCTCCATCTTCTAAGAAAATAAACTCCTTGGTTACAGATAAAAGAGCCATCTGATCTGATGCAATATAATTCCCATTTTCTCCAATTCCTATTAACAAAGGAGACCCCTTTCTGGCAGCAATAATTTGATCTGGATACATAGATGACATTATCCCTAGACCGTAAGAGCCAGAAAAAGATTGAATTGCTAGTTGAACTGAGGAGATTAAAGTATTGCATGATTTCATAGCAAAATCAATAGCATGTGCGATGACTTCAGTATCAGTCTCAGAAGAAAATGAGTAACCCTTGGTCAATTGATCTTTTTTAAGTTCAACGTAATTTTCAATAATTCCGTTATGAACTAAGCTTACTGAGTTCATTGAAATATGAGGATGAGCATTGTCAATAGAAGGCTCACCATGAGTTGCCCAACGAGTATGAGCAATTCCAATATTTCCAATAATTTTTTGTTCCCTTGATTTTAAATTATCCTCAAGGTTTTTAACCTTACCAACTGATCGTGCCCTATCAAAAGAATTATTTTTAGATAAGACTATAAGTCCAGATGAGTCATAACCTCTATATTCTAAGCGGTTTAACCCTTCTAATAATAGTGCTGTAATATCATTATTTGTAACGCCACCAACAATTCCACACATAGTTACTTATTAATAAAATAATGATTAGTATTATAGTTAATAATAAGTTTTTGAAGCTATTGTAAATTAACTTGAAGTTATTTAGTTTTTTAGCTATATCCATAGAAATTAAAGGGCTTCCGAGCTAAATCAACTTTTAGATTATAATAAAGCACATAATGAAAGCAGACTTACATAATCATTCATACTATTCAGATGGCGTTCTATCACCTACTGAGGTTGTTAGGCTTGCTAGCCAAGCTGGATGTGATTTATTTTCATTAACAGATCATGACACGACTGACGGAATTGCCGAAGCTCAATTAGAGGCAGATTCATTAAACTTAAGCCTTGTTAATGGTGTTGAAATATCAGCACTTTGGCGAAATATGGCCATCCACATTCTTGGCTTAGGTGTCGATATTAATAATGACACTCTACAAACTGGACTAGAGCATAATCAAAAACTGCGAAAAGATAGAGCGGAAAAAATAGCTTTTGGACTTTGGCGCTCTGGAATTAAAGACGCACTAGAGAAAACTCAAGCTTTAAGTAAAACTGATATGTTAACGCGAACACACTTTGCACAAATGCTAATTAGTGAGGGATATTGTAAAGATATGAAATCAGTATTTAGGCGTTATCTGACAGGTAAGAAGCCTGGAGGAGTTGGTGTTCAGTGGGAGGGCTATGATGATGTTGTTAAATGGATTCATGCAGCTGGTGGAAAGGCTCTAATAGCACATCCGCTAAGATATAGAATGACTAATACTAAGATTAAAAATATGCTAATTGATTTCAAAGATGCATTTGGTGATGGATTAGAAGTTGTGACTGGAACTAGTACTCAAGATGAGATCAATTTAAGCAGTCAATGGACTAAAGACTATAATTTACTTGCATCTTGTGGCTCTGACTTTCATGGCTGGCCAAATCAAAGGCTGCGTGTAGGAAATTTAAAGGACTTGCCAGATACTGATAAGGCAGTTTGGAGATATTTATAATGTCGGCAATAATTAATATTCATCCTGAAAATCCACAGCCACGACTTATTACACAGGTTATTGACATTATGGAAAAAGGTGGAGTTATAGCTTATCCAACTGATTCAGGTTACGCTTTGGGGTGTACTCTGGGTAATAAAAAAGCTATGGATCAAATTATTAACATTAGAAAGTTGAGTCAAAGCCATCACTTTACCTTGATGCTCAAAGATTTATCACATGTTGGTGAATATGCAAAGTTAAGTAATTCAAGCTTTAGACTAATGAAAAAATTATTACCAGGCGCTTATACGTTTATTTTGGAAGGATCAAAAGATATTCCAAATCGATTATTAAATGGAAAAAGCAAGACTATAGGCATCCGAGTTTCAAATAACCTTATAGTTCAGTCAATTCTTGCTGATTTGATTGAGCCAATGATGAGTGTTTCTTTAATTATTAAAGGTTTTGAATTTTATAACTGTAATGATGTAAAGGCAGTTCTAAATGGGTCGATAGATCTTGTAATTGATTCAGGTCATTGTCCTCCAGAGCCAACCACAGTAATTGACCTCTCAAGTGATGATGTTCTGGTCTTAAGAGAAGGATCTGGTAGTATTGATTTTTTAGTTAAGTAGCGCTTGTTTTTATAATGTAATTACAATATAATTACATTATGGCTAAAATAATTAAAATAGGCAACTCACAGGGAATCAGAATTCCTAAACCAATAATTGCGCTCGCTCATCTTGAGGATATAGAGTTAGATTTTGTTGTTCTGGATAGTGGCTTACTTATTACTCCTGATAAAAAAGCCCGCATAGGATGGGAGAGTAGGGGTCAGCAAGATGAGCTAACAGCTGATTGGGAGTGGCTTAAAAATTCATGAAACGCTTTGATGTCTGTTTAGTTATGAAAAATCCTGAACATGGAAGGGTGGTTGATAACCTTGGCTTGTGTACAATTTTATCTCCTGATGAATTAATCGACTTACCAAGCCTTATGGTTGCTCCAATGACTACTTCGAGAGAAGATATTCCAAGTAGAGTAGAGTGTCAGTTTGAAGGCTCTAAAGGCTATATTATGGTTGATCAGATTAGAGCTGTAGAACAATCTAGCTTCATAAAAAAATTAGGTGAACTTGAAATAGATGTTCAAGTAACGCTATGTGATTGTCTACAAGAGTTTTTTGCCCTCTAATAGCGCCATGAGTATAATAACTTTATTATTAATAAACTGATTTTGAAATGAAAACTGCTGAAATACGACAGAATTTTTTAAGTTACTTTGAAAGTCATGGACATTCAATTCAGCAGAGTGCATCTTTGGTTCCACAGAACGATAAAACGTTGCTATTTGTTAATGCTGGAATGGTTCCTTTTAAAGATATTTTTATTGGTGCATCTAAAAGTTCATTTAATCGTGCAGTATCTTGCCAAAGATGCGTTAGGGCTGGAGGGAAGCATAATGATCTAGATAATGTTGGCTATACAGCTCGTCACCATACATTTTTTGAGATGCTTGGAAATTTTAGCTTTGGAGATTATTTTAAAAGTGAGGCGATTCGGTTTGCTTGGGATTTTTTAACAGTAGAGCTTGAGCTCCCTAAAGATAAGCTGTGGGTAAGTGTCTTTGAGGATGATGATGAGGCGGCTGATATTTGGGTCAACGAGATAGGTTTCCCTAGAGAAAGAATTTCTCGCTGTGGAGCTAAAGATAATTTTTGGCAGATGGGCGACACCGGCCCATGTGGCCCATGCAGTGAAATTTTTTATGACCATGGTGATCATATTCAGGGCGGCCCCCCAGGTACGCCTGAGGAAGATGGTGATAGGTTTATTGAAATTTGGAACTTGGTCTTTATGCAGTTTGATCGACAGCAAGACGGAGAATTGGTACCCCTTAAATCAACAGGAGTTGATACAGGAATGGGTCTTGAAAGACTGG
>Ga0209383_1001559_pt1 | contig 14234 bp, 17 predicted proteins | sample CoawatmetaG02DNA_FD_187510 | JGI IMG/M metagenome (GOLD analysis project Ga0209383, IMG submission 187510) | Marine microbial communities from the West Antarctic Peninsula - Coastal water metaG029-DNA (SPAdes) (version 2) | ecosystem: Environmental > Aquatic > Marine > Coastal ... | reverse complement strand
AACAAGTTGCAAACACTTTACAATTTGACTTGGAGTATGACAACCTTATTATGGCATCCATGCGTGGGCGGTCAGGACAGGTACTAGGAGGGGGGTTTAGCGGTGGAAAAGCGCAATTGGGGGTTAGAACTACTAAGGCTGTTAAAAGAATAGGATGTTCTAATCTCAAACAATTAATTGAAGATGATAAACTTATAGTAGAAGATTTAGATATTATTAGTGAATTATCCACATTTATTGTAAAGGGTTCATCATATGAAGCTGATGATGGATGTAATGATGATCTAGTTGCTTGCTTGTTTATATTTGCATGGGTAACAGATCAACAATATTTTAAAGAATTAACAGATAGTGATGTACGTATGACTATGATGAGAGAACAACAAAATGCATTAGAACAAGACATGGCTCCTTTTGGTTTTATGATTAATGGTTTAGAAGATGAAAATATAGGAAATATGGTAGATGAGTATGGTACGAAGTGGGCTGCAGTAGTGAGAGATTATGGTACGGATTGGTAATATTAGATAAACTCTAATAAATCATTATCATTTTTAATCCAACAATTTGCACATAATATTATACTCTCATCAATAAGAGAGAATATTTCTTTTCTACTCTTAGGATTAGTTCCTACTCTTTTTGTTATTTTTCGTATTTCCGAATCGTGAGGGTAGTATTTTAAACATACAGTTTCACTCTCACCACAATGTTTACAAGATTTATTAGCTAAATTTTCATTTAACAATATAATTCTTTTACGGTAGTTTCTACGAGCCACTTTTTTGATAGTGTCTTTATACTTCTCATAATGTGTATTTACCATGTTAATATTTATATGTTATAACACTTATAAAAACTGTTTTTGTAAGTTTCTTTTTTTATAAATATCTGTACAAAACAAAAACCAACTCTTAAAGATAAGGAGTACAAATTAATGTCTTTTCTAGTTTCTCCTGGCGTTCATGTCAAAGAGATTGATTTAACTAATGTTGTTCCATCAGTTGATACCACAATTGGTGCAATTGCTGGGCCTTTTGAAAAGGGCCCTGTATCTTCAATAGTTACAATCACATCTGAGTCTGATCTCCTCAACAATTTCGGTAAACCCAATGCAAATAATTTTGAATGGTGGTATACTGCTTCTAATTTTCTAAAATATAGCAACACTTTAAAAGTTGTTCGTGCAGAATCTGCACTCTTAAATGCTTCTGAAGGCGGTACTGGATTATTGATACGCGATAATGATCAATATCTTACAGATTACTTTTCTGAAACAGGTGATGGTCAAGTAACTACTAATGATTGGTATGCACGTAGTGCTGGTATTAATGGTAACTCTATTGGTGTTGAAGTTTGTCCTTCTCCACAAGCATACGAGCAAGACTTGGGTTCAAACAACCTAGTAAACGGTGCTGGAGCTATTGGCGATAAAACGATTACAGTCGATGATGCTGATGAAGCAGGATTTGCTTTCCAAGTTGGAGACATGATCAAGTTTCATGAAGCTTTTAGTGTAACAAAAGTTGTTGCTGGTGCTGTTACTGCTTCCATTGACCTTACAGTTGATGGTGGTTCTGGTACGGTTGCAGTAGGTCATCGTGTTATCGGTGCTGGTATTACTGATATAGTTAAAGTTAAAACAGTTACTTCAGCAACAGTTTTTGTTTTAGACAAAGCTATTACAGTTGCAGACAATGTTGTTTTAGCATTTTCAGATTACGCTTCTATAGAATCTGGTGATACTCAATACGAAGTTACTTCTATCAGTGGTGAAGTATTAAGTATTCGTTTAAAGGATGACCCAGATCAAGGTGGATTGCAAACTATTATCCCTGATAATGCTTTGATTACAAGACGCTGGCGTTGGGCAGATTTATTTAATTCTGCTCCTGGCCAATCTGCATATAACTTAGCAAATGGTCGTGGTACTGGTGATGAATTACACGTTGTAGTTTTTGATACAACTGGTCTTATTACTGGTTCTGATGTAGATGTTGCTGGTCAAAGAGGTAATGCTGTACTAGAAACTTATGCTAACCTATCAAAAAATCCAGCTGCTAAAGGGCCTCAAGGAGATAGTATTTACTATCCAACAGTATTTTTTAACCAATCTGCATTTGTATATTGGGGTGATCATATTGCTGCTGGTACTAACTGGGGTACTGATACTGCAACTGCATATACATCAGTAATTCCTATTACTACTGTTTCTTTAACAGGTGGAACAGATGATTATGCTGTTACTGCTGGTGAATTAGAACTTGCTTATGATAAGTTTGCTGATGCTGAATCAGTGGATGTAAATTTAGTTCTTGGTGGGCCAAGTTCTGGTGTTACCGACACTGCTGCTGGACAAGATACTCATGTAACAATGATTACTTCTCTTGTAGAAGGCCGTAAAGATTGTGTTGGATTTGTTTCGCCATTCCGTTCTGCAACGGTTGGTATTGCAAACACAACTACACAAACAGAAAATGTAACTTCTGCATTTGAGTTATGCCCATCATCTTCTTATATGGTTTTTGATAGCAGTTACAAATATATTTACGACAAATATTCAGATGTATATCGTTTTGTTCCTTTGAATGGGGATATTGCTGGTCTTTGTGCTAACACTGATGGTGTTGCTGATCCTTGGTTCTCTCCTGCTGGATTTAATCGTGGAAATGTTCGTGGATGTATTAAATTGTCTTATAACCCAAGTGCGGGTGAAAGAGATCAATTATATCGCTTTAGAGTTAATCCTGTTGTTAACTTCCCAGGCCAAGGTGTGGTTCTGTTTGGTGACAAGACTGCTCTATCAAAACCAAGTGCATTTGATCGTATCAATGTTCGTAGATTGTTCTTGGTTCTTGAAAAAGCAATCGCAACTGCATCTAAGTTTCAACTATTTGAGTTTAATGATGAATTTACAAGAGCTCAATTCCGTAACTTAGTAGAACCTTTCTTGAGGGATGTTCAAGGTCGCCGTGGTATCACTGACTTTAAGGTAGTCGCTGACGCAACAAACAACACGGGAGAAGTTATTGATCGTAATGAGTTTATTGGTGATATTTACATCAAACCAGCTCGTTCTATTAACTTTATTACCCTAAACTTTATCGCAACTCGAACAGGGGTTGCCTTTAGTGAGGTAGGAGGTTAATCATGGCAAACATAGATGACTTTAAAGCTAACTTAATCGGTGGTGGTGCAAGAGCTAACCAATACAGGGTAACTATTACTCCCCCACCTGGCATTGCAATTGGACTTGATGTTCGTAGAACTTCATTTCTAGTGAGTGCTTCTAACTTACCCGCTTCGACATTGGGTGAAATTGCTGTTCCTTTTCGTGGAAGAAACATTTATGTATCTGGTGATAGGCCTGCTCCTGAAGCATGGACTACCACCTTCATGAATGATACTGATTTCATGATTAGAAATGCAATGGAAAGATGGCAGAATGGTATCAACGATTATGCAAATAATACTGGTGTTGTAGCTCCTGCTGATTATCAAACCGATTTGACTGTAGAACAGTTGGATCGTGATGAAACTGTATTGAAGAGTTATATCTTCAGATCAGCTTATCCATTGACAGTTGGTGAGATTGCTCTTGCTAACACAGAGGCAACAGAAATTGAAACCTTTGAAGTAACTTGGAGATATCAGCACTTTGAACCTTCTGGAGTATCGTTCTAATTTACCTACTAAATAGAACGTAGGAGAAATATAGTATGGCTGAACTTTTCGGGTTCCGTATAGAAAGACCAAAAAAAGCAGAGGGTAGTGTACCATCATTCACTACCCCCACTGCTGACGACGGCACATTAGATATTGCTGGCGGTGGTTTTTTCGGACAAATTTTAGACACTGATGGTAGAGAAAAAACGGATTTAGATTTAATCCGGCGGTATCGTGATATTGCACAACAACCTGAGTGCGACACTGCAATTGAAGATATCATAAATGAGGGTATCGTTGCAAATGAGGATGATCAAGCAGTACAAATTACTCTTGATCGTCTACCGTATCCAGAGAAAATAAAAAGAAGAATAAGAGAAGAATTTTCAGAAGTATTGCGGCTTCTTCATTTTGAGAAGAAGGGCCATGATATCTTTAGGCGTTGGTATGTTGATGGTAGATTATTTTACCATAAAATTATTGACACTAAGAATCCAAAACAAGGTATTGTAGAACTTAGATATATAGACCCAACAAAGATTAGAAAAGTTAGACAAGTTAAAAAAGCTAAGAGTAACAAAACTGGTGTTGATATGGTCAGTTCTGTTGATGAATATTATCTTTATAACGAAAAAGGTTTATCTACTGGTGCTGGTGGTGGTTCTGGTTTAAAAATAGCTCCAGATGCAATTTCATATGCACCATCTGGTACTATTGATGGTAATTCTGGTAGAATTTTATCTTATCTTCACAAAGCAATTAAACCTGTCAATCAGTTACGTATGATTGAAGATGCTTTAGTTATCTATCGTATATCACGAGCCCCAGAAAGACGTATCTTTTATATTGACGTAGGTAACTTACCAAAAATTAAAGCAGAACAATATCTAAAAGATGTTATGAATCGTTATCGTAACAAATTGGTATATGATGCATCTACTGGAGAAATCCGTGATGATAGAAATCATATGTCAATGTTAGAAGATTTTTGGTTGCCTCGCCGTGAAGGTGGTAGAGGTACTGAAATTACAACTTTGCCAGGCGGTTCTAATCTTGGTGAAATTGATGATATTACATACTTCCAAAAGAAACTTTATAAATCTTTGAATGTTCCCATCTCTCGTATGGATTCTGAAGGTGGATTTTCTTTAGGAAGAGCTTCTGAAATAACAAGAGATGAACTTAAATTTACTAAGTTTGTACAACGTATTCGTAAAAAGTTTACACCTTTATTTACAGACATTCTTAAAACTCAACTTCTATTAAAGGGTGTTATTGCTCCAGAAGATTGGGACTTAATGCAAGAGCATATTCAATATGACTTTTTACAGGATGGACATTTTTCTGAACTTAAAGATGCAGAGCTTCTTAATGATCGTATTCAAACACTTGATTCAATTCAATCTTATATCGGTACATTCTTTAGTAAAGAATATGTACTTAAAAAAGTATTACGTATGAATGATGCAGAGATTTCAGAAATGAATGATCAGATTAGAAAAGAGCTTACAATTGACCCATTAGATGGTGGTATAAGTATACCTGATGGTGGTGATGGGATAACAAGGTATCCACAAGATGGTGGTGGTGGTGTTATTTCACCTGATCAGATGCCAGATTATGAAGAACCAGAAAAAGATAATAAATTTGATAATGGAGGAAATAATAAATGAGTAGAGAATTTGTAGATGCTATTTCAACAGGAAATAACATAGGCGCAGAAGAAGTATTTAAATCTACTGTGGGTGCAAAAGTTGGTGATGCTTTAGAAATAAAAAGAAAAGATTTAGCAAACACTTTTGTAAAAACTATGTCAACAGAGCCAGAGGAAATTGATGACTCAGAAGTTTAGTGGAGTGTATACATCCGTAATAGAGAAGGATGAACACAAAAAATCCAAGGAATATAAGAAACTTTCACCAAAAATGAAAGATGCTATTGATATTATATTCCAAAAAATGGATTCTAAACCTTCAGATTTCCTAAATAGTTTCGAAAAAAGTATAAAAGAAGTATCAAAAAAATTTAAAGTTTCTGAAAAAGAACTTTTAGGTTATTTTGAGAAAGAAATGTTATCAATTTAAGGAGTAGATAATGGCCTTTGCTACACGAACACTCAGAGATACAGTTGTTGGAACCGCTGGAGATGGTGGTACTGTTACTATCTTAGTTAATATAGCTAATGATACAACTACAACCAATGCTATTTTAGATGCAAGCGCTTTATCTGGTCATGCCAATGGTGCAAAATTGCACATAAAAAGAGTTTGGTGGGGATTAGTTCAAGGTACTGCTGATGATAATACTGGCCATGTTAAAATTATTGAACAAGGCGATACAGATGTTACATTGATGGATTTAGCAGGAAGTGGATACTATGACGGTTCTGCCGGATTAATTGAATCTGCTGCAACAAATACTGGTGCAACTTCTGGTGATATGGAATTAGCTTGTCTTGGTACATCTGGTTTTGTAATGATTGAATTCAAAAAAGACGAAAATTACGCTTAAGGATTATTCAAATGAACACAGTTAAATTATTTTCAGAATCAGTAGAAGAAGTAGAATACATCACTGAGGCTAAAGAAGACGGTTCTAAGAGTTACAAAATTCGCGGTATTTTTATGCAAGCTGACATAAAGAACCGCAACGGACGGGTATATCCTATGGAAATACTTGAGAATGAGGTTGGGAAGTATAATAAGAACTTTATTAAAGAGAAACGGGCATTTGGGGAACTAGGTCATCCAGAGGGGCCAACGGTCAATCTGGAAAGAGTATCACATATGATTACATCTTTGACGCCTGACGGAAAGAATTTTATTGGCGAAGCTAAAATAATGGACACACCTATGGGTAAGATAGTTAAAAATTTAATGGATGAGGGTGCAAAACTAGGTGTTTCTTCTAGAGGTATGGGAAGTTTGGAATCAAAAGGCGGAGCCAATTACGTAAGAGATGATTTTTATCTCGCAACAGCTGCAGACATCGTAGCAGACCCATCTGCTCCTAATGCTTTCGTAGAAGGTATTATGGAGGGAAAAGAGTGGGTATGGAATAATGGATCACTTATTGAATCGCAGTTGCAAGGTATGAAAAAGAAATTTGATGTTAAAGCGCATCAAAGGCAAGCAAAGGTGGAAGCACTGGAGTTTGCAAAATTCCTCAAAATGTTATAACTTATAAATATTAATTACAAAACAAGGAGACACCCTAATGTCCGAATTAGAACAAACAATTGAAGAACTTGAAGCAGAAGTTCTGGCAGAGCTTGAAGAAGCTGAAGACCCTACGAAAAAGGGTGCTGCTCCTGCTGAAAAGTCTAATATGAAAAACGATGCAGAAGACACAGGCGCACCTGTTGTTGACCCAGAACAAAAAGATGCTCCAGCAAAGAAAGTCGCTGCAAAAGCAAAAGAAGTTTCTGGTGATCCATCACAAAAAGGCGAAGGAAAACCAATGAAACCAGAAAAACTTGCCGCTAGTCACGTTCCAGAGGAAGGTGAAGAGTTGGAAGAAGCCAAAATGTCAAAAGAGATGTTAAAGATGGCCATGCAGAAGAAGATGGAAGGCATGAAAGCCGTTGATCTTAAAGCTGCATATGAAGCAATGATGAAAGATGGTTATCACGAAGAAGCAGAAGAGGTTGGAGAAGAAGTTTCAGCTGAAAAGAAAGAAGCAATCGATGCTCGTATCAAAGACCTAGACGTTAAAGAAGACGTTAGTGCTCTTATGAGTGGAGAAGACCTTTCTGAAGAATTTAAGACAAAAGCAGCAACTGTTTTTGAAGCTGCAATTAAATCAAAGTTACGTTCAGAAATTGATCGTATCCATGAAGAAGTAACTAGTGAAAAAGAAACAGAACAAGAAACCTTCAAAGAAGAGTTGACTGAGAAGGTTGATACATATCTCAACTACGTTGTAGAGGAATGGACTAAGGAAAATGAGTTGGCAATTGAGCGCGGTTTAAAGGGCGAAATTGCAGAAGACTTCATTTCTGGACTGAAACAGTTGTTTGAGGATCACTATATTGACGTTCCAGACGAAAAATATGACGTTTTGGAAGCACAATCTGAAAAAATTGCAGAATTAGAAGAGAAATTGAATGAGTCAATTCAGAAGAATGTTGAAATGACTGAGGATAATTCTGTATTAGTTCGTGAGCAAGTATTTACTGATGTATCAGAAGATTTAGCTCAAACAGAAATTGAGAAGTTCAAAAGTCTTGTAGAAGATGTTGACTTTACAGATGAAGGGTCTTTCCGTGAAAAACTCTCCACTCTGAAAGAAAGTTATTTCCCTAAAGTTAAGCCTGCTACAAGGGCACGAGCAATAGATGATGAAGATGGTGGCACCGCACAGGACATTGATACGACAGATAGTATGCGAAAGTATATGTCTGCTATCAGTCGTGATCAAAAGGCGAGTGCATAAGTTAATATAATTAAAAAGATGTAAATAATAAAGGAGAAACTAATGTTTCAGACAGAACATCTACAAGAAAAGTGGCAGCCAGTCCTAGAACATCCTGATCTTAATAAGATTGATGATTCTTACAAGCGGGCAGTTACTACTCTCATCTTAGAGAACCAAGAAAAAGCAATGCGAGAAGATTCTAATTTTCTTTCAGAAGCTGCACCAACTAACAGCACTGGTGGACAAGTATCAAATTGGGATCCAATTCTAATTTCATTAGTTCGTCGTGCAATGCCAAACCTCATTGCTTATGATGTTTGTGGTGTTCAACCAATGACTGGGCCAACCGGCTTGATCTTTGCAATGCGTGCTAAAGCAGCATCTTCTGATGGTGCAGAATTGTTGGTAGATGAGCCAGACACAGGACTTTCCAATGATGACGCTGCTGGTGATTTAACATCATCTGCAATGACAGGTTCTAACCCAAAGTTGTTAAACGACAGTCCAGCTGGTATCTACTTATCACCAACTGGTATGACTACAGCACAAGGTGAAGCCCTTGGTGATGCATCTGCAAACTCTTTTGCAGAGATGGCATTCAGCATCGAGAAAACAACAGTTACTGCTGTTTCTCGCGCACTTAAAGCTGAGTACACAATGGAACTTGCTCAAGACCTTAAAGCAATTCATGGTTTAGACGCAGAAACAGAATTGGCAAATATGTTGTCAACTGAAATTCTTGCTGAAATCAACCGTGAAGTTGTTCGTTCACTTTACATCACGGCCGTGCCGGGTGCTCAAGTTAACACAACAACTGCTGGTACTTTTGATCTTGACACCGACTCTAATGGTCGTTGGTCAGTTGAGAAGTTTAAAGGTTTGATGTTCCAAATCGAGCGTGATGCTAATGCGATTGGTCAACAGACTCGTCGTGGAAAAGGTAACATGATTATCTGTTCAGCTGATGTTGCTTCTGCACTTCAGATGGCTGGTGTTCTTGATTACACTCCTGCTCTTAACAACAACTTGAATGTTGATGATACATCCACCACATTTGCTGGTGTTATGAATGGTCGCTTCAAGGTTTATGTTGATCCATATTCTGCAAACGTAGCTGCTAATCAGTACTATGTTGCTGGATATAAAGGTACTTCACCTTACGATGCTGGTTTCTTCTACTGCCCATACGTTCCATTACAGATGGTTCGTGCAGTTGGTGAAAACACATTCCAACCAAAAATTGGATTTAAGACACGTTACGGAATGGCCGCTAACCCATTTGCAGCTGCCGGTGCAGCTTCTGCTGGTTTCCCTGCTTCTGGTCTTAACTCTGATGCATCTATTGATGCTAACGTGAACTCCTACTATCGTCGCGTTAAAGTTAACAACCTTATGTAAGATAAGGAAGACTATAAAACTGGGGGAGCTTTCGAGCTCCCCTTTTTTTTGTTATAAATAGTATTAGAGGTAAATATATGGCATCAGTAAAACGGCAACCAGATAAACTAGATTATGCTAGTCCTACTCAGTTTAAGTTTGGTATTCACCAGTTACCAAAAGTGGAGTTCTTTTCAACTGCCGCTACTATACCTGCTATTGCTTTATCTGATGTAATAGTACCAACTCCATTCAAATCAATTCCAATGATGGGTGATCAACTTACATATGACAACCTTTCAGTATCCTTTATTGTTGATGAATACCTTGAAAACTATTTAAGTATTCACGAATGGATGACTGCCATTGGTTTTCCTAAAAACAGAACACAGTTTAGCGAATTTAAATCTAATACATCTAACACACCTTCAGCTAATGCTGTTAAATCTAACGATATTGGTGATGTTCAAAAGCCAACTTCTACAAATGCATTATTTTCTGATGCAACACTTACTATTTTATCAAACAAAAATAATCCAATCGTAAATGTATTTTTCAGAGACATATATCCAATTGCAATGACAGGGTTATCTTACAATCAAGCTGCAACAGATGTTGAATATTTAACAGCAGAAATTACATTTGCATATCAACTTTTTGAAATTGAAACAATTAGTTGATATAAATAACTACGAGCAGAGATTTGATATGCTAGAGTATATTATCAAATCTTAGACTTAATGATCTAGTGAATACTCGTTGCAACTCACTAGGGTCAATATAATCAAAAGAGAGTAATCAAACTCTGCTCAATTTTTTTAAGAAAGTATATAATGACATTAGACGAATTGAAGACACAAGCATCCACAGACCTACCTATTACTGATCAAGAACATTTAGATCAAGAATCCTACAGAAACCAAGAACTTAAATCAAAATGGCTAGACTATAAAACGCGATATGAACTTTTGCTCGTAAGAAATAAAGGTGACTATCAAAAATTATATAGAGCTAAGTGGGAGTACTATGGTGGTAAATCAGATGCAAAAATTTATGCAACAAAACCATTTGATTTAAAAGTTCTTAAAACTGATCTTGCAATGTACATAAACTCAGATGATGATATTATAGCTCTTGGTGCAAAAATAAGTTATCTAGAAATTACCATTAAATTTATTGATGGTGTTATTAAATCCATTGATAATCGTGGATGGGATGTTAGTCACGCTATTGGATGGAAGAAGTTTGAAGCTGGAATGGTGTAAGATGAGAATATGATTCATTATACTAATATTAGTAAAAGTTTTTCTGTTCCTAATATATTGGAAGATGGTGTTATCACTGAAGAAAGTGGTAAGGTAAAAAGAAACTCAAAAATATTTTTTATTAAAGATACTGAAACCTGTAAAGAAATATTCAACCTTATTAATAAGACAACAGTAATTCAGCTAACTGATATAGAACCATTACAATATTCAGAGTATGGTGTTGGTGGTGAATACGGTTGGCACAGAGATATTCATGATAACCCATACCCAAACGGATTGATTAGAAAAGTATCTTTTTCCACTATTCTGAATGATGATTTTGAAGGTGGTGAATTTGACATTGAAACAAAAAATCCAGCCGACAAGAAACGATATGATACATTTGATAATAAAAAACAAAACACTATAATATTTCCTTCTCATATGTGGCACAGAGTAAGACCAGTAAAATCTGGTGTTAGAAAATCTATAGTGGGTTGGGTACTAGGGCCTCCGTAATGAAAATATCAAAGAAGAACGAAGTTTACTTAATTATAGAAGACTTAGAACCTCATGAAAAAGAAGAGCTTAATACCTTCTTTACTTTTGAAGTGCCTGGCGCAAAGTTTATGCCCATGTATCGTAATCGAATATGGGATGGGAAGATACGTTTATTCTCTACAGACACAGGTGAGATTTATGTAGGATTATTACCATATGTAAAGAAATTTTGTCATAGTAATAAGATTTTATATATAATAGAAAAAGGAGTAGAAAATGAGCGGAATGTTGTTCGTAAGGACGTTGGAGCTTACATCGAAAGCCTCAAACCGAAATCACAAGGAAAATTTCTCAAAATCCGTGATTACCAAGTTGATGCTGTCCACCATGCTTTGGCAAGAAATCGTGCTCTTCTTGTTTCTCCTACTGCTAGTGGCAAGTCATTAATAATATATTCTCTGGTTCGTTACTACCAAATGAAGGGTTTAAAAACTCTTATACTTGTTCCTACCACTTCATTAGTAGAGCAGATGTACACAGACTTTAAAGATTATGGTTGGGACTCTGATAAACATTGTCAAAAGATATATCAAGGATACACAACAAAGATTGAAAAAGATGTTGTAATATCAACATGGCAATCTATCTACAAAATGCCAAGAAAGTATTTTGATCAATTTGGGTGTGTAATCGGTGATGAAGCTCATATGTTTAAAGCAAAATCACTTACAGGTATTATGACTAAGTTAAACCAATGTAAGTATAGATTCGGTCTTACAGGGACGCTAGACGGTACACAGACACACCAATTAGTATTAGAGGGACTATTTGGTGCAGTTAAAAAAGTAGTTACAACAAAAGAACTTATTGATAAAAATACTCTTGCTAATTTAAAAATTAAGTGTGTTATACTTAAACATGATAGTATTAGAGAGAAAATGACTTATGCTGAAGAACTGGAATATCTTGTTACTAATGAAAAAAGAACTGATTTTGTAGTTAATCTATTACGCCATCTTAACGGTAATACTTTATGTCTTTATCAGCTAGTAGAAAAACATGGTAAAATATTGAATGATAAAATGAAAGATTGTGAAAATGTATATTTTGTTTATGGGGGAACTGATACAAGTGAAAGGGAAAAGATACGAGGGTTGGTTGAGAAACAAACTAAGTCTACGACTATCGCATCATATGGAACTTTTAGTACTGGTATTAACATTCGTAATATTCACAACATCGTGCTTGCAAGTCCATCTAAATCAAAAATACGTGTCTTGCAATCCATCGGCAGAGGGCTGCGTACATCATCAAATAAAGATTCTGTTTTAGTGTATGATATTGCAGATGATATAAGTTATAATGACAGAAGAAACTTTACTTTAAATCATTTTACAGAACGACTAAATATATATAATGAAGAACAATTCGATTATGATATAAGTAAGGTAAAATTATGAGTGATGAAAAATCAGAAGATTTTGAAGTAAGTATCAGAGTGTTGGGTAATGAAATGTTGGCTTTAAAAATGGCAACAACTCAAACATCTAATAAATGGATGTTTGCATCTATATTAACACTAGGTTTATTAATATGGGGAGTTTCAATATTTGGGCCTTCTATAATAACATTTATGAAAGGTGTAGGAGTTTAATATGCACAATTCTAAAAGAAATGATATTTCTTATAAAGTTATTAAATTAACTAACGGTGAAACTATTATTGCATCTTTAACAGCTGATAATAATAAAGATATAGAAATACAAAATCCTTTACTTATGACTATTGTTTCTCAAAGAACAGATATACGTAGAGGCGATAATGACTCTTTAAATTTAAGTCGTTGGATTGAACCATACACAGAACAAAAATATTTTAATATTAGAAAATCTACAATAATCACAATGGCATCTGCATCGATAGGACTATCTAGATATTATGAATACTTCATAGGAAAAATGGAAGCTTGGTTAGAAGATGAACATAATTCTGAATCAAAATCATTTGAAGAAGAATATACTGATGAAGAAATATATGATGAACTATTAGCAGAACTAGAGTTAGATAATAAACTAATACATTAACCCCTCAACATAGTTGAGTATATAGAGGTTTTAAGGTATTGTCAATTCCCTTTTTAAATAAAGATAAAATTATAAGTTCATTGACAAAAAGACTTAGATAGTATATATTAGAAACAATGATACTAATAAGGAGCTTTAATTCTAATGGCTGAAAAGAAAACAAAACCACATTACGTAGACAATAAAGTTTTTCTACAAGCAATGATAGACTGGCGAGAAAATTGGACTGATGATAAAAAAGAAACACCCAAACCTCCAGTTTCAAATTATGTAGGTGAATGTTTTTTAAAGATTGCAACACACTTAGCATATAGACCTAACTTTATAAATTATACCTACAGAGAAGAAATGGTATCTGATGGTATAGAAAACTGTTTACAATATGCTCAAAACTTTAATCCTGAGAAATCTAAAAATCCTTTTGCATATTTCACACAAATAATTTACTATGCTTTTCTTAGAAGGATAGCAAAAGAAAAGAAGCAAACTCATGTTAGAAATAAATTGATAGAAACTGCAAGCTATGAATCTTGGGTAACTATGCCAGGAGATGATACAGGATATTCTGTTGTAGGTTTTGATCCTACAGTAATGCTTCCTGATGAAGATGTTTATAAACCAAAGAAAAAGATTCCCGCTAACAAAAAAGGTCTAGAGAATTTTATGGAAGATGACGATATTGATAAAGTAGTGGGTAGGGGCGAAGATTGAAAATTGCGATTATAACTGATACACATTTTGGTGCTCGCAATGATAATCAAAACTTTAGTGATTTTTTCTTTAAATTCTATGAAGAAGTATTCTTTCCTACATTAATAGAAAGAGGAATAACTACCTGTATTCATATGGGTGATGTTATGGATAGGCGTAAGTATGTTTCATATAAAACAGCTACAGATTTTAGAAAAGGTTTTGTAAATCGTTTTAAAGAACTTAATATAGA
>Ga0209383_1001550_pt1 | contig 14264 bp, 17 predicted proteins | sample CoawatmetaG02DNA_FD_187510 | JGI IMG/M metagenome (GOLD analysis project Ga0209383, IMG submission 187510) | Marine microbial communities from the West Antarctic Peninsula - Coastal water metaG029-DNA (SPAdes) (version 2) | ecosystem: Environmental > Aquatic > Marine > Coastal ... | reverse complement strand
GATTTTCTTTTAATGTTAAAGGTGGAAGATGTGAAGCTTGTGAAGGTGATGGTGTAATTACATACGAGATGCACTTCTTACCTGATGTTTATATCCAGTGTGATGAATGTAAAGGAACTCGATATAATAGAGAAACTCTTGAGATAAAATTTAAAGATAAAAGTATTGCCGATGTATTGGATATGTCTGTAGACGAGGGATGTGAGTATTTCGAAAATATTTCAAATATTAAAACAAAACTATTAACACTAAAAAAAGTAGGCCTTGGGTATATAAAGATTGGACAGCAGGCAACAACACTATCTGGTGGTGAAGCTCAACGTATTAAATTAGCTAAGGAATTATCAAAAAGATCTACAGGAAGAACCATGTACATATTAGATGAACCAACAACGGGTCTTCATCAACATGATATTAAAAAACTATTAGAAATACTTCATACATTTGTAGCTCTAGGAAATACAGTTGTTGTTATTGAACATAATTTGGATGTAATCAAAACAGCTGATTATATTGTTGATATGGGTCCTGAAGGTGGTGTCAAAGGTGGAAATATTATCGCAGAGGGAAAACCAGAGGACATTATTAAAATAAAAGGTAGCTATACTGGTGAATTCTTAAAACCAATGTTGGAAGAAAAATTTAAAAAGAAGTTAAAGATTTAAATAAATAGTGTATAAGTGATTCTAATTATGGGTAATATACTATCATCACTACCAAAAACAATTCATGCATCATTAGCTTTAGCTATAATCCTTTTTCTAGGGTTATTTTATGGTAATGGTGGTTTTGATTTTGATACAATTTTTTGGAGTTGGTTAACAAGATTGATTCATGTAACGGTAGCTATCATGTGGATTGGTCTGCTTTGGTATTTTAACTTTGTACAAATTCCAAATATGGCAAAAATCCCTGATGAACAAAAACCTGCTATAGGTAAAGTCATTGCACCAGCAGCTTTGTTTTATTTTAGATGGGCAGCTTTACTAACGGTGCTTTCAGGATTAATTTTAGCTCACTTAAATGGTTATTTGCACGATGCTATGACTCTAGGTGGTGGTGGAAAAAGTACAGCTATTGGTATTGGTATGTGGCTTGGCTTATATATGGCTTTCAATGTTTGGTTTATAATTTGGCCAAATCAAAAAAGAGCATTAGGTATTGTTGAGTGTGAACCTGATGTTAAAGCAAAATCAGCAAGAACAGCAATGTTGTTTTCAAGAACAAATACTCTATTATCTCTACCAATGTTACTTACAATGGTAGCAGCTCAAAACCTTTATTAAATCTACTCGGTATCTTCTTTTAGGATTGTCTTTTGTGAAACTCTAAGTTTTACAAGTATAGGATTGGCAATATATATTGAAGAATAAGTTCCAAATACAACACCCATTATCATGGCTAGAGAAAAACCTTTTAATATTTCCCCACCAAATAAATAAATTGAAACTAAAGCAAGTAATGTTGTGACAGATGTAATTATAGTTCTAGAAAGAGTTTCGTTAATTGAGATATTTGTAAGTTCATAAATTTTGATATCAGAAAACTTTCTTAAATTTTCTCTAACTCTGTCATAAATAACGACAGTATCATTCATTGAATAGCCAACTATAGTTAAAACAGCAGCTACTATTGAAAGATTTATTTCTAAATTAAATAATGAAAAAAGGCCTAAAGTAACAATGACATCATGAAACAAAGCTAAAATAGCCCCTAGACTGAATTGCCACTCAAACCTTATCCATATATAAAATAACATAGCAGCTAATGATAATGCAATTGCAATAATTCCAGATTTTAATAATTCAGAGCTTACTTTTGGACCAACATTTTCTACTCTTCTAAAACTAAAAGAGCTACCGATTGAAGATGTTAATTCTTTTTTAATAACCTCAATAGCATTTGCACTTGTATCTTTCTTCTCAATTTTAATTAAAAAATCATTTTCATTACCAAATTTTTTAACATTAAAATCACCTAAATTCATTTTACTAAATGAGACTCTTAATGACGTAACATTAATATTTTTATCGTTAGATCTTAACTCAATTAGAGTTCCACCTTTAAAGTCTACGCCAAAATTAAGACCTTTAAAAAACAATAATAGAACAGAAAATATAACCAAAGTTAAAGATATAAGGTTAAATAGTTTGTAAAATTTATTAAAATTGATCATCTATATTAGTTTAGTCTTATCTTTATTTCTTACCACATAAAGACCAGTAAGCATTCTTGCAATAAAATATACTGAAAAGAGTGTGGTGAAAATCCCAACAGCCAATGTTACTGAGAATCCTTTAACTGGACCCGACCCCATAAAGAATAAAATGATAGCAGCAATTAATGTTGTTATATTGGCATCTATAATTGCAGTTTTTGATTTAACGTAACCAGTATCAAAGGCTATTATATTATTTTTTTCATTTTTACATTCTTCTTTAATTCTTTCAAAAATTAATACATTTGCATCAACTGCCATCCCAACAGTTAAAATAATACCCGCTATACCTGGAAGTGTTAATGTTGCTTCAAATAATGTTAAAATACCTACTAAAAAAAACAAATTAACTAGTAATGTTATGTTGGCTATTAAACCAAATATTTTGTATTTAAAAAACATAAATATAATTACCAATAGGAAACCAATCATAAGAGCTATGACACCAGCATTTATTGAGTCTTGACCAAGGTCTGGTCCTACTGTTCTTTCTTCTATTATATCGAGTGGTGCAGGTAAAGCTCCCGATCTTAGCAATAAAGCCAAATCAGTTGCTGATTGAAAAGTAAAATTACCACTTATTTGACCATTTCCACTTGCTATCACACTCTGTATAACTGGCGCACTAACAATCTTACCGTCTAAAATAATTGCTAACTGTTTTCCAATTCCAGTGCTCGTTGCTTTGCCAAATTTTTTTGCACCAACTCTATCAAGTGTGAATGATACCACTGTTTCGTTTGTTTGGTTATTCATTTGTGGTTGAGCATCTAATAAATTTTCACCATTTAAAATTATTCTTTTACTTACCATCGCTTCATTAGTACCATCTTCGTATTGTAGAATTTCAGTACCAAAATTATCGCTATTATTTTGAGCAACAAATCTAAATGTTAAATTAGCAGTTTTACCCAAAAGCGATTTTATACGCATAGGATTGTCTAAACCAGGAAGCTCAACAAGAATTCTATTGTTCCCTCTTTTTATTATATTAGGTTCGTTAGTACCAACCTCATCAACTCTTCTTCGAACTATTTCAAGGGCTTGGTCTTGTGATGATGTTTTAATTTCAATAAGTCCATATTTAGAAAGTGTTAGTTCAAATTCATCACCTTGAATTGCTACATCATACTGATGTGATTTATATTCGTTATAATAAGGGTTAATTTCACTTTCTTTATCTAAAAAAAAAGCTTCAACTAATTCTGCATTATTTTTAGGTACTTTAAATATTATTTTTTTGTTTTCTATTCTTAAATCATTAAATTTAATTTTCTTTTCTTTTAGAAAATTCCTAATGATAGTAGTTGTGTTTTGTAATTTTTGAATTTCAACAGGTCCATTATCAATTTCAAGTAGTAGATATGATCCACCCTGTAAATCTAAACCTAGATTTATCTTTTTTGATATAAAGTTATCTTCAGAATCCTGAAAATTAGATGCAGCAATAAAAATAAAAAAAAGCGTTACTAAAGAAACTAAGGTGATTCTTAATTTGGAAAAGTATAACACTTTAGTTAAATGTTATTTTTTTACTTCTGGAGAGTTAAGTAGCCCCTGGATACCTGTGGATTTGATAATTTCAACTTTAACGTTGTCAGCAATTTGTACTTCAACTTTTTCATTATCAATAATTCTTTCAACCGTACCGATAATACCAGCAGACGTTACAACCTTGTCGCCTCTTGATAAATTTTCTACCATGGCTTTATGCTCTTTAACTTTCTTTTGTTGAGGTCTTATTAAAAAAAAGTAAAAAATAACGAAAATTAAAATTAGTGGTATAAATTGTCCTATTCCTGAATCCATTTTTCTCCTTAATTAAAGTGAATACTTACAACATCTATTAAATTAAAACAACTTTAAATCTTATTGATTTTCTCAATATTGTTCATGTAAGGCTTTAAAACCTCTGGTACAATAATAGATCCATCTTCTTGTTGATAATTTTCCAGTATAGCAACTAATGTTCTACCAACTGCTAAACCACTACCATTTAGTGTTCCAACAAGAACTGTTTCATTTCTATCGTTTTTATATCTAGCCTTCATTCTTCTAGCCTGAAATGATCCGCATGAAGAGCAGCTTGAAATTTCTCTATATTTATCTTCAGATGGAAGCCATACCTCAATATCAAAAGTTTTTTCTGCACTAAAGCCCATGTCACCAGTACACAAAACAATTTTTCTATAAGGAAGTTTTAGTAAATCCAATATTTTGGTCGCACAATCAGTCATTCTATCAAGTTCAGGTAAGCACTTTTCAGGCTCAACTATACTCACCATTTCAACTTTGTAAAATTGGTGTTGTCTGATCATTCCTTTAGTATCTTTACCGTAACTTCCAGCTTCTTTTCTAAAACAAGGAGTTGAGGCAACTATTCTCATTGGTAGATTTTTTTTATCAACAATTTGGTCTTTAACTATATTTGTTAAAATTACTTCTGCTGTTGGAATTAAAAATTTTCTATCAGCAGAGTCGTCAAGTTTGAGTTCAAATTGGTCATTATCAAATTTGGGTAATTGACCAGTTCCAAACATCGTTGAATCTGTGGCAATTAATGGAGGTGAAATTTCTTTATAGCCATTAATGTTAACGTGTGTATCGAGCATAAAATTTGATAGTGCTCTTTCTAATAAAGCCAATTTATCTTTGACAAAGACAAATCTAGAACCAGTTGTTTTTGTTGCAAGATCAAAATCTAACATTTCTAAATTTTCACCCAATTCATAATGGGGCTTAGGTTTAAATGTAAAGTTAGGTATTGTTCCAGATTTTGAAATTTCTATATTTGAGTTTTCATCTTTACCGATTGGCACATCTGAATAAGGTATATTTGGAATTGATGATAAAATAGTCACTAATTGCTCTTTAACAACTGTTTGTAGTTTGTTAATTTTATCAATCTCAGTTGAAATATTTTTAGATTTTTCAAAAAGTGTTTTATCTTTTGATTTTGAAATATCTTTTTTTTCTTTTTCAAGTATTTCTCTCTGTTGGATATAATTTCTATTACCTTCATCTAAAGATAAAATTTTATCCACATCTATATCTAGGAATCTTTTATCTAAAGCTTCTTTAAAAGCTTCAATATTATTTCTAATTTCTTTTATATTATGCATCTTTTTTATTTTTCTTTTCAATAATACTTACAGAAAATATAGATAATTCATATAAAATCAATAATGGTATTGCTAAGCCAATTTGAGTTATGGGATCAGGTGGTGTTAATAGTGCTGCTGCAGCAAAAATCATTACAACAACATATTTTCTTTTTTCTCTAAGAAATTTAGCATCAACCATACCTACTCTAGCCAATAAGCTAAGAACAACTGGTAGCTGAAAACTGATACCAAATGCAAAAATTAATTTCATTACAAGTGAAAGATATTCGCTCACTTTTGCTTCCAATTGAATGGGTAAGCCAGTTGAAGCCCCTGAGCTTTCAAAGGAAAGAAAGAACTTTATAGCAAGTGGCATTATTAAATAATAAACAAGTATACCTCCCAAGAAAAATAATATGGGTGTTAAAACAAGATAAGGAACGATTGCAATTTTTTCATGTTTATAGAGCCCTGGTGCAATAAATTTCCATATTTGCATTAATATATAGGGACAGGTAACAAAAAATGCTGCAAAAAAAGAAACTTTTAAGTATGTTAAAAACGTTTCTTGTAAAGCTGTAAAAATTAACCTTCTATCAGTTCCACTGTCATTTACCGCTTTAGCAAAAGGCTCAACTAGAAAACCATAAAGATGTTCTGAAAAAAAATAGCATCCAATAAAGAAGATGAATAAAAAAATAAACGAATGAATTAATCTTTTTCTAAGTTCTGTTAAATGACTTACAAAGCCACCTTCATTTTCAGGTTTTGTCATTATCTTTTTTTTCATCTACGGGTTTTTCTATTTCGCTAGAATCAATATCAAGATCAGCTAGCTCGCTTTGTATATTGCTAATATATCTTTTAGTTGTTCCAATCCAGGACCCAACTTTTTTTAACATAAAAGGAAAATCTTTAGGACCTATGACAATAATAGCCACAGCTATTACTAGTAAAATCTCAAACCAGCCAATAGTGGGCATTTAATTTATTCTTTGTCTTTGCTGTCTTGATTATTTTCAGAAACATTTTTAGGCTCTGGCTCATCTGTGATGTCTGTAGCCATACCTTTTTTAAAACTTTTAATACCTTTAGCTACATCACCCATTAAACTAGAGATTTTACCTCTACCAAATAAAAGGACAACTAAGATAACAACAATTGCTATTTGCCAAATTCCTATGCTCATATATTTTTATACTCCTTTTAGATTTAATTTTAAAGTAACTTTTTATTTTTCTTCCTCAGGACTAAGCGTTCCACCTAGCATTTCATCTATATTTTCATAGATGTCCTCTTTCTTTTCTTCTTGTTTCTCTTTGTAAAATTTACCCGTACCAAATATTGCATTATCTATGTTAGCACTATCGATTAAGCCAGCTGAGCCTAGTTCATCAACAGTCGGTAAATCTGATAATTTTTGAAGACTAAAATGACTTAAAAAATCAACTGTAGTTCCGTACTGAATTGGTTTACCTGGAACATCTTTACGCCCTTGAGGTTTAACCCAATTTAGTTCCATCAATATATCAAGTGTATTAGTTCCGAAAGCTACACCTCTAATTTCTTCAATTTCAGCTCTAGTTACAGGTTGGTGATAAACAATTATTGCCAGTGTTTCGACTGCAGCTCGTGATAGTTTTTTTTCAACAGTTTTTTCTTGTGACATCAAGTTTGATAAATTTTCAGAAGTTCTGAATGACCATCTTTTTGAAATGCATACTAAATTGATTCCTCTTGTGGAATATTCTGTTTGAAGTTTTTCTAAAGTTTTTAAAATATTAATTTTTTTAGAAATTTTAGACTCTATTGTATCTATATCAAGAGGCTCTAATGCAGCAAAGACAATAGCTTCAACTTCTCTTTCTCCATCATTTAATTTTTTTGGAAATGTTACAATGTTAGTTTTTAAATCTTTATTTATTTTAGTCACTTAATCTCCTTAACATATATTTCATCAAATAAATTTTCTTGTTTTATCGTGAGGTTGCCCTCTTTAACAAGCTCAAGAGATCCAGCAAAAATCCCTGCTTTGCCTGTTTTTTTATATTTCAGACCATCTTTAAAATTTTTGGGAATTAAATCGTTAATATTCTTCCAATCCATCAATTTACCAAAAAATTCCCTAATACGCTTTATACCATCTTCTGTAGTAAACACTGGTAATTTAGGTATATTCATTCTTTGGAAGTCTTTTGTCATGATAATACCAGAATATGTTTTCAACAATTCATAAAGGTTTAATTTATATTCAGTGCTATAAATCGATCGAATACTTCCTTTGATTCCTCTTAAACGTATTTCTCTACCCAATCTTTTTCTTTTTAACATTTGATCTGAAAGAAGGCGTATTAATTCCAATTTTTTTAATTGTAATTTTAGTTGTTGAGCGACCTCTAATAATTTAAATTCTTCCTCAGGGTTTCCTGGTAATAAAAGTTTAGATTTTAGATAAGTTAGCCAGGTTGCCATCAGCAGATATTCAGATGCCGTCTCTAAATTGAGATTTTTTTCATTTGTGATATAATCATGAAATTGATCTGCCAATAATGTTATGGAGATATTTTCTAGATCTACTTTTTGTGCTTTAGCTAAATCTAACAAAACATCTAGGGGACCTTGATAGTTTTCAAGATCAACATTAAAATTATTAGAATCAGTATCGGACATATTAAATATTAACTTATAATCTTATAAAATTGTGATGTTTTTTTAATTATAAACTTACTTATTAAGGGTGAGTTAATCGCAACATCACTCATTTCCTTAATGTTACCATTGCAATGAAGAACCAAATCGCAGCCCGCATTAAAAGCCCTCAATGTATTAACTTTAATTGAACTTTTTAAGCTTTTCATGGATATGTCATCTGACATTATTATGTTCTTAAATTTGATATTATTTCTTATTAGTTGAATTATTTTTTTTGAGTGCGTCGCTGTATTAGTTTTGTCTATATTTGTGTAAATTATATGCGCTGTCATAGCAAAAAGACTAGACTTTTTCTTGAAAGTTGAAAAATCATTTTTTATCAAATATTTTAAATTTTTATTAACTGTTGGTGTTAATTTGTGACTATCCACTTTAGCTAAGCCATGACCAGGAATATGTTTGATAACAGTTCCTATTCTATTTAAGTGAAAGTTATTTATACAAATATCACCTATTTTTGAGACAATTTTAGGGTCTTTTGAAAATGATCTATCACCAATTATTGAACTAGAACCTTTTAACTTCAAATCAAGAATAGGCATGGTATTAATATTTACTCCAATCGATTTTAATAAGAAAGATGTCTGTTTTATAAAAATTTTATAATAATTATAAAACTTTTTTTTATCCTTTAAATAAAGTTTACCAAAAAATTCACTAGTTAAAGGATCTGTATTGAAAATCTTTTTTAATCTATTAACTCGTCCACCCTCTTGATCAATCAAAATAGGGTAATTTTTATCTTTAAATATATTTTTTATTTGATCTGTTAATTTTTTGGTCTGTTTTAATGATACAATATTTCTTGAAAAAAGTATTATACCCCAAGGTTTATATTGTTGAAGAAATTTTTTTTCTTTAACAGATAAAGTTATAGATTTAATCCCAGTTATGAAGCTTCTTCTGTTATTCATTATTGTTTATTAACTTCCAAAAATTATAATTTTTCTTATTTTTATCTATAGTTTTTTCAACATATTCAACTATATCGATTGTATCACTTTTTAATAAAATTTTATTTTGAGAATACATAGTAATTTTTTCATGTATTTGTTTAAAAGATCTATAAGAATTTTTTTTATTACCATCTGAAAAATAATATTTTAATGATAAGAAAAAAAACAATATAATTACAAATAAATATAAAAGGTATTTTAATTCTTTTAACATTACATTTTTTCTGGTGTATCAACACCGACAATATTCATCCCTGATCGAATTACATTGGATATAACTTTTAAAAAAACTAATTTATCATTAGGTATTTTTTTTTGATCATTAATAAACCTTTTACTTGGATCATCTTTTCCCATATTCCAATAAGAATGAAACTCAGATGATAGCTCATATAAATAAACGGGAATTCTATGAGGTTCTAATCTTAAACTAGCTGCCTCAATACATTTAGGCCATTCAGCAATCTTTTTTAAAACTTTTATCTCATCATTGGAATATTCAAAATCATATTCTTTAATATTTAAATCTTTGTTAATATTTAAATCAACATGTCTGAAAACTGATGATATTCTCGCAAAACAATACTGAACGTAATACAGTGGGTTATCTTTTGACTTTTCTTTAACTTTTGCAAAATCAAAATCTAACTCAACATCACTGCTTCTATTAAGCATGATAAATCGCGTTGCATCTTTACCAACTTCTGAAATTAAATCTTCTACAGTAATATAATCCCCTTTTCTTTTAGACATTTTAAATGGTTTGCCATCTTTAATTAACTTAACTAGCTGACTTACTTTACAAACTAACTTATTCTTTCCACTAGAAAGAGCCTCTACAACTGAAGTAATTCTTTTTATATAGCCTGCGTGATCAGCACCAAGAATGTTGATAAGTACATCGTAGCCTCTGTTAAGTTTATTATTATGGTAGGCAACATCACTAGCAAAGTAAGTCCATGACTTGTCAGATTTTTGTAAAGCTCTATCTTTATCATCACCAAAATCTGTGGATTTAAATAGGAGCTGCTCTCTTTCAACCCAATTATCATCATCTTCCCCTTTAGGTGCCTTAATTTTTCCTTCGTATACTAAGTTTTTTTCTTTTAAATTCTGTATTACCTTTTCTACTTCTTTATTTAAAACAATTTGAGTTTCACTTGTGAATTTATCGTGAACTATTCCCAAATTAGATAAATTAGTTTTAATTAATTTCAAAGACTCTGCCACAGATAATAATGTTAATTCTTTAGATACATCATCAAACTGATCAAATTTTAAATTTTTGTTGTTATCAATAATATTTTTTGCGATGTCCACTAAGTAATCACCAGGATAAAGATCTGGATTATCAACAGGAAACTTTTCATTGTTAAGAATTTCCCTAATTCTAAGGAAGACAGATTTTGTAAAATTTATAATTTGGTTACCATAATCGTTCACATAATATTCTTTGGAAACATCATGTTTATTAAAGATTAGTATATTGGAAATTACATCTCCTAAAATTGCACCACGACAATGACCAACATGTAATGGACCCGTAGGATTTGCAGAAACAAACTCTATAAGGTACTTTTGTTTTTCTTCTTTAGTATTGACACCAAAGTTTTTATAATTTTCATTAATATTTTTAATGAAATTGTTCCAATATATTGCTTTAAATTTAATATTGATAAAGCCAGGTTTTGCTACTGATATAGTTTCAATTTTTTTATCTTCACTTTTAATTAAATCAATCAAAGTGTTTGCAATATCAATTGGGGATTTTTTGTTAGCCTTTGATAATACCAAGGCTACATTTGTTGATATATCACAGTCAAAATTTGGTGGTGGTATATCTACATTAATTCCACTTAAAAATTCAGGTAATTCAAGAGAACCTTCTTTATTTAACTTTTTAATCAAAATTATTATCTGGTCTAAGTAAAGATCAAAAATGTTCATTAAATACTTTTATGTAAATTTATTGCATATCTATCTGTCATACCTGAAATAAAATCCGCAATTGCTCTATTTGAATCATTCTTCAATTGATCAGCAGCTATAAATTTTTTAGGTTTAATCTTAATTTTATAAAAAAGTTTATTAACGATTTTCTTTCCCTGATTGTTCTTCAATAATACTTTTTTGTTATTATACATTTTGCTTCTTAAAAAAAATCTTACTTCTTTTTCAATGTTTAAAAATTTATTAGAAAAACATACTATAGACTTATTTAGTTCATACACATCAGTTAAAGATTTAATTTTATTCATCTTTAAATTATTTTTAGTATTTTTAATTAAGTCTCTAACCATTAAATCAATTGAATCTCTTATTATCTGATATATTAAGATGTCTTTATTATTATTTTTAATGTTTTTCTTGTGAGATTTATAAATATCTTTAAAAAAATTAATTTCAATCAAGTCATTCAAATTAAACATTTTTGCTCTAATTCCATCTTGTATGTCGTGATTGTTATAGGCAATATCATCTGAGATTGCCGATATTTGAGCTTCTAATGATCCCGAATTATTAAAATTTATTTTATTATTAAAACTTTTTAATCCAATAAGCCTTTTAACTGTAGAAAGATCTTTAATGGGACCATTGTGTTTTAATAACCCGTCTAAAGTTTCTAATGTTAGATTAAGACCTTTAAATTTTAGGTATTTATGTTCAAGAAACATTATAATTCTTAAAGTTTGAAGATTGTGGTCAAAGCCCCCGAAGTTAACCATACATTCATTAAGAGCGTCTTCTCCAGCATGTCCAAACGGTGTATGCCCTAAGTCATGAGCCAAACTTAAAGTTTCAGCTAGATCATCATTTAAACCCAAATGCTTAGCTATGGACCTTGCAATTTGTGCAACTTCAATTGAATGTGTAATTCTAGTTCTGTAGTGGTCACCTTCGGTGTTAACAAAAACTTGAGTTTTATGCTTTAGTCTTCTAAATGATGCGCTATGAATTATTCTGTCTCTATCTCTTTGAAATGGCGTTCTGTAAAGTGAACTAGGTTCTTTAAAAATACGACCTTTGCTTTTAGATAAGGCTAAATTTGAGTAATTATTCATACTTTAAATTCGATAAATTGATATTATATTAGTAGTATCAGTGTTGTTATATGATTAAAGAAATTAAATTTACAGATAAAGCTATAAAACAGATTAATAATTTGTTGTCTCAGAAAGATCCAGGGTCATATTTTAGAATCGCTATTAAAGGTGGTGGTTGTTCTGGATTCCAATATGAATTTACTTTTGATAAAGAGTTGGCTTCTGACGATTTAAAACATGAAAATATCCTTATCGATAAAACTTCAGCTGATCTATTAAAGGGTTCAGAAGTTGATTTTGTTACTGAATTAATTGGTGATCAATTCAAAATATCAAATCCACAAAGCAAGTCTTCTTGCGGTTGTGGCGTTTCATTCTCAGTATAATGATTATAACATCTTGGAATGTAAATTCTGTTAGAGCTAGGATTGAAAACATTAAAGAGTACTTGCAAAAATTTTCTCCAGATGTCGTTATGATGCAGGAAATTAAAACTCAAGACGAAACTTTTCCTTATGATGATTTTTCAGCTTTAGATTATGAAAGTCATGTTTTTGGTCAAAAAAGTTACAATGGTGTTGCTATCATTTCTAAACATAAACTAGAAAATGTTAGATTAGATTTAATTAAAGATAAATTAAAACAATCTAGAATTATTTCAGCAGAATTAAAACATAAGAAAAAAAATATACAAATAATTAATATTTACACACCAAATGGTAACCCAGTTGATACAGAAAAGTATTCTTACAAAAAAGAATGGTTAGATAGTTTAATTAAACAGCTAAAAACTCTTTCAAAGAAAAATGAAAATATAATTTTAGCTGGCGATTTCAATATTCTCCCTTCTGAAGAAGATGCATATAGTATTAAAGGGTTTGAAGATGATGCTTTGTACAGACTTGAGATAAGAAAAAAATTTAGAGAAATGATTAATTTAGGTTTCCATGATGCTTACCGTCATATTCATGGTGAAAAAGAAGGTTATACTTATTGGGATTATATGAGGGGTGCCTGGCAAAAAAATAATGGACTTAGAATTGATCACTTTTTAGTATCTAATTCATTATTAAATATAGTTAAGGATGTTAAAATTAATAAAGACCCAAGAGGAAAAGAAAAGCCTTCAGATCACACACCTATTGAAATTGAATTAACTTAAAGATTTAATTTTATTAACAAGTTCTTCATTAATATTTCTTGGACCTTTATCTAGTCTATTTTTATGTCTTCTTTCACCTGGAAGTCTAACACCATCCATAGCTGACATTTTACTAAAAAACTCATCAGCATGCTTGTCCCAACCTTTACCAGAAATTTTCTCAGGTGAGATTGCGATAATAAATTCACCACCACTTGGAGGACCACCATCGTTATTATCTTTAGCAGCAGTTTCAAAACTAAAATTTTCACCGATTAATGCACCAGCAAGTAATTCTACCATCATTGCTATACTTGATCCCTTGTAACCACCGAACGGTAATATAACTCCACCATCTGCAATTTCTCCAGGATCGGTAGTTTCTTTTCCATCTTTAGTTAAGCCAGTTCCAAGGGGTACTTTATGCCCTTCTCTTTTTGCAATTTGAACTTCACCCATAGCCATTGAAGCTGTTGCCATATCATAGACAACTGGAGTTTTACCTGGTCTTGGCCATGCAAAAGAAATTGGGTTTGTTCCATACAAAGGTTTTGTAGCACCTGCTGGAGCAACAGCTGGCTTATAAGAAGTACAAGCTATACCAACAAGTCCTGCCTCAGCTATAGCTTCAGTTTCAGGCCAAAGAGCTGCCATGTGATGTGAATTTTTTATAGCAAGAACAGCGACACCATTTTTTTTAGCTAAATCAATAACCGCTGGTAGTCCTAAACTTAAAACCATTGGTGCAACAGCATTATTACCTAATACTTTAATAATACTGGGAGCAACATTTTCTAATTCTGGTCTTGCTTTACCATTAATTTTTTTGCTTTTTAAACCAGCTACATAAGCTGGGAGTCTAAAAAGACCATGTGATACAGAGCCATCTCTTTCAGCTCTCATGATTGTGTCTGCTAAAATACTGGCATTTTCATCATCACAACCATTAGCTAATAATGTTTTTTTAGCTAATTCTAATATTTCATTTAAAGTTAAGGAAACTGTATTCACACAAACTATTAAATATTATTTATGTTTACTTTTCAAATCCTTTTTTAAATCTTCGTGATCACCTACCACATTATGATA
>Ga0209383_1001548_pt1 | contig 14274 bp, 12 predicted proteins | sample CoawatmetaG02DNA_FD_187510 | JGI IMG/M metagenome (GOLD analysis project Ga0209383, IMG submission 187510) | Marine microbial communities from the West Antarctic Peninsula - Coastal water metaG029-DNA (SPAdes) (version 2) | ecosystem: Environmental > Aquatic > Marine > Coastal ... | reverse complement strand
ATTCATCAAAAACTAATGCGACAGGATTTTGTAAAGACCAGGGAAGAACACCCTCCTTAAATTCTGTAATTTGTTTACCATCCTTTACAACAATTGCATCTTTACCTATCAGATCAATTCTACTTATATGACTGTCTAGATTTACACGGACACATGGCCAATTTAAGCGTGCAGCTACCTGTTCTATGTGAGTTGATTTCCCCGTTCCATGAAAACCTTGAATTAGAACTCTTCGATTATGAGAGAAGCCAGCCAGAATAGCTAAGGTCGTTTCCCGGTCAAAAATGTAGCTATCGTCAATTTCAGGAACATAGTCATTTTTTTTGGAAAAAGCATCAACAGTCATCTCACTATCGATATTAAAAACTTTTTTTACTGAAACTTTTATATCTGGTTCGTTTTGAAATGTGGGGGTGGTACTCATGCAACCTCAGTGTTTTTGTTTATAGAATTGTTTAAGAAAGTGTAAGCAAGGGTAATTTCTTTAAGTTTTTCTTCATATTGTTTATTGCCGGCATTAATATCAGGATGGTATTTTTTAACAAGCTTTTTAAACTGAACTCTAATATCGCTCCAATTTACTTCTGAATTTAACTCCATTTTTTTTAAAGCTATGATTTGAGTAGGATTATATCTGCGACCAGAATAGGAAGAGGAGTTTTTAAACTTATTAATAAACAGCAACTCATCTTCAATAGCATTGTTCCAAAGTTTTTGAAAAAAAGAATCTTTATTACCAAATTTTTGAGTTTTTTTATGAAATGTTAAGTCGTCATACATAAAATTTTCTATTGCAGATTGGGACATTCCATCAAAAAAATCCCATTTTTGATTATAAATTTTAATATGTTCTTCACAAAACCAAAGAAAAGAATCTTCATTTTTGCTCGGAGCTTTGAATTCACCTATTTTATCACACAGCTCCCAATCACATTCTAATTTTTGCTTATCAACATATTCTTTGTGATGGTCAAAACAGTACCAATGGTATTCTTTGTTTTTTTTATCTTTAATCAAAACTTGCTTAAAAGCGCGTTCTTTACAAAGATATTTTTCACAATTTTTTTTCATACGTAGTAAATATTGATACTATAATAAATTATATAAATATGGAAAAAAATTTTGCTACTATTATAGAGGATAAAATAAAAGGACTGCTTGGATTAAAAAAAGTGAAAGTTGTTAACAATTCTCACTTACACCAACACCATAGCTCCTCTCCCAAAAGTGGGAATAGTCATTTCCAGATAATACTTTCTTACCAAGACATGGAAGGTATGAGTCGCATTCAGATTCATAAAAAAATTTATTCGGAGTTAAAAGAAGAGATGAACGATTATGTCCATTCTTTAGAGATTACAATAGAGGATTAGAGTTTTTACTGGGAAGGGTTAGATTGATTTGTGTAATTTGGTTTTTGTTTTTATTAATTATCTCATACATTATACCATCGAAGGAAAAAACCTGACCAACATTTGGAAAAGATTCTGTTTTATCAATTATATAACCTGCAATTGTAGAGGATACATTGTCTGGTATTTCAATATCTAACTCTCTATTAATATCTCTTATATTAACATCGCCCCTTATTTTATAAGAACTTGCACTAGTTTTTCTAATTCCAATTGTAGAAAAGTCTTTTTCGTCAAAAATATTTCCTACAATTTCTTCAATAATGTCTTCCATCGAAATTAAACCCATAAGCTCACCATATTCATCCACAACAAAAGCAAGCTTTTCTTTTCTTGCAATAAATTCACTTAATTGGTCTTTTGCCTTTGTAGTTTCGGGTATAAACCATGGCTTAATCAAATTGTCTTTAATTTTAGAGATATCTAACTGACCATTGTCATTTAAATTAGTCAGAACATTTTTTGCGTGAATGAGTCCTAAAATATTGTTCGGATTTTCTTTCCAAACAGGAATTCTACTAAAAGAGCTTTTTGCAATAGTAGAAAAAAAATTTTGTTTGTTATTCAGATCAATGGAATAAATTTTTTTTCGGTGGGTCATTATTTTTTCCACTGTAATTTCTTTTAAGTCCAAAATAGCATTGAGCATGTCTCCCTCATCTTTAAGCAGTCTTCCCTCATCCTCATGCATATCAATAATATTTCTAATATCCTCTCGTGCCGTTTTGGAAGTGGTCTTGTTTTCCATGTCTATTTGCATGATTTTGAAGAAAAACCAATTTACAAATTTTACAAATAGCATTACGGGAAAAACAATTTTTAAAAAAATAGACAAATATTTTGCCATACCTAATGCGAATTTCTCAGGTTTTAATAGAGCGTAACTTTTTGGTAAAACTTCTGAAAATATTACAATGAGCAAAGACATTATAATAGTAGAATAGATAACTCCTTTATCACCATAGAATTTAATTAAGATTGCAGTTGCAAGTGCTGAAGCTAAAATATTTACAAAGTTATTTCCTATCAACAAAGAGCTAATTAAATCATTTTTCTTATTGATTATATTCATTAGCGTTCTAGCTCTTTTGTCACCTCGAATAGATAGCTTGTGCACTTTGCTCTTTGCAACTGAGGTAATGGAAGTTTCAGATCCAGAAAAAAGGCCAGATAAAACCAGCAAAAAAACTACTGCCACAATAGAAAAAAAAATATTTTCAAGCATTCTTCAGTTCATTTTTCACAAATGGCATTAGTGTTTTTTCCAGAGTAGTTTTATAAATAAATGCTTTTCCAATTCTTTTTAATAATATTAAATTAATATTCTTTGAGTTATTTTTTTTATCTTTTTTCATAATTTTAAAAAAATTATTTAGCTGATTGTTTTGTATGTACCTCTTAAAGGAATCGTTTAGACCTAACTCTTGGTATAAATCTTTTATAGCCTGTAGTTCCTGATTTTTTAAAAAATTTTTCTTATGAGAAATTATTGATGCTGCCATCATTCCAATAATCACTGCTTCACCATGGTTTAGTTTGCTTGAATATTTTAAATGAGATTCTAATGCATGTCCTAAGGTATGACCAAAATTTAATATTGCTCTAAGACCTTTTTCTTTTTCATCTTTACCCACAATAATAGATTTACTTTTACAACTTATCTCAATAGCCTTTAATGTCGATAAGGTATTGCTTCGGTTAATAATATTTGCCCCAACTTTGCATAACCATAAAAAAAATTTTTTATTCATAATTAGTGAGTATTTTAAAATTTCAGCAAAACCAGATACCATCTCTCTCTTGGGTAGTGAGCCAAGAACTGCTATATCGATTAATACAAACTTAGGATGATAGAAAGTCCCAATCAAATTTTTACCATAACTATTATTTACCCCAGTTTTGCCACCAACCGAAGAATCCACTTGTGATAAAAGAGTAGTAGGAACTTGAATAAAATTTATTCCTCTTTTAAAAATACTGGCAGCAAATCCAGCTGTGTCTCCTACAACGCCACCTCCTAATGCAGCTACAGTATCATTTCGATCAAAATTATGGGTCGTTAAAAAATTTAAGATTTTGTTAACTTCTAGTAAATTCTTATTTTTTTCTCCAGATGGAATATTGACAATAAAGCATTCACTTTTCTTGGGGAGTGTTTTTTTAATGCTATAAAAATACTTATTGGGAATTTTAGTGTTTGTTATAAATAAAATTTTTTTTGACTTTGGGCAAAATTGTAAATAATTTTTATTAAACTTTTTTAAAATATTATTACCTATAAGTATTGGGTAAGAACCACCCTCCGTTCGAATATTAATTTTTTTTGGATAGTTCATATTTTTTTTTAATTTCACTAGCAATTTTTTTTTTACTTATACCAGTTGCTTTAATTTTGATATTAGCCAAATGATAAATAGGAGATCTTTTCGCCAGAATGTTAGTAATTGAACTTTTAAGGTCTTTGTAATCTAGCATAGGACGAATATTTTTAGAAATCTTCATTCTTTTTACAATAGTTGAAATATCAACATCAATCCATACTGATATAGATTTTTTTAAAACAATTTCCCTAATTTTTTGGTTTAAAAAAGCTCCTCCCCCAAGAGCTATTACCTTCTCATCTCCATTAATCAATTCAATGCATATTTTTTCTTCAAATTTTCTAAAATAGTCTTCTCCTTTATTTTTAAAAATGTCTGCAATTCTCATATTTAATATTTTTTCAATTTCTAAATCTGTGTCATAAAATTTTAAACCCAAGACATTAGACAGCTCTTTCCCGATAGAGCTTTTACCTGAACCCATCATTCCTGTTAAAACTAGGCTATTATTCATTGATATTTATTATTATATAAATTATTAACATATTTTAGACTTAAATTTTTATATACTAAATTCACTAATGTTGAAAAATAAACTCTTCTGGCAAGTAATTTTACTTACTTCATTGATCGTTGGATCGATAATTTTTGTAAATTCTTTAGATATTTCGCCTCCTTCCAAACAAGTAGAAAAAAAATTACCCAATGAAAAAATTCTGGAAGTTGTTAAATAGAGCAATCTTTTTAACCATATTTTTTATACCTATATTTTTGCAACCATCTTTATCTGATGTAAAGGATATTTGGCAACAGTCCCAAAACATAAAAAAAACTGAATCTAAGTCAATTTCTGAATTAGGTTCTCAGCAAGAATTGCCCCCGACTACAATTAACCTAACATCCCAACAACAATTGGGAACTTCTAGTATCCAAGAAGTAAAAATTAAAAAAGAAACGGACGAGATTATTTTTGGAATTTATGATCCCGTAACAACGGGCATACCAGTGAATTTTTGGCACAGAATTGACAGTAAGTTATTTGAAAGCCTTTCGTTAGATTTGTTAAGTAGTCAAAATAGCTTTGCCACAAATCACATAATTAAAAAAATATTTTTTAGTAAAATTAATCTCTCAGAATTTGACGATAAGGGAATGTCCTATCTAAATTTGATAAGCCTTTTTCTTGCTCAGCAAAAAGATACAGATTTAGTAGATTCAGTTATTAATCAAAATAATCTACTTTTAAATAATGAAAGATTATTAAGTTATTTGATTAACGATAACTTTGCTTCTTACCAAATTAATAAAACTTGCAAATATGCCAAACAATTGGGTGCGGAGATTGTAAATTTTGAATTGCAAAAATTTAAAGTTTTTTGCTTAGTTCAGGCGAAGGAAAATAGAAAAGCATTAGCACAACTTGAGTTGATGAAAGAAGCTGGTTTTAAAGATGTTTTTTTTGTGCAAAAGATAAATTATTTACAGGGAATGTTATTATCTAAAAAAGGAAGCGAAAATGTAGATAGTTTGCTTAATATTCACTTATCCATCATATCTGATCCTGAATTTAATCCTAGCTATTCTATTTTTAAGAATAATTTAAATAAAAAAAAGTATTTTTTTAAAAGTCCCCTTGTAGAAAAAGTTGTTGATAAAAATAATACTTTAGAATCTGGATATACTACTGAAGATGAATTTGAATTGATTAAATTTTTAGAAAGTGGTTCTGACACAAATATTTTTCCTATTGATAAGCTTCTTCCTTTTTATAAAAAAATAATTTTTGGGATTGATGATTTGCTTAGCCCGCTGGAAACTTATTCAAAATATCATCCCTCCAAAGGAAGAGCCCTATTATATCAGGCCATTCTTTTAACACGAGATCAAGAGCAAAAATTAGCATTTATGTTAGAGCTCAAAAAAAACTATACTCAAAACAAAACTCCTGCCCTGGCAAATGCTTTGTATTTCCAATTAGTTAAAAACATCAATAAAAAATATTTAAGTAAAGATTTGTTAAGTGAAATTCAGACATATAATGAGAATATTAATAAAAAAATTACTAGTGTAGAGACTAATAATGCATATCTCCACACGTCTGATGCAATTTCTTTATTAGCTGAAAAAAAAATAAATAAAAAGAAAGTAAAAATTTTAAATAAATTTTCTAAATTAGTGGCAAAAAACAAATATCAATTAAATGAAAAAGATATCGCAATGATTTATTTGTTGTCTGAAAAAAAAATCTCACTACCTGGAGAGTTGAAAAAATCTTTAAGCTCAGAAGAAATTTATATCCCTAATAAAATTTACAATTTATTGGAAAAAAATCAGTTGGATTTGGTGACAATGGAATTATTAAGATTAATTAAGAGCCTTGAAGAAAGTAAAGATTACGTTAGAGATTTCAGAATAATAAACAAGATATTTGATCGATTGGGGCTTGATCTATTAAAAAATGATTTTAATAGGTACGAACTTTTAGTTAGCTAATTTTTTTTCTAGTCTTCTTTGATGTAAGACCGGCTCTGTATATCCTGAAGGCTGTTCCATCCCTTTAAACACTAAATCACAAGCTGCCTTAAACGCTATAGAATTGTCAAAATTGGGCGCCATAGGAGCATAGTTTTTGTCAGAACTATTTTGTCCGTCGACAACTTTTGCCATTTTTTTCATTATCTCCATCACTTTATCTTTTGTACAAATTTGGTGATGCAACCAGTTGGCAATATGTTGAGAGGAAATTCGCAAAGTAGCTCTGTCTTCCATTAAACCGATATTGTTAATATCTGGAACTTTAGAACATCCTACGCCTTGATCAATCCATCTAACTACATAGCCAAGAATACCTTGGGCATTATTTTCTATTTCTTTATTAATCTCTTCTTTGGACCAGTTCGGCCTGTCTGCCATAGGAATATTTAAAATATCATCTAAGCTTGCTCTGTCTCTTGACGATAATTCTTGCTGTCTCTCAAAAACATTTATTTTATGATAGTGGGTAGCATGCAACGTAGCAGCAGTAGGAGAAGGAACCCAGGCGCAATTAGCTCCTGCTATGGGATGACCTGCTTTTTGGTCCAACATGTCTTTCATCCTATCGGGCATCGCCCACATTCCTTTACCAATTTGAGCTTTTCCTGAAAATCCACAGCTTAATCCTATATCCACATTCCAATTTTCGTAAGCTAATAGCCACTTAGATTTTTTTATTTCACTTTTAAAAATCATTGGACCCGCCTGAAAAGAGGTATGCATTTCATCTCCAGTTCTGTCTAAAAAACCAGTGTTAATAAAAGCAATTCTTTTTTTAGCTTGTCTAATACATTCTTTTAAATTCACAGTAGTTCTTCTTTCCTCATCCATGATCCCAATTTTTACTGTATTAGGCTTTAGGTTTAAAACTTTTTCCACATGAGTAAAAATTTCATCTGCAAAAGCAACTTCTTCTGGACCATGCATTTTTGGTTTAACTATATAGACAGAGCCAGCTCTTGAATTCAGCTTATTTTTCATATCGTGAAGCGCGCAAAGTGTAGTTATGAAAGCATCCATAATTCCCTCTGGAATTTCAGACCCATCATTTAATAAAATAGAAGGATTGGTCATTAGATGACCTACGTTTCTTAATAAAATTAAAGATCTGCCATGAAGGCTAATTGGACTGTCATTTGTATCTAAATATTTTCTATCCAAATTTAGTTTTCTTATAATTTTTTTTCCATTTTTTTCCATTTCAGCCTGAAGAGTCCCTTTTGCGATTCCAAGCCAATTTCTGTAGCAATTAATTTTATCCTCAGCATCTACTGCAGCCACCGAATCTTCCAAATCCATAATGGTTGATATTGCCGATTCAATAACAATATCACTAATATTAGATGGATCTTCCTTTCCTATAATGTGTTGAGAATCTATTTGCAGGTCAACATGTAAATAATTATTTTTTAAAAGAATTGAACTAGGTTTTTTTTTCTCTCCTACGTAGCCTATAAATTTTTCTTTATTTTTTAACTGTGTTTTAGATTGGTCAGACAAATAAATAATTAAATTTCCATTTTCTATTAAAAATCCAGAAATGTCTTTCCAGCTACCTTTATACAAAGGGGCAATTTGATTTAAAAAGTCTCTTCCACTGTCTATGACTTTCTTTCCTCTTTTTACATTGTATGATTTTAATTTTTCACAACCATTTTCGTCTGAAACTACATCTGTTCCGTATAAGGCATCATAAAGACTACCCCATCTTGCATTCGCAGCATTTAATGCATATCTAGCATTGTCAATTGGCACTACAAGTTGAGGCCCCGCAATCTTAGAAATTTCATTATCAACATTTGCAGTTTCTATTTTGAAGTCCTCCTGCTCATCAACAAGATATCCAATTTCCTTTAAAAAAATTTTGTACGATTCAAGGCTAAAATTATTCTTGTTATCAATATGCCAAGTATCCAGTTTCTTTTGAAGATCGTCTCTTTTTTTTAAGAGAGATTTATTTTTTTTAGCCAATTCATTTGAAGAAGAAACAAAGCCTCTCCAAAAACTATCTTTGTCTATCAGGGTTTCAGGAATAACTTCATTATTAACAAAATTATACAGCTCTTCATTAATTTTGGTTTGTTCAATGTTAATAAAATTTGAAGTCATTTTTTGAAGGGCCAAAATGGACTAAAACGTCAAAAAGTCAATTTATTTAAGATATTAAAATTAATGTTTTTTTAGGTTACATATATCAATTAATTGTTATTTTTGTTTCATATATATACAATTATAAAAAATTTATATTTGATTAATGCAATATTTAGACTTTGAAAAAGAGCTGGAGCAGTTAGATACCAATATAGAGATTCTAAAAAATCCTTTTGAAAATACAGGACTGTCTTCCTTAGATAATGAAGAAATACAAAAAGCACAGTCTGAAATTGATAAAAAAATTACTGAAATTTACCAAAATCTTGATGGTTGGAAAAAAACTAAAGTAGCAAGACACAGCGAAAGACCTAAGTCGAATTTTTACATTGAAAATATTTTCGAACATTTCCAGCCTATTTCTGGAGATCGACTATTTGGTGAAGACGAGGCTATCATCGCCGGTTTTGCAAAGTTAGAAAATCAATCTGTTTTAGTTTTGGGTCAGGAAAAAGGAAGCGACACAGAAAGCAGATTAAAAAGAAATTTTGGAATGATGCGCCCAGAGGGTTACAGAAAATGTATCCGCTTAATGAAACTGGCGGAGAAATTTAAGATTCCAGTAATAACTTTTATTGATACTCCCGGTGCTTATCCCGGAAAAGGAGCGGAGGAGAGAGGTCAGGCGGAGGCAATAGCAAAATCTATTGATTGTTGCCTTTCAGTTTCGCAACCAATTATATCACTGGTCATTGGGGAGGGAGGATCCGGTGGTGCCATTGCCCTGGCTACTTCCAATAAAGTCTTAATGTTAGAGCATGCTATTTACTCCGTTATCTCACCAGAGGGGTGTGCCTCTATTTTATGGAAGGATGCGTCTAAATCAAAAGAAGCAGCAGAATCTATGCAAATAACTGCGCAAAATTTATTAGGTCATCAAATAATAGATGAAATTGTGAAGGAACCTCTTGGAGGAGCTCATAGAAACCCTAAAGAATCAGCAGAGAATATTAAGCAAAGTCTAGTAAAAAATTTAAAGTATTTTTATGGGAAAAGTGCTGATGAAATTATTAAAGAAAGAAAAGATAAATTTTTATCTATTGGAAAAAAGCTGCCAGAGGAAATAAATATATTTAACCACGAAAATGTAATACATTTTTCAAGAAGAAGTTTTATTAAAAATAAAAAAAAATTTTTTATTTTGGGAGTTTCAATTTTAGTATTTGCTATAGTGTTATGGCTATACTAAGGATCCACAACAATGCTTAAATTTTTTGTCTGAACCGCAGGGACATTTTGCATTTCTAGATATTTTTTCCTTAGAATTGGCTGTTAATAATTCTTCATCTATGCTTTTGTTCTTATCTTCTGTTATTTTATCATCTTCACCATCTTTATCCAACGAGACTTCTAAGTTCGATAAAAAAAGTATTAAATTTTCTTTAATTTTCATTAATAAATTTTGGAAAAGATCAAAGCTTTCTCTTTTATATTCGTCTAAAGGATTTTTTTGACCATATCCTCTCAAGCCAACAGACTGCCTAAGTTGCTCTAAGTATTGAAGGTGATTTCTCCATTCAAAATCTAAGTTTTGTAAGAATATTTTTCTTTCAATATCCTGATTATTGATATCTGTTATCTTGTCAATTCTTGATGCTCTTTTATTATTAAAATTTTTTTCTAAAACCTCTATTTTTTTTTGCTTAGAATCTGAGATAAAATTTTTAAAATCAAATTCGGACATGCTAATTCCACAGACTCTTTCAATTTTATTTTTAATATTTTCTTTTTTTTCTAAATTTTCTTCTAAATGGGTACTTTGTAAAAGCATGTCATCAATTATTTCTTTGAAAATATTATCTACAATAGAATAAATATTTTTGGTTTTCATAATATCTAGTCTTTGTTCGTAGATAACTCTTCTTTGTTCACTCATCACGTCGTCAAATTGAAGAATGGTTTTTCTAATATCGAAATTTCTTGTCTCAACTTTTTGCTGGGCTTTTTCTAGGGCTTTATTAATCCATGGATGATCAATTGACTCCCCTTCTTTAAATCCTAACTTTTGCAACATGTAATCAATTTTTTCTGATCCAAAAATTCTCATAAGGTCATCTTCAAGGCTTAAGTAAAAAATGGTTTTCCCAGCATCTCCTTGCCTTCCAGATCGACCCCGTAACTGGTTATCTATTCTTCTACTTTCATGTCTTTCAGTTCCTATTACGAACAATCCCCCTGATTTAATAACTGCTTCCTTATCTTGCCGGTGCAGCTCTTTCTCAGAATTGATATTTATTGCATTCTTTAATCTGGTATCTAGGTTTCCACCTAACTGAATATCCGTTCCTCTACCAGCCATATTTGTTGCAATCGTTATAGATTCGGGGCATCCAGCTAGTAGAATAATCTCAGCTTCCTTTTCATGCTGCTTCGCATTAAGTACGCTATGTCTAATCCCTTCCTGCTTCAATATTTTTGATATTTTTTCAGATTTTTCTATGCTTGTCGTGCCGACCAAAACAGGCTGCTTATTTTTGCAAGCTTCCTTGATGTCTTGTACTATTGCATTTAATTTTTCTTTTTCAGTTCTAAAAATTTGATCATTTAAATCTTTGCGAGACATCAACACATTGGTTGGAATTTCAACTACATCCAATCTATAAATGTCATAAAATTCTTCAGCTTCTGTTATTGCAGTACCCGTCATTCCTGCAAGTTTTTTATAAAGTCTAAAATAGTTTTGATATGTTGTAGATGCAAAAGTTTGATTCTCACTCTGGATAGGAACACCTTCTTTAGATTCTATAGCTTGATGTAATCCATCTCCATATCTTCTTCCTTCCAATACTCTTCCAGTAAATTCATCAATAATTAAAATTTGATTATCTCTTAGAATATAATCCTTATCTTTTGTAAATAAAATATTTGCCTTAAGAGATTGATTGATATGGTGAACAAGAGATAAATTGCTAGTATCATAAAAATTGCTTGCTTGCAGAAGTTTTATCTTAGAGAGTTTTGATTCAACGGAATCAATACCAGATTCTGTTAAGTTGATATTTTTATCTTTTTCATCAACCTGGTAGTCATTTGGTTCTAATTCTTTAACAATTTTATCACATACAAAATAATTAGATGAGTCTGTTTCTGATGGCCCGGATATAATTAATGGAGTTCTAGCTTCATCAATTAGAATGCTGTCCACTTCATCTACAATGCAATAATTAAAATCTCTCTGAACCATTTCATTAAGAGAAAGTTTCATGTTATCCCTTAAGTAGTCAAAAGCAAACTCGTTGTTTGTTCCATACACTACGTCGCAATTGTAAATTTTTTTTCTGTCTTCATCCTGAATGCTTCCTATTAAGCAACCAACACTCAATCCTAAAAACTGATAAATCTGACCCATCCATTCCGAATCTCTTTTGGCCAAATAGTCATTTACAGTTACAACATGAACTCCTTTTTCTTGCAAACTATTCAAATATACAGGAAGAGTTGCAACTAGTGTTTTTCCTTCACCTGTCTTCATTTCAGAAATTTTTCCTTGATGTAAGATAATTCCGCCCATTAACTGAACATCAAAATGTCTTTGACCAATCGTTCTTTTGCTGGCCTCACGAACTGTTGCAAAAGCTTCTGGTAAAATTACATCAAGCGTATCGCCTTTTTGAATTCTTTGTTTAAATTCTTCAGTTTTTTTTTTTAGCTCAAGATCAGATAATCTTAAAAATGATTTTTCCAGCTCGTTAATTTGGTTTATTGTAGAATTTAAGGCAAAAATTTTTCTTTGATTGGTCGAACCAAAAATTTTTTTTAGAAAATTTAAATTTTTCAACATTTATACTTAGATTTTGCTTAAATTATTAATAGTAAAGTTCGTATTTCTAACTTATAAACCACCTCTTTATCAAATTATTAATTATGGCAATAAAACTGAGTGAAATTTTTGGCAAAAAAAGACACATTCAAAATTGTCCAGACCTTCCAACCATAGAAGGAATGGAGTTGTCTACTGCTTCAGCTGGTCTTTACAAAAAACAGAGAGATGACGTTTGTTTTTTTTATTTTAAAGAAGGGGCTATTTTTTCAAGCGTTTATACAAAATCTTCAACTAAATCTCATTGTATTTTGTGGAATAAGAGCATTGCAACAAAAAGAGCTAAGGCTCTTTTTGTAAATACAAAAAATGCTAATACTTTGAATGGTCAACAAGGTTATACTAGCCTCAAAGAAATTGCTTATTTAATTTCAAGGAATAAAAACATTTCTCAAAAAGACATTTTGTTTGCCTCAACAGGAGTGATTGGTGAGAAATTTCCTCTTCTTAAGATTAAATATTCCATAGATAAGTTGCTGGATAAGACTGTTGCACCCAATAGATTTGATTGGAAGGCGGCAGCAAATGCAATAATGACAACAGACACGGTTGCCAAAATGGCTTTTGAATCTTTTGAAGTCGGTAAAAAAAAAATTAACATTTCAGGAGTTGCAAAAGGATCTGGTATGGTCTTTCCTAATATGGGGACTATGTTTGGTTTTATATTTACAGATGCAAATATTTCTCCGTCAGTTTTAAACTATTTCTTAAAAAAAAATGTTGAAGAAACTTTTAATGCCATTTCAGTTGATGGGGATACATCTACTAACGATATGGTTTTATTATTTTCCACCAATAAGTCAAAAAACAAAATAATTAAAAATAAAAATTCTTCAGCAGCAAAAATTTTTGAACAAAAATTGAAAAATGTTATGCTTAGTCTTGCGCAGCAAATTGTTTCCGATGGTGAAGGAGCTCAAAAATTCATTACAATCAATATAACAAATTGTAAAAATAAAAATTTAGCAAAAACCATTGGCTTTTCAATTGCAAATTCTCCATTGGTCAAAACAGCAATTGCAGCAGAAGATCCCAATTGGGGTAGAATAATGATGGCAGTTGGAAAGGCAGATCCTGATATAAAAACTGAAAAAGTCTCCTTAAGAATAGGAGGTTTTTTAATTTTTAAAAATGGAGAAATAACAAAAAACTACAAAGAGTCAGATATTCAAGAATACATGATGAATAAAGAGATCTCAATCGATGTAGATATGAAATCCGGAAAAAATAGTTTTTCTGTTTATACATGTGACTTAACTAAAGAATATATTTCTATTAATGCAGATTATCGAAGTTAGTTGTGAAGATTGTATTTGTATCTTCCTGCATTTTGGTTAAAAAAAAAAAAATTTTAACCACCAAAAGACCTACAGACAAATCCTTTCCTAATTACTGGGAATTTCCTGGTGGAAAATTAGAAAGAGGAGAAAGTTTTTACGATGCGATTATTAGAGAGCTGCAAGAAGAGTTGGGAATTAAAGTCAAAAGTAAAGATCTTGCTATTGTTGATAATGTTTCTCACAGCTACAAACTTAATAGTATTGTTATAATGGCTGTTTTTTACATAAGAAACTGGACTGGAATAGTAAAAGCTAAGGAGGGCCAGCAAATTCAATGGTTAACAGAATCAGACTTGTATAAGGTTAAATTTTTAGAAGGTAGTAAAACAATACTAGATAAAATTAACTCAAACTTATATGGCTTTAATCATGGGTAAAATTAAAAATATTTTTTTAGCAATTCTTTTGCTGTCTGTGCTAAATAGTTGCTCAACCATGAAACTTGAAGAATTTAAATTAAAGAAACCAGAATTAAAACTAGAGGAATATTTTTCTGGCAAAACTACTGCGAGAGGTGTTTTTGAAGATAGATTTGGAAATATAAAAAAATCTTTTATTGTTTATATAGATGGAACTTGGGATGGAAAAACACTCATTTTAAAAGAAGATTTTATTTATGATGATGGAAGCAAAGAATTTCGTGAATGGACGATTACCAAAGAGGGTGAAAATTTTTATACAGGTTTTGCAGATGG
>Ga0209383_1001540_pt1 | contig 14322 bp, 12 predicted proteins | sample CoawatmetaG02DNA_FD_187510 | JGI IMG/M metagenome (GOLD analysis project Ga0209383, IMG submission 187510) | Marine microbial communities from the West Antarctic Peninsula - Coastal water metaG029-DNA (SPAdes) (version 2) | ecosystem: Environmental > Aquatic > Marine > Coastal ... | reverse complement strand
TGTATATGCAAAACCCTTGCCTTTACAAATCCCTCTTTTCCAGGAAATTACTTCAGTTTTTATTTCAAATTTATCGCCAGGTAAAACCTCTTTTTTAAAACGAACAGTATGAGATAAGGCATGAGTCACCTTTCCTTTTAATCCAGGCAAAGTGGTTATTGCAACTGTAAGCATTTGAGCTAAGGCTTCGAGCTGAAGAGCGCCTGGCATATTTGGACCCCCAGGAAAATGCACTGGAAAAAACCACTCATTCAATGTCATATTTTTATAGCCACGTGCATATTTACCTGGCAGTACCTCATCTACGTAATCAATCATAAGAAAAGGGTATCTGTTTGGCTGATATTCCTGAAGTTCAACACTATTAAGACTAAATTTTTTATTCATACTAAAACTCCAAATAAATTAAAAAATATCCACGGTTCTTGAAAGATGATTAATTATATCGTAACCATCCCATATAACATCCATATCCAATGACCTTCCAATAGGGACAATCCTATCAATTCCTTGCAACTTACTAGAAATTATAAAATTCTTCAACTCTTCAACTTCAAATCCAAAATATGTCATTGTTTGATATCGATCATCAATAATAAAAGACAATTCATTAAGACTCTCAATTGAAATTTCATGAATTGTGCCGTAATAACCTCTTTGGTTATACTGCTGTTTGTGAAAATGAGAAAGCTCAATATTAAAAAGTAAATTATCTTTATGACTTATACGAAGAACATTATCATTATTAATTGCACTACGACAAGCATCAACATATTTATTCATATATTGAATAGGCTCTAATGAGTGTTTTGAGTTCACATATTCTAGAAACAGAGGCCAAAGCCTTTTTTTAGCTTTTTTTATTGTTGCATCATCACCCACCCAATTAAATAATTGTGGAGAAGAGCAGGCATTTTGATCCATAATATAAACATCATTAAACATTCTAGCGCAGAGCTTCTTTAAATCGTCATCATTAGATTCAGTGATCTTAATTGCATTAATAGCACAAAGTGAAAAACGATCAGGGAAAACAATTTCACGCGACCGTGGTTTACATGGGTAAGTTCTCATTTTTGCAACCGTCTCATCGCCACCCCAAATAACCTTTCCATCTGCAATTGACATCCAAAAACTATTTACTTCATCATCACGATTAAACTTAATAATTAAAATTGTTTTTTTAATTTCACTATATTTTGGTACCTCTAAAAGCCTATTTAAGACATTCATTATAAGTTCAGTTGACTCTGACTCCTTGGAAGAAAGTCGCACTACAGATGAATTACCTGAAAGAATACCAAATGCCAAAGAAAATGCAAAATTCACAGGTACATTTGAAGGGCTATTATGATAAACCAAACCTAAGCCAACTCTTAAATGTCTTGAGTCAAACTCCGTAGTAATTTTATTTAAATTTGAAGTCCTGCACCAAAATGCAAAAGTAGCAACATCCGGATATTTTCGTATATCTTTTTCACTTAATAGCGCTTTTGCAAAATCTGAGAGAAAATTAATACGAGACTTTTCATAAACCATCACTGGAATATTTACTAATATATCTGACTCATCAGTTAAGAAGGTTAATTTTTTCTTAACATTATTAGGAATATGTATCACTACAGCCCCTAATTTCAGCACTTTTAATTCTTCCATGAACTTTAAAATATTTCCCCATTCTTCCACATATACAATCATCCTCACCATGAATTGTCCCAAGATCCTCTGTGAGTATAGAATGTCCAGGATAGCTTTTTGGAATAACAGAGAGAAGCTGAATGAGCCCTTCCACTCCATTTTCTTCAGGAGAATGTGTTTTATGATTTCTAATAATTAGATCTGAAAATGATGGAGAATGAAAAAAACCATGCTCACATTCGACAAATATTGAACCAGTTTGCTCTACCATTCCATAGTAGTTATGTATCTTAGATATCTCAGAGACTTTAAAAATACGTTTTTTAAACTCAATATTATCAACAGACTGATTTTCTAATTGCTTCCACCCACCTCCATGTAATAAAATTGCATTTGAAAGGTCTACTTTTTTTCCAAGCCTATCTAATTCAAGAACAAAGTGCTTCCAAATAATAAAAGTAAAGCCAAAAATAAGAATATTTTCAGTTTTATATTTATCTAAAAAATCTTTAACTCTTTGGAAGTTAAAGGTCATATCATCGTCCAAAGCAAACTCTACTTCACGTCCAAACATAGAAAAACCAAGAACTCCAGCGGTACGTGCTGAAAATTTCGAACGATTAGAAATTATTGATTTTGTATCCATGATAAGCATTGGTAGTCTTTTTTTACCAATAAAGTCAGTCATAATTTTTGAAAGTACTCTTACTTGAAGTAGGGATGTTTCTTTATCAAGAAAAATTTTTGAGACATTCTGTCCACTTGTTCCTGAAGAAGTCATAGTCTTTATAATATCACTTTTTTGAACACTTAATAATTCCACATGCTTAAACAATCTAACAGGAATAAATGGGACATCTGGCAAAGATTGATATTCGTCCTTAATTCTTTCTAGCTTGTGCATTAAAGTATTATATTCCTCACAATTTTCAAGATGAAGCTGAGTAAGTGAGTTCATATTATTAAGCATAAAATTATTCTTATCCAATTTATTAAGATTAAAAACTGGAATTTTTTGCATATCTATCATTTATTTTTTTGAATACCCTTATAATCAATTTTTCCATTAGTAAGTCTTGGAAAGCCTGAGACAACTTTAATTTGAATTGCGTTATGGTTTATATTAATTTCTTGGGAAACTTCTGATAACAATCTTTCTATAGATAAATTTTTATCTCGAATTACATAAATAAAAAGATTATTGTTGTCTCCAATAATTGCACTTTCAAAGCCTTTATCAAGAATAATCTTTTCTAAGGAAAAAAGGGATACTCTATTCCCATAGATCTTTGCAAATCTATTAGTACTTCCTTCGATATAAAAAAACCCATCACTATCGAATCGGGCTAAATCACCTGTTCTTAAAATTCCTTTATTTAAATCTCCCAACCTTAGGTCGGATATAGAAATTGCATAGCCCATTGAAACATTCTCACCACTATAAAAAAGTTCGCCAATTGAGTCAATCTGATCAATAATTTTACCTTGTTTATCTTGAATCCAAATCTTTCCACCTGGTATAACTTTACCTATGCTTCCTGGTTTTTTATCAATATCGCTAGGTGATAGATAGGAAATTCTTGCAGTTGCCTCAGTTTGCCCATACATTGTATAAAAACGAATTTTTTTTTGCTTTAAAGTTGCATTAATTTTATATATCTTTTCATTACTTAACCTTCCACCTGCTTGGGTCATTTTTGTTATTGATGGAATTTTTAATCTATCAATTCCAAGTCTTAAAATCATTTCATAGTTGTAAGGAACTCCTGCAAGACTTGTTACTGAGTGCTTTTTAATTAAATGCCAAAATTCTTTTTCCATCATAGACTTACTTGTTAGAACTATAGACCCCCCAGATTTAAGGTGACTATTTATTACTGATAGGCCATATGAATAGTTGAAGGGTAAAGAAGATATCGCCCTATCATTAGATTTTATATCTAAATATTTTGATATTGATATTGCATTTGAAGTAAGATTTTGCTTAGTCAATCTAACCAGTTTTGGCGAACCTGTAGAGCCTGATGTGCTTAATAGTAATGCAAGGTCTGGATGAAGCTCAATTTCCTCAAACACATTTCTTAAATAAAAACTATACCCTTTAAATTTAGAAGCAAAGGAATAATCATTATGACTATTTAGATCTATTTTTTGGAAAATATATCTAGGTTTATAAATATTTATTAAATTGTCAATTTGACCTTGATTAGTCTTATTACTCAATAATAATGGAACAATACCAGAGTCTAAAGAAGACAAATATGCAACTATGGTAGCTATATCATTGTCTCCAACGATAAATATTAAGTGTTTTGAAGAAAATAATCTGGAAAAATTAGCAACTTCTTGATGTAAATCTGAATAAGTTATTTCTAGTTTATCGCCTTCTATAAGTGCGATATCATCCAAATTTTCAGCATTGCATAAAAACATTAGTCAATAACAATATCATAATTCTTTAGTTTTTCTATACCGACTGTATATGAAGAAAAGTCAACAATATCATCAATATCCATCATAATGTCAAATGCATCTTCAAGTGAAGCAATCATTCCCATATGGCCAACTGAATCCCATTCTGGAATACACTGGTACACAAATTCCTCATTTAACACATCTTCCGTTACAGAAAAACAGTCTATGAATGTTTGATTATATTTTTCTCTATTGGTCATCTTATTACTCCTTTAAGTTATATATTTATATTGCTGGCCTGATTCTAATAAAAACTCTAAAACCTTAATGAGAAATTAAAAAGCTTCAATTTTAGACAAAATAGTCTATAGGTTTTAATTCTTAGATAAGCTGGAGTTTTCTATCCAACGAAAATAGTATAAAAAATCATCAGCACTTGCATCTGGAAATGATTTTTGAATCACTTTTTCCATGCTACTTCCTTTGTCAACTCTCCTAAATTTTAAACGTTGGTGTATTTTTTGCATAAAGTGATTATCATTTCGCATGACTATTATCCAATAAGCACCAGAAAATAGTTTATCAATAGTTTTACTATGTTCAGTTACTGCATGCATCGCATCTAAAGCACTGCAAGACGCATTAGCAATAAACCAACCACTAACAATTACATCTTCATTATCTACTTTCTTCAACTGATGCCATATGTATAAAAGAACCTTGCCATTTTTTCGCAGAACATAAGAAGTTCTTCTATTATCTTTAAGCCACCAAATATAATGATCAAGTTGTGAAATTGGTCTTGTATCTATCATCTTATCTAGATTTATTTTTAAGTTACGAGCAGCTAAATATCGATTGACAGAAAAATCATCAATTTCGCTTAAATCATAGCCAGACTCAAAATTAAGTTCATTTTTTATATGAACTGGCTCTATTTTCAATATTTTTTCAGTTATGATTGATTTAATAGCATTACTTACTCGAAATACCCCTTTTCCATCAATTTTGAATGGAGTATGATTTTCATAGTATTTATTAAACCTACTATATTGGGATAATATTAGATGAATTAGAATAGCAAAATTTTTAAAATCACTCTCATCTATTTTATTTAAGTGGAAAAAGTGACCAAGGTCTTCAAAATTTTCATTATCATTTTTCTGATTTTCACTAATTGAAAATGTTAGGCATGGAATACTCATTGCAAGTGATTCAAATAGAGTTCCACCAGAAGCTCCTATATACAAATCAGCTGAACTTATTTCATTATATAAACCATCTTGATTCAGAATTAATCTCACATTATCATGTTTTTCAGAAAATGCTATCAAGCCCTCCTTATTTAAAGCATAAGGGCCAACAATAGTTGAAATCTCATATGGTAAATTATCAGGTAGTTGATCAATTAAATGACAAATTAAAGAAATCAAAAATGTAAGATCACCGCCGCCACCAAGACTTAGTAAGATTTTTAGTTGCTTATTTTTTTTAAATGATTTATGGCTTATTTTTTTTACTAAACCAAAAACTTCATCAATCAAAAGATATTTAGGTCCTAAGAGGCAGGGGGTATTACTAAGAACTTTATTCTCATATCGTTTAAAAGTTTTCTCACCTTCCCAGGTTGAGTCAATTAATAAATGGCATTCATGATTACTTTTATCCTGATCATCTAAAACAATAACTTTACAGCCTAATTGTGCAATTGATCGCTCCCAAATATTTGAAAATCGATAATCATCTACTATAACAGCCTTTACATCATTATTAGGAAGACTACCTAAGAGACGGATCGCATCATTTTCTTCATTTTGAAATGACTCATTAGAAGAGTAAAGGCCACTAAAATTAAACCCCTCAAGATAGTCATTTAGATATTCATTAACATAATCAAGTACAAAAAAAACTTTAAACCCTTGACTATTCAAACTAATGCCCAAGCGACGGCATCTTGCAAGATGCCCTATTCCTGAGGTAGAGGATGCATTGGTTCTTATAATTACCATAAAAACTAAATTATAACTTTAAGAGTCTAAATATTTTAAATAATACGTTTAAGAAGAGAATCATAAGTAAATCAGATTAAATGTTTACTTTAATTTAACCATATCCCATTGGAGCAATGTTCCTTTTAACATATCTCTTGTAGCTGAATATTTATCAATAATTTGATCAAAGTACTTAGGCTCTATACCTCCACCAGGCCTTAAGCTTTTAATATTCTTAATCGACAGTAACTCACCTTTGATAATATTATTAGTGACTATTAAACAGCGTTTTGGTTCGCTCTCAATAAGAGGGTAAGTAACTCTACCTATGGCCTTCTCAACAGTCCTAACACTATCAACTAATAACTTAAATTCCTCTGGGGTAGATGAAAAAAAACTATCAGCTGTTTTATCCCTCCTATCCATTACAAAATGCTTTTCAATAATTTGAGCACCAAAAGCAACCGAAGCAATCGGCACCCCAATACCCATAGTATGATCTGACAACCCAACAATACACTTAAAAGTTTTTTTCATATGAGAAATAGTTTTTAAATGGATATCTTCTGGTGGCGCGGGGTATTCACTTGTACATTTTAATAATGCAAAATCTTTAACATTTTCTTGTTTAAGACATTTTAAAACTTCATTTATTTGAGATATTGTCGCGCTTCCAGTCGAAATAATAATTGGCTTCTTCGTTTGAGCAACCCTTCTGATAAGAGGGATATCAATAACCTCTGGAGACGCAATTTTATAGGCTGGACAGTCTAATTCTTCTAAAAAGTCAATCGCAGTTGGATCAAATGGAGAAGAAAATATAGAAATACCTATCTTATCGGCTAATTCAAATAATTGCCCATGCCACTCCCAAGGCGTATATGCTTCTTTATATAAGTCATGCATATATTGGCCACTCCATGGTCCTTTATTAATATAAAAATCTTTACTTTTATGATTAAGTGTCAGAGTATCAGCGGTATAAGTTTGCAATTTAATTGCATCGGCTCCAGAGTCTTTGGCCGCATATACTAAGTCAATAGCTTTATTAATGTCATGCCCATGGTTAGCTGACATTTCAGCAATAATAAAAGTTGGGTGATTGTCACCAATAAGTGATTTATTAATTTGCATTATATTTTTCTATTAATTTTTTGAATCACTTCATGCATTATTTCTGCCCTTATCCAATCTTCAGTTGAGTCGATATCTTGAACAAGATGCCTGGGAAGTATATAAGGAATTACGATTTTAGATAATATTGAAATATCACTATTAAATGATTGCTTAGTTCCCCAGTAAAACTGTCCAGCATCATGATATGTTTCATCTAAATCTTGAGAACGGCTATGAAAGTGTTCTGGCTGAAACAATTCAACTTTACCATTTTGTCTTATTTTAATAGCTCTTTGTATTGGAAATGGAAAGCTGGTTACACCAAAACAAAAATCTGCATCCATGTTTTTAAAAATTTTGTAGGCTTTAGAAATAGTATTAGGCTCAATAAAAGGAGCAGTAGCATATAAACAACATACATGATTAATTAGATTTCCTTGATTTTCCATCCAATTAATTGCATGACTAATTACTGAGTTAGTAGAAGCAAGATCATTTGAAATTTCTGCAGGTCTAATAAATGGAACCTCAGCGCCAAATTCTTTTACTACTTGAGCAATTTCATTATCATCAGTCGAAACTATGACCTTATCAAAACAACCACTCGAAAGTGCTGCTTCAATTGAGTAAGCAATAATAGGCTTACCATTAAAGATTTTAATATTTTTTCTTGGAATTCTCTTACTTCCACCCCTCGCTGGAATTATACAAATATTCATTGCAAACTTTTTCCTAATTCAGTTACAACCTTATCTTGCTGATTAATGGTCATTGAGGAAAATAAAGGTAATGATAGTGCATTCTCATAGTATTGCTCAGAGTTAGGAAAATCACCATGCTTAAAACCAAGGCCTTGATAATATGGCTGCATATGAATTGGAATATAATGAACGTTTACACCAATATCATTTCGCCTAAGTTTATTAAATACATCAATACGTGTTATATTATTTTCTTTAGATATATCAATTTTAATTGGATAAAGATGATGTGAAGAGTAACTATCCTTAGACTGATAAGGAAGGATTATTGGTAAATCTTTCAAAAGCTGGTCATATCTCTCCTTAAATGCATGCCTCTTAGATACAAAATCATCAATCCTATCTAACTGACTAATGCCCAGTGCAGCTTGTAAATCAGTCATGCGGTAATTCAGCCCTAAAAGAATTTGTTGATAATACCAAGGACCATGTGAATGGCTATTCATCAAAGTCTCATCACGAGTAATACCATGGCTATTTAACAATCGTATTTTTTGTTCTAAGATTTTTGAATTAGTTATTGCAACTCCACCTTCTGCGGTTGTAATAATCTTAACGGGATGAAAACTAAATACAGTAATATCAGAATATTGACAGCTACCTATCCGCTTTCCCTTATACTTTGCACCAATAGCATGTGAGGCATCTTCAATTATTGAAAAACCATATTCATCACTCAAGGCTTTAATTTTGATCATGTCACAAGATTGGCCAGCAAAATGAACAGGGATTACTATTTTTGGTAACTTTCCTAATTTCTTAGCTTGAATTAGTTTTTCTTCTAACTTATCAGTAGATAGATTATATGTTAGGGGGTCAATATCTACAAAGTCAACTTTAGCATTGCAATAAAGCCCACAGTTTGCTGAAGCTACAAAGGAGTTAGGACTAGTCCAAAGCCAATCTTCTTTACTTAGCTCCAATGCTAAGCAAGCTAAATGTAATGAAGATGTAGCGCTGTTTGAAGCAACAGCATAACTTGACCCACAATACTCAGCAAGATATTCCTCAAATAAAGGCACCTTTGGGCCTTGAGTTAAAAAATCAGATCTTAAAACACTTATAACTGCCTCAATATCAGCCTCATTTAAATCTTGCTTACCATAAGGGATCATCTTTAAATCTTTCCAATAAAATCTTTATTAGTTTTAATCCAATTTTTTAAAGAATCAACACTCATCCAATCATTATTATTATTAGATGTATAAGTAAAATCTTCAGGAACTTTTACTCCATCATTAATTCTTTTTGGATCAGCACTCCAACTATTAATAGATGGTAGTATTTTATAGTGACTATTGTATTCATAGGTATAAGGAGCATCACCACTACTTATCATTTCTTCATGTATTTTTTCACCAGGTCGAATTCCAACAACATGATGTTTAGCGCTACTATCTATTGCATTAGCAATATCTGTAAGCATCATAGAGGGAATTTTTTTTACATAAACCTCCCCACCTATCATATCATCAAAAACATGCCAGACTAACTCAACTCCCTCTTCAAGAGTGATCATAAAACGAGTCATCCTACTATCAGTTATTGGCAGAACCCCTTTACCTGCCAAGGACATAAAAAAAGGAATTACTGAGCCTCTTGAACCCATAACATTTCCATACCTTACAACTGAAAAAATTGTGCTTGAATCTCCAGAATATGAATTCCCAGAAATAAACAATCTATCAGAGGTCAATTTAGTGGCTCCATAAAGATTTACTGGGCTACTTGCCTTATCAGTTGAGAGGGCTACTACATTTTTAACACCCTTATCTATACATGCATCAATCAGGTTCATGGCCCCTAAAACATTAGTTTTTACACACTCAAAAGGATTATATTCAGCAGTCGGAACAATTTTCGTAGCAGCAGCGTGAACAACATAATCAATTCCAGTTAGCGCCCTATAAAGCCTGTCTTTGTCACGAACATCACCAATAAAAAAACGAACTCTAGGATCATCCTTAAAAAGTTTTGCCATTTCCCATTGTTTCATCTCATCTCTTGAATAAATGACTAAACGCTTAGGGTTATATTTTTTTAGAGTCATAGGTACAAATGCATGACCAAATGAGCCAGTTCCACCTGTGACTAATATATTTGAATTTTTTAACATTTAAAACCCTCCAATTTACTCAGTAATTTCTTCGTAAGCAATATTACTAATAATATTTTTGTCCAATTTTACTATCTTATTACATTTCTTTAATGTTGTTAGTCTATGAGCAATAATTAGGATAGTTATCTCCTTTTCCAGATCTTCTATTGAATTCATAACCTCTCTTTCAGTTGCACTATCTAATGCATTTGTTGCCTCATCAAATATCAATACATCAGCTCTTTTATAGAGTGCTCTTGCAATACCTATTCTTTGACGTTGCCCACCAGAAAGTCGAATGCCTTGTTCGCCCACAAAAGTTTGATATCCATCATCCCAGCTTTCTATTAATTCTGCAATTTTAGCTTGTTTCGCAGCTTTTTTTACTTGCTGAAAACTGATATTTTCTTTAGCCACACCAAAGGCAATGTTTTCTTCTATAGTACTATCAGAAAGGTATATGTTTTGTGGCACATGGGCAATATGAGCCTGCCACCCTCTTCTATTTTCATTTGTTATAGACTGGCCGTCAACAGCAATACTTCCACTTGTTGCTGGAAGCAAGCCCATGATAATATCAAGTAGTGTGCTTTTTCCACTTCCCGTAGCCCCTATAAACCCAATACGATCTCCTTTAGCTATCTTGAGGTTAATATTTTTTAGTATCCATACTGAGCCTTCTGAATAACGAAAGCTTAAATTATTTATATGGATACCTTCTTCAAATAAAATCTGAGATGTTAGTTCAGTATGCCTCGGTAATGGCTGCTCTAACAAATTCAGTACGTCATGAAAAGATGAACTGACGCCCTTAAAAATACTATACGATGCATAAGCTTGTTGCATGACTGGTAGAAGCCTCTGGGCACCCAAAGCAAGTGCGCCCAATACTGGAATGGCAGTTAATGCACTATTTTGTTGAGTTGTTACATAAGCCAATGCCGCAATAAGTGTCATTCCTATCGCTTCCATTGCAAAACGAGGACTACCAGTTATAAATGCGTTATTACCTGACGCACGCCTTAAAGGCAAGTCTGCATTACGATACAAACTACAATAAAACTGTTGACTGCCATCAATCAATACATCACGAATTCCGCCCAACCCCTCTTGAAGAGACTTTATCATTTGGGTAGACTGACTTGCTATGATTTGACTATTTTTCTTAAGTTGAGACCTAGTGTAGATAATTACACAATAATAAAGCGATCCAAATCCAATTAACGCCGTGAATGCCACACTTATGCTAATAGCAAAAAGTACACTTAAGATTCCGACCAACAGGATTGTTGAGCTAATTATAGTAAGAATTGGCGTAATTACTCCACCAATTACTGTTCCACTTTTATTTATTATCCCGTTAATTACCTCACTGCTATTTCTCCCAACATGAACTGAATACTCTTGATATAAAGTACGACGATAAATATCAATACTAATATCTGCTCCAGTTGAAAAAGATAATCTAGTCATAACATATAGGAGAGTTATACGAATAGTTCCAGCAAATATGGCTGCCAATATAAAAATAATAGTTAACGGAAGTTTAAGTTGATCTGCTCCTGTTAGTCCTAAAATTTGAATTAATGGCTGTATGATTGGGCTTTGATACACCTGTTCTGGCCCTGTCAAGACTCCAAGAAATGGAATTACCGCCCCAACACTGAGAATTTCGGCAAAAGAGGCAATAATCATTAAAAAAACTAAACCATAAAATTGTTTATGACGTCGTTTAGATAGATGGCGCCACAAAATTATTAATCGTGACATTGTGTTGTCTAATTTCAAAATAAGCTTCTATCTTTAGTATTATTAGGTTGTTTCAATTTTATTATTTAAGAATGTTCTTGCTCTCAATTAAGATTATCCAAACGTTATCGAGGTAATCCGAGAAAACTTGACTAAGTATGATATTTTTCACCACTTAATTAACAATTTTTTCATAGACCTTTAATGTTTCTTGAGCACATTTCTGCCAAGAAAAATCTTTAATTCTTTCAAGACCTTTTGCCTTTAAATCCTGAATACAATTTGGAGAAAAAACTACTTTTTCAATAGCTAACATTATACTTTTAATTTCCTTAGGATCAAAGTATTCACCTGCTTCTCCAACTACTTCAGGCATTGAACTAGTATTACTGGATATAACTGGGCATTGACAAGCCATAGCCTCAAGAGGCGGAATTCCAAAACCCTCATATAATGATGGGTAAACAAAAGCAATAGCTTCTTGATATAAAGACGCTAAAACTGAATCTTCACCGCCTACTTGCCTCACTTGGTTTTTTTTAAACCCCAAGGAATGGATTAGAGACTGCTCATCTGAAGACAAAATACCTCCTCCAAACGCAATAATATCAAAACCTTCAATCAACTTTTTTGATTGTGAAATAGCTTCTAAAAAACTATTAAAATTTTTATAACCTGCTCTTGGACCAACGAAAAGAAGAAAGGGTTTTGAAGAATTAGAATATATTGAATCAACTTTAGGAAGAGTAAAAGTATCATATCCTAAATGAATCACAGAAATCTTCTCAGGAGGAATTTCAAAGAATTCAATTAAATCATTTTTTGTGTTGTGCGAAATACTAATTATATGATCAGCTCTTTTGCATGCATTTCTTTTTCTTTGGGTAATAATATCTTTCTTCTTAAAATCCTTAGGGTATAACTCATGAATCATATCATAAACTGTTGTAACTCTTGGGACACCCTTCAAAGATGGAATATAATTTGCATAATAAGTTTCATGGATGAGATCCGGCTTCCATAGCTTCATTTGATATTCTGTCAAATACTGATTCCCGAGCAGAAAAAGCTTACCTGTTTTGGGAGGATATTTAGATAACTTATAACCACTTACTAAACCATCGGGCAAAGATGATAGATAATGATTTCTATGCACGCCTGCGAATATTGAAATATCCTCGGATAGATTGGAAAATTCTACTGCCAGCTTATTATAATATCTTGAAATACCTCCATAACCTTGTTGAGAAAAAATTTGGTAATCAAATGCAATCTTCATAATTTCAAAATGATATATTTCCTAAAAAAATTGTTTCTACAAGTCAAATAATTCAACAATCTTTTAATAGCATTTGAACTACGTCAGCCATTTTATACTTTGCCTTCCATTGAAGTTTTTTCAATGCTTTACTTGGATTAGCTTTGCTGATGATAATTTCAGATGGACGAATTAACTCTTTGTTAATTTCAACATGGTTTTTCCAATCAAATCCAAGTTGACTGAAGACCTCTTCAACAAATACTTCTAATGTATTCGTTTCACCTGTAGCAATAACAAAATCTTCAGGCTTACTGTTCTGAAGCATTAACCACATTGCTTCGACATATTCTGGCGCCCACCCCCAGTCCCTTGAAATATCCAACCTTCCAAGCTCTAATTTCTCATTCGAACCTTCTGAGATCCTTCTCGCAGTTGAAATTATTTTTTGTGTTACAAATTGTTCTGAGCGAAGAGTAGACTCATGATTAAATAAAATACCATAACAAATAAACAAATCATAAGCGTTTCTATAATTATCTACCAACCAGAAAGCCGCCGTCTTAGACACTGCGTAAGGACTTTGTGGATGAAAAGTTGTATCTTCAGTTGCAGCGATACCTGATGTATCACCAAAACATTCACTCGAGCCAGCATAGTAAACACGAATTTCTTTACTTATAACGCGACAAACTTCTAGTACATTTAAAATTCCGAGCACATTACTTGTTATCGTTTCCTTAGGCTCTAGAAAAGATAATCCCACTGAAGACTGTCCTGCTAAATAATAAATTTCATCTGGCAATAATTCACTAATTAAGTTTGATAATTTTTGAAAATCATCATTTTGGAAACTTACAAGATTAATTTTTTTATCAATACCAAGCTTTTTAAGGTTGATTAATCTGGATTTGTTTGTATTTCTTGAAGTACCCCAAACTTCATACCTTTTTCCTAATAGAAGTTGAGCAAGATATGAACCATCTTGGCCACTAACCCCAAATATCATTGCTTTTTTATTTATCATATAGTCACTATCTCACGAAAATTTTGGCAAATTAACCTAAATAATCTTTTAAATCTTGATAAGAAATGTTAAAAATTATGAATTGTAATAATGCTCGATTAAACATCTTGTGTCGTTAACATCGACTCCACATATTTAGAACATTTTGTTAGCCTGAGGGGAATGTAATCAACCATGGAATTGTATATATATCTAAATTGGTCATCCAATTGACTCTCATACTTAAACTCGACAACCTCAAAATCTAAATTGACTATATTGCTATATTC
>Ga0209383_1001539_pt1 | contig 14322 bp, 15 predicted proteins | sample CoawatmetaG02DNA_FD_187510 | JGI IMG/M metagenome (GOLD analysis project Ga0209383, IMG submission 187510) | Marine microbial communities from the West Antarctic Peninsula - Coastal water metaG029-DNA (SPAdes) (version 2) | ecosystem: Environmental > Aquatic > Marine > Coastal ... | reverse complement strand
CAAGTGTAGTTCTGAAATATTAGAGTTTGTTAATCAAAAAAAAATAGAAGTAGTTGTTAGGTAGTTTAATGCTTTATTTTGCTTACGGTAGTAATCTAAATCATTTTCAAATGAAAAGAAGATGTAAAGACAGTGTCTTTCTAAAGAAAATTAATTTAAGTAATTTTAGATTAACTTTCAGAAGCAAATATAGAGCTGCAGATATAGAGCTTAAAAAAAATTCAATTGTACCAGGTGGATTATTTGAAATATCTAAAAGTGATGAAAAAAAATTAGATGTTTATGAGGACTATCCAATTTTATATAAAAAGTATTATTTTTATTATTATCGAAAAAGAATAATGACTTACACAATGGTAAAGAAAACACCTTTTAAATTCCCCACAGAAAGATACTTAAATATTGTAAAACGTGGTTATAAAGATTGTAGTCTAGATAAAATATATCTTCAAAGAGGATTGATAGAATCTTGATTAAAAAATTTACTTATTAAAACTGTTCAATTATAAATACTTATGAAATTAATTGATGTAACTCTAGTTAAATTAGTAATTCGAAATGAGTTTAAAATATTTTTTTAATTAAAAATGAAAAAAAAAAAGATTAGTACAGCTGTTGTTGGTGGTGGTTTTACAGGCCTAGCTGCCGCATATACTTTGGCTAAAGCTGGGCACAAAGTTACTATTTATGAAAAAGATAACCAACTTGGAGGTTTAGCAGGAAGTTTTAAAGCCAAAAAGTTTATTTTAGAAAAATTTTATCACATGTGGTATGGGACAGATAATGAGATTTTTAATTTCATAAAAGATTTAAGACTATCCAATAAACTAAAACAAATTACTTCTCGAGTGGGAATTTTTTTTGATAATTCTATTTATAATTTTAGCAAACCAATAGATATTATAAAATTTAAACCATTATCTTTTTCATCACGAATTAGATTTATTTTTTTTATTTTAAAGTGTTGGTATATTACAAATCCAAAAAAGTTAGAAAAAATTAATTGTGAAAGATGGATAAAAAATTCAGCAAATGATGAAATATATAATATTATCTGGAAGCCTCTACTAATTGGAAAGTTTGGCAAATATCACAAAGATGTTTCTGCAATTTGGTTATGGAATAAACTTGTTATTAGAGGCAAAAGTAGAAACTTTAAAAATTCAAGTGAGCATTTGTTTTATTATAAGGGTGGTTTTTCAAGTTTAGTTTATGATGTAAAAAAAATTTTATTAAGGAAAAAAACAATAATTAAACTTAATGAAAAAATTATAGATATCAAAAATATAGGTAATAAAGTTTATTTATCATCAAATAAATCTAAGAATTTATATGACAAGGTTTTATTAACAAATCACACACCTGAAATAATTCAACTGTTTGAAAAAATAAACTCAAAATATTGCAAAAGATTAAAAAAAATAAAATATTTGAGTAATATTTGTGTGATTCTTGTATCAAAAAAATCACTTACCGATTTTTATTGGCTCAATGTCAATGATACAAACTTTCCATTTGTTGGAATTATTGAGCACACAAATTTTGTGGATAAAAAAAATTATGATAATAAAAATCTAATATATTTATCAAAATATCTTTCTCGAGGTGACAAAATTTATAAAAAAAATGATAAAGAATTATTTAGTTTTACCATAAAAGCTATAAAAAAAAAATTTCCTAAATTTGATATTAATAATATTTTAGATTATTATATTTGGAGAGCTGAATATGCTCAACCAATAACTTCATTAAATTACACAAAAATAATTCCTAAATTTACTACTCCTATAAAAAACGTTTATGTTTCTACAATGTCTCAAGTATTTCCAGAAGATAGAGGTACTAATCAAGCTGTGAAACACGGCATAAATAGTGCAAAAAGAATTTTGCAAAATAATTAAGTCTTAATAAAATATCTGTGATTATATTTTATTTTATTTAGAATTTTTTGAATTAAGAAATAAAGTTTTTATTAAGCTTTATAATTTTTTAATAGACACATTTTTATTTAAAAAAACTTAATAAGCATCTAAATATTACAAAAATTTTTTTTGGTATATAAACTTTATAATAAGCTTTAAGCTTTAACAGATTAATATCGTCACTATTAAAATTTTTATGTTTATATACTAATTTGTATTGATTAAAATTTTCCATCTTATCTGTAGTTAATTTATCTTTAAAAGATGCAAAAATCGGCGTTCCTGGATAAGGTGTAAATATACTAAATTGAACAAGTTCGTTTGGTAAAAATTTTGCATATTCTATAGTTTTATTAATCGTATGATTATTATCTTCTGGATTTGCTAACATAAACATAGTCTTTGTTATTATTTTATTATCTTTTAATTTTTTAATAATTTTGTATTGCATGTCGTTAGTTATACTAAACCTATTAATATTTTTAAGAACATTTGAGCTAGAAGACTCAACTCCTACATAAACCATTTTTAAACCTGCTATTGCCAATATTTTAATTAATTCGTCGTCTAGATTACTGAGATGTGTTTCAATTAAAAAATATATTTTAAGTTTTCTCTTAATTATTTCATTACATAGTTCTATAGTTTTTGCTCTATTAATTGAAAATACAGGATCTCTAAATACAAATTTTTTATGACCATATAAATTGTTAAGTAATTCGATTTCATCAACTACGTTTTTAACAGATCTAAATCTTACTTTTCTTCCTTGCTGAAGTGGATAAGTACAATAATTAAAACAAGAATATGGACATCCCCTTGAAAATGTTATTGGTATAGCAGGAGCAGAATTATAACCTAAAAAATTATTCTTAAGTTTGTATTCTTTTAAGTAATCATTCCATAAAGGAAATGGTAAAATATCAAGATTATCTATATTTTTATTATTTTTTGCTTTTTCATACAGTAATTTTTTATTTAAAGATTTATCATCTAAGTTATTTTCTAGAAAAAATTTTTCTGGTTCTCCCTTAACTATAATCACATTTTTATTATAGCCCTCTTGTCTTATATTTGAGAATATACCCGTAACAAATATGAGCTTATCTTTTTTTGCTAATTTATTGATAAATTCAATTTCAGTTTCATAGGCAATAATTGAGGATGGTACAATGTATGCATCATAGTCCCTTTTTGGCACCACATTTTTTTGATAAACTTTATAGTCGACTTCATGTCCTTGTTTTCTTAGTATTGAGTAAATATAGATTGCGCTCATTGGGGGCATTGCTAATGATGAGCTAAGAAATTTATTTAAAAATTTATAAAAAAAATTTCCAGAAAAATCATTACCCGTACCATATCCACCAGCAGTATCTTTAATTAATCTATAGCTCAAGTCTGGATAAACATCTGCTATAAGAATTTTCATTTTTTGATATCTATAATTAATATTTGTATATATTTTAGTTTATAATATATAAAGATATTTTATGTTATTTTATTATAAATTTGCATATTTAACTTTAATAAATTGTTTATAATTTTGAAACAAAAAATTGAAAATAAGATCATTTAGAAGTTCTTTAAATTTTATTTGTATGATTACACCTAAGACTTTTATTATTATATTATTTGCATTGTTAATAGCTTTTAAATTGATTTTGAAAACTGATGTCATTGGATTTCAAAGTTGGGATTTAGATCATTTTATGTACTCAGGTCAACGTTTACTTAAAGGTGATCTTCTTTGGACTGTAGAGTATGATGATAAATTACTGATCACGCAATTTTTCTTTATCTTACCTGCTTTATATGAAAGTGAATTTGTTTGGGTTTTATTATCAGCTGTGTTTATCATCTTTGGTGCTTGGGCTTGCTTCAACTTAGTCGATAACGTTATATCCAAGAGTCCTTCTGTAGATTTTACTGAACGTAAGTCTTTAGCAAGTACAGCTGCAATATTAATGGTTTTTTTATTTTTATTTTTACCTGGTGGTATTTACCAGATTAATGCAGTTTCTGCCTCATTCTCTGTAATATCACTGGCATTAATTGTTCGATCATTACCTAGTAAAAAAGAATCATTAAAAATAATGCCTTTTTTTATATCTGCTATAAGTGCCAGTATTTCCATTGGTATTCGACCTTATTTTTTTTTATCATTAATTATCGGTGTATCACTTTTGATTATGAATCGTTCTAAATCTTTGTTTGGAAGAGATGGTGCGTTTAACATTATATTTTTATGGATTTTTATAATTGGAATTTTTGGTGTTCTGGTTAATGTAGTTCCCTATATTATTATTGGTGACTTAAATGCATTTTATGCAGGGATGTTTATTATATTTAATGATCTTAATTTACAGACGCTCTCATACATGATTAAAAATATGGTGAGTACCATTTATCACCAGACACCATTTATAATATTGTTATTTATCATTTCATTTGTTTCGATTATTTATGCGTTATATTCGTCAGTACAATTTAATGAAAAAAGTTTTAAGCGTCACATATTAAATGAAATCATAATTCTTATTTTTATTCTACCAACATTATTGTTAGTACTAATCTTTTCTAGGCATTTTTGGGCGCATTATATTCAGTTATTTGCTCCTTTTTTAGCTATGAGTGTAAGTTTTTTTTTTCTTCTATTAAAACAAAGATTTCATAATCAGTTGTCAAAAATAAGATCTAAAACTATTTGGGTATTAACAATAATTTTTGTAATTATTTTTTTACCACCAGTTATTATAAATGATTTTAGTAATTCAAACCAAACAGAATACACAAAATTAAACAATAATCATTCCATGAATAAAAATGTTAATCAGGTCGCGACTATAGTTTCTATGCAACCCGAGGATCAAAGTGATTTTTTATTTCTAAATGATATGCGTTCACACTGGATGCTTGACGAACCTAGACATGGTTTTCCTAATGCTGCACATTCTAACCACATTTTACATGGTCAGTGGCAAAGAAGTAAACTTACTATACCCAGTCATTTTGACCACCCAATAAATTTTGAGGAATATTGTATGATGCTTGAAAAAAAAGGACCAACACTTATTTTCATAAAAGCTCAGTTAAACTTTCAGACATCCTGTCTTCAAAAGTCTTCATTTTATAGGTTTGAAAAAAAGCTATCAAAGAGTGTGAACTTATTTCTACGAAACTAATATATCTTTTTTAATATTATTCATGCCTAATAACAAAAAATTTTTTACCCCATCAAAAACTTTAGATTTTATTAATCTACAAAAATCACACGGTTTACCAAAGCTACACAATAGATACATAAAGATAAACTTGCAGTTGTTTGATGACTTGAGCTATAAACAAATCATGACTAAAAAAACTTTATTTACATATCCAGCAGAACGATATCTAAATGTTGTAAAGAAAGGTTATAAATATTGTAATTAAGATAATCATATTCTTAAAAAAAGATTAAAAGCTTAATTAGAATATTGATATGATTTGTTAACAAAAAGAAGTTGAGTTATAAATAAAAACAGTTAAACAAATGAAAATAATACATGCCCTCGTGGTGAAATTGGTAGACACAACGGACTTAAAATCCGTGCCTTTTTGGAGTGCCAGTTCGAGTCTGGCCGAGGGCACCACGAAATGAAAGATAAAATTTATTTAGTTTATGATAAAACAAAAAGCTCACTTAAGATCAAAAATATATTAACTAGAAAAATTAAAATTACGACTTTAAAAAAGTCTAATATTATAGTTGTTGTAGGTGGGGATGGGTTTATGCTTCAAACATTAAAAAAACTTTATAAATTTAATAAACTTTTTTATGGTGTAAACTCTGGAAATTATGGGTTTTTGATGAATAAATTTTCAAACAAAAATTTCTTTAAAAATTTAAAAACCTCACATAGCGTAAAGATACACCCATTAAAAATGAGCGTAAAAACTAAAAATGATCAAATAAAAGAAACAATAGCTATTAATGAGGTATCAATTTTGAGACAAAGTAAACAAGCCTCATCAATCTCAATAACTTCTAATAAAAAAAATATAATTAAAAATTTAATTTCAGATGGGGTTTTAGTTTCAACACCAGCTGGTAGCACCGCCTATAATCTTTCTGTACATGGCCCAATTTTAAATCTAGATTCTAATAAATTAGCCGTTACACCTATCAGCCCTTTTAGACCAAGGAGGTGGAGAGGTATAACTCTTAGCGATAAGTCAAAAATTATAATTAAAAATTTAGACTGCAATAAAAGACCAATTAGTTCTGTAGCAGATAACTTTGAAGTCAGGAATGCCAAAATTATTATTATTAAATCTAATAAAAAAATTGTATTTAATTTATTATATAATAACAACAATACCCTTTACAAAAAGATCAAAATTGAACAAGTAAGAAAAGAAACTTCAAATAATTAAAATGGGAAAATAATTAAACAAATTAATAATAAAAATTAAAGCTTTTTTTAAATGTTAAAAATAAATCATATTTTGTATTCTGATTTGGGTGGTGTCTTGGATGTTTGCAAAGTACTTGGAAATTTAGATAAAGCAACTATTTCAAAATCATCGTTTATTTTAGTTGGTCCAAAAAGAGGAACTAGAAAGGTATCAGCAACTAATCAAAAAACACACTTTGTAAAAACTTATAGGTTTTTTTCTTTTTTTTATTTTATTTCAATTTTGAAAGTGATTGTTAATGAAAAACCAGATTTAATTTTTCTCCATAATTATCAAATAATTCCAGTTCTTCTATTTAAATTTTTGTTTAATGGTAATTTAAAAATTGTTTATATTGATCATAAAGCTTACAACTTAAAAAATTATAAAGATTTTATAATTTCTAGTTTATTTAAGTCGTTTATAAATTCTTTTGTTGTTTTAAACAAAGATAACTACTCTTATTATTCTAATTATATAAAAATAAATACTAAAAAAATTCATATTATTCCAAATGCTATTAATAATTTTTATTTAAATAATTACAAAAAAAAAAAACAAAAAAGTTTTTTAATTGTCGGAATGGCTGGAAGAATTAACAAGGCAAAACATCATGAGTTAATAATTGACTCTTTACAACATAATATACTTAAAAAATTTCATATTAAAGGTTATTTTGCTGGAGATGGAGAAAGAGTTAATTTTTTAAAAAAACAAATTAATAATAAAAATAATTTCAAATTTTTTGGAATACTAGATTCCAAGAAACTTAAAAAATGGTACATGTCATTAGATATCTATATACAATCAACAAAGGGTGAGGGTCACTCGACTTCAATCTTACAAGCTATGGGAATGAACCTACCTATTTTAGCCTCAAATGTGTCAGGTATTAGAAATTTTTTATGTCCAAAAAAAAATATTGGCATAGTTTTTGAAAATAATCCTAAATCTTTGGCTAATAAAATTAAGCACTACATTCAATTATCTTCATACAAAAAAAATAAGATCATAAGATCGCAAAAAAATTTTATTTTATCAAATTATAGTGAAACTAAAATACTGAAAGAATATAAAAAAGTTATTAAAAAATTATACCTTTAAATATACTCTACAATCATAATTAGCCTCAAACATTTGCAGCTTTATTTTTTTTCTTTAAAGTACTCAGCTATTGTTTTTTTAAACCATATTATGAGAAACTTAGAAATGTTAAAAATGACTTTCTGATGAAGTTTAATCATGGAACATGAAAAAAGAATTTTAAACTTAATCATTCTAACCTCTGAAGGGGGGGGTAGAACCAAAGCTTCTAATCATTGTATAAAACTGGAGACAAATTTGACTCTTGATTCTATCGCTCTCTCACTGCAACAGCTGTGATAAAAAATATAATTAGTGATATTATGAGAGTTATAAGATTAACAATTAGTCTATTGTTGTGCATGTTGTTTGTGATTCTGTGGTGCCCCCGCACGGAGTCGAACCGCGGACCTATTGATTACAAATCAATTGCTAAAGTTTAAATAATCATTTGTTTGCAACAATAATCTTGAAATATTTTTAGTCTGGTCACAATCTTGGCACAGTGGTAATGTTTTGATGATGAAAATTCTTTATGGAATTAATTCTGGAAACTATGGTTTTTTGATGAATAAATTTTCTAATGAAAACATTATTAAAAATTTAAATCTCTCTAATAGTATAAAAATTTATCCTCTACAAATGACTGTTATTAATAAGAGTAATCAAACAAAAAAATCAATAGCTATTAATGAGGTTTCCATCTTAAGACAAAGCAAACAGGCATCATCAATCTCTATTACAGCTAATAAAAAGAATATTATTAAAAATCTTATTTCTGATGGTGTTCTAGTTTCAACGCCAGCAGGTAGCACAGCCTACAATCTGTCAGCGCATGGCCCAATTTTAAATTTAGACTCTAACAAATTAACAGTAACACCAATTTGCCCTTTTAGACCAAGAAGATGGAGAGGTACAATTATTAATGATAAATCGACAGTTATAATTAAAAATTTGGAAAGCAATAAAAGACCTATTAGTGCTACTGCTGATAATTATGAAGTAAAAAATGCTAAAGTTATTAAAATAAAATCTAATAAAAAGATTATCTTTACTCTATTATATGACAATAACAATAGTCTTTACAAAAAAATTAAAATTGAACAAGTCAGAAAAGAAACTTCAAATAATTAAATGAAAAAAAATATCTTAGTTACTGGAGGTGCTGGATACATAGGTAGTCACGTATGTCACAAGCTTTTAGATGATGGATTTAATGTAACTATTATTGATAATTTAATTACTGGTAATAGAGAGTTAGTTCCCAATAAAGCAAAGTTAGTTGTTTGTGATATATCTGATGAAAAAAAAATTAATAAAATATTAAAAGAAAATAAGTTTGACCTCGTAATGCATTTTGCTGGCTTAATAAGAGTCGACGAGTCTGTTAAAGAGCCAAAAAAATATGATAAATTTAATTTTGAAAAAGCAAAATTGTTTTTAGATATATGTACTAAAAACAACTTAAATAAAATTATTTTTTCATCTACAGCTTCTGTTTATGGTAATCCAGATAATCAACGAGTTTCAGAAGACGACCCTTTGAATCCTTTAAATCCCTACGCCGCCTCAAAACTTAAATTTGAAAATTTTTTAATCGAAGAATCTAAAGAAGATAAAATTGATTATGTAATCTTGAGATATTTTAATGTTGCTGGCGCAGATGAAAAAATGAGAACTGGTTTAACTTCAAACTATTCAACACATTTAATAAAAATAGCTAGTGAGGTTGCAACGGGGAAAAGAGAGAATATTATTATTAATGGAGATGATTATAAAACTTATGATGGAACTGCAGTAAGAGACTATATACATGTTTCAGATCTTGCAGATATTCACTTAATTTCTGGTAAATATCTAATGGCAAATAAAAAATCACATATATTCAACTGTGGTTATGGTAAGGGATATTCTGTCAAAGAAGTTATTAAGTGTTTTAATGAAATTTTAGATAAAGAAATTTTATACAAAATAGGACCAAGAAGACCTGGAGACAGTAAAATGCTTGTATCCAACCCAGACAAATTCACGAATTTTTTTTTGTGGAAGCCAAAATTTAATGATTTAAAATATATACTTACAACAGCTCTTAAATGGGAAAAAAAAATTAAATAAAAATCTAAATGTTAAAAATAAACCATATTTTATATGCCGGTTTAGGAGGCGTTTTCGATGTGTGTAATATTTTAGGAAAAATAGATGAAGAAAGAAAAGTATGTACATCATTTATTCTAATAGGTCCTAAAAAATTCAAAAACAAAATATCAAAAAAAAATCAAAAAACATATTTTGTTAGGACATATAAATTTTCTCTTTTTTATTTTATTCCAATTTTAAAAAAATTAATTTTAGAAAAGCCAGATTTAATTTTTGTTCATAATTTTCAAGTACTCCCAGTTTTTTTATATAAAATTATATCTTATAAAAATCCAAAAATTATCTATGTTGATCATACACCTAATAATCTAAAAAGTTTTAAAGATTTTTTTATATGCAAAATATCTAAATTAATTATAGATTTTTTTATTGTTTTAAATAAAGATAGCTATAATTATTTTATAGAAAATATTAGATTAAATTCAAAAAAAATTAAAATTATCCCTAACGCTATTAATAAAAATTTTATTAAAAACGATGATAAAAAAAATAAAACTAAAAATATTCTGGTTGTTGGAATGGCATCTAGGATTAACAATCTAAAGCGTCATGATCTAATTATAGAAGCAATACAACATGACATACTTAAAAATTTTAATATAAAGGCTTACTTTGCTGGAGGTGGAGAAAATATCAATCTTTTAAAAAATAAAATTTTTAAAAAAAATATTTTTAAATTTTTTGGTGTATTGGAATTAAAAAAACTCAAAAAATGGTACAATTCATTAGATCTTTATATACAAGCAACCGAGGGAGAGGGTCACTCAACATCTATTTTACAGGCTATGGGCATGAATTTACCAGTGTTAGGTTCAAATGTCTCAGGTGTAAATAATTTTTTAATCCCCCAAAAAAAAATAGGTATTTTTTTTAATAATGATGTGAAATCATTGGCAAAAAAAATTAAATATTTTGCTGAAATGAAAGATAATAAAAAAAATAAAATTATAAGAGCACAAAAAGATTATATTTTAAGTAATTATTCTGAAATCAAATTTTTAAATGAATATAAAAAGATTATTAAAAAGCTAATCTTTTAGAAAAATTCTACAACCGTGATCAACCTCAAACATAAAAGTTTTTATATTTTTTTCTCTAAAGAATTCATCTACTGCTTTTTTTTGACCCTGCCAATGACCATAATCGTCAATTATAATTAAGCCATTTTTTACAACCAAGGGATATAATATTTCTAATTCTATTTTGGTCGATTCATAAAAATCTGTATCTAGTCTTAGCAAAGAAATATTTTTTGGAATATTTTTTTTATCTGTAAGTGTTTCAGTAACATCACCTTTAATAAGTTTTAAATTATTATTTATTGTATGTTTTGAAAAATTTTTCTTAACAGTCTCTATACCTGAAAAACACCAAATATTTTTTTTATCAAAATTTTCAATTTTTTTTTCATTTGAAAGCATAATCGATGCTTTTGTATTATTAATGTCTAAATCAAATTCATTAGGTTTTGTCATACCTTCAAATGTGTCATAACCATATAGAGTTTTTTTTAATCCATAATATTCATTAAGTCTTTCCATGAGAATTAAATTACCACCTTGCCAAACACCACATTCTACAAAATCACCATTTATATTATTTTCATGAATAAATTTTATACATTTTGTAAGATAGGACATTCTCTTCTCGCCAGTCATCGAATAATGTTTTGAGATTTCAATATTCTTGAGCTCAAATTCATTATGATTGAATATGTGGTCCTTGTTATAAACCAATCTTAGATCAAAAATTTTTAATAATTTATTAATTGAAGTAGCGAATATTTTTTTTAATGAAATCATTAATTTAAAAAGTCTAAGTAAAATCCGTTATAGTTAATTTTTATTATATAGTAATTATAACCTATTAGTAAATAAATAGTATTTCTTATCCGATTTGAATATTGTAAAAAAGTTAATAGGTAAAGGTTTGTGTGGTGCCCCCGCACGGAGTCGAACCGCGGACCTATTGATTACAAATCAATTGCTCTACCAGCTGAGCTACAAGGGCATAAGTTTTATTAACAATACGTGGTTTATATATCAATTAAAATTTCTAGCACTCATTTTATTTGCTAAAAAACATAGAAAAAACAATTTTTTTTGGAAAAATATATCAAATGCTATCTTTTAATATCCAATAACTAAAATATAAAAATAAGATAATAAATTTTTAGTAGTTCCAAGTGATTTTATAAAAGGTATTAACTTATTTTTATGAGTATTACTTCAATTTATAGTATAATTGAAACGTATGACTTTTAAAACTTTTATTTATAGATCAAGATTTTTAAGCACTATGTTGGCTTTTTTATTTGAAATATTATTCTTTCTAAAAAATAAAAAAAAAATTGAAATTTATTTTAAAGATAATTTTTGGATACATGTGTCGCCATTTGGAAAGTTTGCTTACATGCACCCTGTTAGGAGCGTAGAACAACATTTGTTATTTGAACTACCTTGGCATTTAAAAAATTATTCTCCAAAACTTGATGATGTAATTTTTGATATTGGTGCTGGTATTGGAACTGGAACAATTTATTTTTCAAAACTTGCTGGTAAGAATGGAAAAGTTTTTGCAATTGAGGCAAATCCAAAAATTTATTCATACTTATTAGAAACAATTAGAATTAACAAACTCAAAAATGTAATACCCTTAAATGTAGCTATCTACGACGATAGTAAAAAAAATGTAAACTTTTCATCAGCAGAGTTTAGTTGGTTAGGTGGTGGTATAGATATGGGTGGAAGTGTTTCGGTTAACACAAAAACTTTAGATCAATTACTTTTAGATTTTAATCTAAAAAAAGTTAATTTTGCTAAGTTCAACATTGAAGGTGCTGAAAAATATCTAATTACTGGTGGAAGTAACTTTAATAATATTTGTCAAAATTATTGTATTTCATGTCATGATTTTCTTGGTGATCCTGATTGTAAAACTTATGACGACATCAATAATTTTTTAAAAAACTCTTTTTTTCAAATGCTAAAAGGAAATACAACAAATGTAGACTATTTAGATGGATATATTTACGCTACAAAAGATAAGTTACCAGATGATGATTCTCTTAAATTAAACCTATTTGATTACAATAATTTTTATGACCATATTTCTAAATCCTTTGAAAAAAACTTATAAATTATTAAATGAAACTACTGCATATTGTGCATTCAGGACTTGGAGGAAGTGTCAGTGTTGTTTTTTCACTATTAAATGAAAGTAAAAAAAATATTTTTATAATAGAGCAAAATATTTTATTTACAGGTGGGCATTTAATCAAAGATTATAAAAGAAAATTTAATAATTCTCTCAACAATACTTCTTTTATTTAAACAAAAAATTCTTATCCTTGGTTATCTTGGTTTAAAGTATTCATTAAATTATATAGTGAAAAACCAGATTTAATTCTTCTCTATAACTTTCAAATTGTACCATATTTATTTTATAGGATTTTTTTTAAAACAAAGATTATCTTTATAGACCATCAAGGACCAACCTTAATGTTAAAAAAAAGTTTAATCTCTTTTATAATTTTATTACTTTTTTGATATCTGTGTATTTGTAAGTAAAAATAAATTTCAAAATGCAAATTGGAGTATTATTTGATAATACAGTTCAGGATTTATCTAAAATGATAGAATATTTTTACAAACTACCTATTAAAAAAAAACAATTGTTTACAAAGCATCAAAGAAAATTTGTTATAGATAATTATTCAAGCTCAATAATGTTTAATAATTATAAAAAAATAATTTTAAAAGTTTTACCTGAGCTTGTTAATTAATTTTTTAAATAATTTAGATGGTGAAAGACTATAGCTGCACTATTTGAGATATTTAAACTTTCAACATTTTTATTTATATTAATCTTAACTAAAAAATCTGTGTATTTTCCAGTATGCTCCCTCATACCAAAACCCTCAGATCCAAATAAAAGAACATTTTTCCCCTCCCACTTGACATCTGTAAATTCTTTTTCTCCTCTTGCATCAAATCCATAAACCCAAAAATTTTTTTCTCTTAAATTTTTAAGTGTAGAATTTATATTCGATACCTCAAATATATTTAAATGTTCCATGCAACCACTTGCAGCTTTGTACATAAGTTTGCTATCAGATGGGAATTGTCTTTCTTTAACTATTAATCCGTCTATATGAAATGAAGAAGCACTTCTAATTAACGATCCAATATTTCTTGGGTCAGTTACTTCATCGATACAAACAAATGTTAGCTTGTTTTTTCCTTTTATAAATTCTTTTAATTCTAACTGATCTAAATGCTCTACTTCAGCAATGTATCCACCGTGCATAATTTGATCTTTAGAAGTGTACTTATCCAATTCTTTTTTTGATTTAAAATAAACCTTAACGTCTTCGAGAACATTTTTCTTTGGGTTTTTCCTATGAATATTTTTTTTACTTTCTTCTGTTAAAAAAACTTTTAAAACTTTTCTTTTTGGGTTTCTTAAAGCCTCAATAACAGCATGTTGGCCAACTATTAAAAATGATGATTTATTCATAAAATTAAGTTTGTTTTATACGTATTTTCCTCAATTTTCACAGTAAATCTCGTGTTGCAATTGCATAATAAAAATATATAAAACCCATGTTGTTTGAAGCTTTATTGAGAAGGGGACACTTCCCCAAAAAGGAGGGGTTCCAGAGCGGTCAAATGGGGCGGGCTGTAAACCCGTTGACTTCGGTCTTCGAAAGTTCGAATCTTTC
>Ga0209383_1001537_pt1 | contig 14337 bp, 15 predicted proteins | sample CoawatmetaG02DNA_FD_187510 | JGI IMG/M metagenome (GOLD analysis project Ga0209383, IMG submission 187510) | Marine microbial communities from the West Antarctic Peninsula - Coastal water metaG029-DNA (SPAdes) (version 2) | ecosystem: Environmental > Aquatic > Marine > Coastal ... | reverse complement strand
TTACCATTCTGCAATGTTTAGAACTATTCCTATTGGAAAGGCTGACCCAAAACATATTAAAATGCATGAAGCATGTGTTGAAGCTTTAAATAATTGTGCAAAAACTTTGATACCTGGAAAAACAGCGGGAGATGTCTTTGATATTCACGCTAAGACCTTTGATGATCTTGGGTATAATAAAGCAAGAATGAATGCATGTGGCTATTCTTTAGGCTCAACTTTTTCACCCAATTGGATGGACTGGCCAATGCTTTACACTGGTAATCCGTATGTCATAACACCTGGTAATGTCTTCTTCATGCACATGATATTGATGGATTCAGACAATGAATTAGCCATGAATTTAGGAGAAACGTATCTTGTAACCGAGAATGGTAACGAAAGATTAGGTAAGCAAAAACTGGATTTAGTCGTCTTATAGGGGTCTATGATCTAGTTGTGATCTAGTCATCCTATAAAATCCTATAATAAACCCAGAACTGCCAATCAATAGAGGTACCAAACGGTTTCTAAATTTAGAACTTTTATTGGGACTCAATTCCCCTTCTCACAATTAGGTACTTATTAAGATCTATATATAGTCGGTGACGAGTAGCTAGTGTCTAGGAATACTTATTAGCAGTGGATAAGACTATTTAATTTAAAAAATTATTACAAAAATATTATGTCGTGGGCTAGAGGTCATTCATCACTAACAGAAAATTCAACAGTGCCAACTATTGATCGTTGCATCAACTGTGGGGACCATGAAGAAGTGCAAGCTACAATCACTATGGAGTTTGGAGAGGGTAATTACAATACTGGGCCTATTTGTAGGAAGTGTTATATCCTGCATCGAGCGCCAAGAGTTGCTAGGTTTTAATCTTTAGGGTCTTTTCATATTAATTGCAGAACGTATAGACCGTACTTGCTTCCATTAGTTTGTTTAATTTTTTATCAATTTTTAAATTAAAACTTGAATATTGATTGAAGTTTTGGAACAGAATGATTTACAACATTTGTTTCAGGCGAAACTTTTACATGCAGGACTGCATTTCCTTTAAATTTCATGAGATCATTAATTGATTTGTTAATTTTACTATTATTTATAAGATTAAAATATTTTATCTTATAGGAATTGGTAATATCTTTAATATTGGGAGGGTAATAACCGTGAGCACTGTTGTTTGCATGAGGTCTGGATAATAACCTTTCCTCTGTGCCTAGCTTAGTGTTACCTAGACCCTGATTGTCAAAGATAATAATTTTTAAATTTAAGTTATGATGCTTAAGAAATTGCATTTCTTGAACATTCATCATAAAGCTTCCATCTCCGATAAGCGAAAAAACTTCTGTATTTTTAGAGGCATAAGAAGCTCCAATACCAGCTCCTATAGAATAGCCCATTGGACTATTTCCCCAGGCCGAAATAAGTCTTTGGTTTTTTGTTACATTAAAACTCTCCATGCACCAGCATAAATTAGCACCAGCATCCGTTATCACTATACTATTTTTTTTTATTATTTTTGAAAAAATATTAAAAAATAGATAAGGGTTAACTTCTTTGCTTCCAACTGTTAAATTATTTAGATACTTAAGTTTTTTGAATTCTGAACATTGTTCTACCCATGTTTGGTTTTTAAATTTTTTAATAGGAAACTTTTTAAAATAATTGAAAAAAATTTTAAGATCAGCGCATATTTTCATATCTGGCTCAATAATTGCCTCCTTTAATTCTACAGGGTCGATATCAATAGAAATAATTTTTTTATCATTATTTTTATTATAGTTTTCACTTATAGCCTTGACAGCAAATCTAAACCCAAATGTAACCAGTAAATCTGCTGAATTTATAACCTCATTTGCTGACTGATGGCCGTGCTGCCCTATAGATCCAAAGTACAACTCATTATCAAATGGAGTAATATCCTGGCTTGCCCAAGTTGTTACAAAAGGAATATTGATTTTTTTAGTAATTTTTAGAAACTCTTTATATGTATTTGATACTCTCAGTCCACCACCAGCTATAAAAACTACTTTCTTGTTTTCATTTAATAATTTTATAACTTTCTTAATTTGAAATAATAATCTTGGATTTTTTTTTTTTGGAGGTGGTGGAAAAAATTTCTTCATTTTTTTCAAATCGATATCTGCAATTTGAATATTATAAGGAAGATCAATAACCACAGGCCCAGGCCTTCCATTTTTTGCTAAATAAACAGCTTTATCAAAAATGTAATCTACTTCATTTGGATCTTTAATTTGATATGTGAATTTTGTTATAGAGGAAAATAAAGAAACCATATCTGTTTCTTGAAACCCTCTCTGTCTCATTTCTTTACTTCTTTTAACATGAAATTGACCGACTTGACCTGTAATAAAAAGAGAAGGTATTGAGTCGTAATATGAGCAACAGACTCCAGTGATAAGATTAGTTCCACCAGGGCCACTAGTTACACAACCAACTCCCATTCCTTTAATTCTTGAATAAGCATCCACACTCATTGCTAGACTTTGTTCGTGATAAGGAACATAGTAATCTAAACCTTTTAACTCACCAATCGAATCGATTAGGTGCATAATCGCACCCCCTTGAAATAGAGGAATATTATTTATTTTTAAATTTTTTATCTTCTTAGCTATGTAATCTTTTACTTTCATATTGAACTAGTTTTCCAATTTAAGAGTTTGTCTACTTTGTGCTATATCGTGCATTTAAAAAAATAAATTTAAATTCTGTCATTACTCTTCTTGAAGGTCTCAAACTCATAATGCCTGTATTGGTGAAACCATCTAACAGATCTTGATATTTTTTATCTGCTACTGTGTCTAATGCTGTTTGAGTTTTACTTAATAAGTTTCCGTTTTTATCTTGCTCTACCCTCTTCCATAAATACATGGTGAACCGAAGCATTTTCCAGTTAAACTTTTTGTTTCCTGCCTGCCCTTCAGGTGTACTTGCATGAATAATATCTACTGCGTCTCCAGGTGAGATTTCTCTCTTCTCAAGGTATTTAATAATTTTATTTATTTTTGTATCACTGAATCGCACTAAGGTATCCGTACAACTAGACGGACTTACTGTCAATGTCTTGTGTCTTTAGGTGTTGTCTTTAGGTGTTGTCTTTAGGTGTTGTCTTTAGGTGTTGTCTTTAAGTGTTATTCTTTAAATTATCTTGTTACTTTTTTCCAATTATCTGGTGCTCACATTGATTGAAGATTAGTATAGTGACATAATTTATACTTATCTATTATGGTTTTAACTGAGCTTAATGGAATTCTATGGTCTACATGCAAACCATAGAACGTATGATTTTTCCAAGTCATCTTTTCATTAGTTTTAGGATGAGGATAAAATTGTTTCTCTAAATATTTTTTTAAAAATGCTGGAGTACATCCAACCATTGCAAATGCTGGCTTTGTTTTTATAATATTTTTAGCCTTATAAAAATGACGAAGACGGGTTCTCATGATTTCTTCAAGTTTATATGCGGGGTCGCTTATTCTTTTTTCTCTTCTATAATCTTTTTTTGCCTTTTTACCTTTATCTGTTTTAAAGTAGATTTTTGACTATAAAACTCTCAGATCCTGTAATAAATAACATTTAATTCCTAGTAAAAATTTTTATATAATACTTCTACACCTTTGCTTGAATTCATAAAGGAGTAAATTTTACTTGATTTCAATTTTTGGATTAATTTATTTTTTTTTTCTTTTTTGATAACTATAAATAAAAATCCTCCTGACCCTGCTCCTAAAACTTTACCTCCTATTGCACCCATTTTTAGACATTTTGAATATAGTTCATCAATCACTAAATTTGTAATATTTTTTGATAATTTTTTTTTTAAAGACCAGTTTTTATCTAACAATTCTCCAAAACTTTTTAAATTAAATTTTTTCTTTTTAATTAAAGATTTTGCAAATGTGACTATATTTAATAAGTCTTGATAATATTTAATTTTATTTGGGATTTCTCTACTTTGTTGGCCAAGAATTTTTTTTGAAGCTTTAAAGTTCCCAATCCAAATAAAGAGGGAATTATCAAAAATATTTTTTAAATAATCAAATTTTAATTTTTTAATTATAACTTTGTCTCCTTTAAAAAATTTATAACTTCTAAAACCACCAAAAGTTGCAGCATATTGATCCTGTTTTCCTATTGGATTATTAAGTAAATCTATTTCAATTTTACTTGCCATTTCTGCTAATTCTTTTTTTGTTATCTTTTTATTTTTCAATACATGTAATGCTTTTAACAAACCTACAATAATTGAGCTAGATGCACCAAGCCCAGAGAAAGCTGGGATATCTGAAGAAATTGTAATGTGCATTTTTTGATTTATATTTAAATGATGCAGGCAACTTCTAATTAAACTATTCTTAATATTTTTTTTGCCATTAACATGCTCAGTAATTGAATAATTTAATCTATAATCTTCTTCAAATAAATCATCATGAGATTTTATTGAAGTATATATATATCTATTAATTGAAGTACTTAAAACCTCACCATAATTTTTATTATAAAATTTAGGTATATCTGTTCCACCTCCAAAAAAACTTACTCTAAGCGGAGTCCTCGTAATTATATAAAAATTTTTTTTATTCACTTTTTTAATGTATATTTATATTTTATTTTTTCGCCGACACTTAATTTTTCTTTACCTATATAAATGCATTTACATTTTGCGTTATATGATGCTTCTACATCTCTTATATCATCACCGATATAAACAGTTCTATCAAGTATAAATTTATATTTTTCTGATGCTTTTAAAAATAGGCCTGGTCCAGGTTTTCTATCAATGTGTTTTGAACTGAAATGATGCTTGCTTATAAAAAATTCTTTAATATCAATTTTTGATTTTTTAAAATTTTTTTTTATATCTTTATGTATTAGTAACAAGTTCTTTTCAGATAAATCTCCCGTTGAAATTCCAGCTTGATTTGTAATACAAAAAACCTTTTTTTTTCTTAAAATTTTTCCATAATTCTTTATAAAGATCTTATTAATTTTTAATTCATTTAAATTTCTTACATAAAAATGAAATTTATTTTTTTCATTCAAGACACCATCTCTATCAACTAAAATTACATTATCCTTAAAATATTTTTTTGTATTTTCATATCTAACTTTGTCTGAAATACTTAAATATTTTTCATTTATATTATAATTAACTCTTTTTTTTTTAATTTGTTCGTTTATGAAACTATTAAAAGACAAGTCTTTATTAATAATTTTTTTTGGCAATATTTTCTTTCTTATAATCATGTACCCTATTTCTACATAATTAGAGCTCTTTTCTTTTTTAAAAAAATATTTTTTTATTTTTTGGTTTTTCTCATCTAAAATAATATTCCCTTTATTCTTTTTACATATTGTTATTAAAAAAGAAGAATCTAAATCATCGAATTTTTTTTTTAACTGATGTAAATTCAGATCTGAATAGTTATCAGAATATAAAAGTAAAAATTTATTTTTTAATATTTTATGAGCATCAATTAATCTTTTTAATGTTTGTACATCAGGTAAGTTAAAATGATATTTTATCTTAACTCCATATTTTGAACCATCTCCAAAGTAATCATAGATAGCATTTTTTTTATAGCCACATAGAAGTAAAATATTATTAATGCCATTAGATTTACATTGTTCAATTAAATAATATAAAAATGGTTTCGTATTAATATTGACCATTGGTTTGGGAATTTTATTTGTTAATGGAAGAAGTCTCTTACCGTATCCTCCACAAAGTATTACAGCTTGATCAATCATTTATAATTAATTGAATTAATTTTTTAAGGCTTTTAAAGTTTTTTGATATGAATAAGATCAACTATAGATAATAACCATACGTGATGTACCATCTCCACTACGTTGTATTCCGTAGAATTAATCCATAAATTTTCATTGCCTAATTTTGATACTGGATTATTTTTTTTAAAACCAGTAAATGTTGCTACGTAAATATTATTCTTTTTTGCATATTTTGCTGCATTAATTATATTTTTAGACTTGCCACTGCTACTTATTAAAATTATTATATCTTTTTTCAACGCATAAGCTTCTAGAGCTTTTTCAGCCCACTTTTCATAACCGTAGTCGTTTGCAAAACAGGTAATTAAGTTTGGTTCATTAAATGTTATGGCTCTTTTTTTTAAAATTTTAGTTATATCTACGGCCACATGGTTTGATATAGAAGCACTACCACCATTTCCAATTAATATTATTTTATTATCTTTATTTAATGAGCTAATTTTTTTTCTAACAGATTCCATTTTTTTATAATCGAAATTCTGCAGATTTTTTGAGATTATTTTAAAATATTTTGAATAGTCAATTTTTTTTATCATTATATATAAAGTTTTTAGAGTTTATCTTATTATTAATCTTAAATATTTAAATGTTTTATATCTTAATTTTAGATTTATTAATAGGATTTTCTGCTTTAAAAAAATTTATAAAAAATTTTTTTATATGACCTTTAAAATTTCCCTTAAAAATACTTTTGTAAAAATTCATTATATCTAAAGCCTTTAAACCATAGCCAGATCAAACATCGTACTCTTGGTTTTCATCAGTTTTATTTAGGTGGCTAGCTATAAACTTAAAACATCGTTTACATGAATGTAATCATTTATCATATTTAGTTTTTTTAATTCTATTAATAGCTTTTTTTTTATAGAAGATAGAATAAATGGTATTAACGCATTCTTTCATTGCCTTTGGCCTAAAATAAAAAATAATCTAAGCTAAATAAGATTTTTTTTTGTTTTTTAATTAGTTTTTTTATTTTATTTTTTGAGTTTATAAAAAATTTGCTAGTTAAATGATGTTTGTTTTTATGTTCTGAGCAATTCCCTGTTACTATGATTTTTTTTACAGAATCTAACTGATTTATTTTTTGAAAAAATAATTTTTGTTTTATTGAATATCATAAAGATTTAGTGATAATTTTTTTAGGAAATGGCAAAATTACTTTTCCTGAAAAGCCGTGTTTACGAAATTCTTTTAAAATTTCGTCTTTAAAATTCCAAGCTAATAATAAAATTATTTTAAATTTTTTTATATCCTTCAAAAAAATTTTTCTATCTATGATTTTTATCTTTGTACCAGGTGTGTATAAATTATTTTTTAATGGATTTTTATCTACTATAAAGTTTAAATAATCCTGTCCTATTTCTGTATAATTCAAAAAAGTAGAGCTTCTTGCAGATGCCCCATAAGCTACTATTTTTCCATATTTGTGATTTATTTTTTCCATTTCTTTTTTGAATTTAAATGAATGATCTTTAACTTCTTTAGAAAAACTTTTCCATTTATTGATTGTGTTAACTTTTTCTTTAATTTCATTTTTTTCTAACTTCTTAAGACGTTTCGTTTTTTCTTTTTTTTCTTTGCTAAAAATTAACACTAAAGCTCCACCACTTATCGGGCTTTTAAATCCATCAAATAAATTAAAATTATGTGTTTTAAATAGCTTTTTCAATGATTGTATACTGTAGTAAAAAAGATGTTCATGATAAATTGAGTCGTATTGCAAATCATCTAATATTTTTTTCACATAATGAAACTCAATAGCAAAAATACCATCTTTAGCAATCAAATTGTATGCTGCATCTAAAAGTTCATGAATATTTTTAACATGTGCAATCACATTTCTTGCAAATAAAATGTCTCCTTCACCATATTTTTTTTTAATAATATTTGATATTTTTAAATCAAAAAATGAGTTTATAGTTAGTATTTTTTTTTTATTAGCAATTTCACAAATATTTTTAGCAGGATCTATACCTATTACCTTATATCCCTTTTTTTTAAATGGTTCTAAATAAGTTCCATCATTGCTTGCTATTTCAACAACAAAAGGTTTTTTTTTGTTTTTTAAACTTATTATCTCTTTGTAAAATTTTTTGCTAAATTTTTTTGCAGCAATTGATGTTGATGTAGTCCAAAAATATTCTTTAAAAAGAATATTTGGATTAACTGTTTCTGTTAACTGTATTACTTTGCAATTTTTACAGATGAAAATTATTAATGGAAATTTTTTTTTTTTAGTATTTTTTTTCTTATCTAGACTATTTGCTAAAGGCTGGGCACCTAAATCTAAAATTTTTTCAATATCTTTACTAAAGCACAATCTGCATTTATTTTCTTTAATAGATAACTTTGACATCATTATCCTAAAACTTTGAAGTCTCTAGTCTGTTTCTCCAATAATTTAACGTATCTATGAGAATTTTATCAAAATTTAACTTTGGCTTCCAGTTTGTTTCTTTTTCAAAATTAGTTTTTTTAGTTATTAAAAATGGTACATTAGTGGGTCTGACAAATGGTTTGTGTGTCTTGTGTTTTAAATTTTTAACATTTGACATTTTTTTTAATTTTTCTAATGCTTGTCTGAAAGTAAATACACTCTTTTGACTTTCATTTCCTACCAAATATAATTTTCCAACTACACATTTTTCAGTTGCTACCCAATATGCTCTTACAATGTCTGAAATGTGTGTGAAGTTTCTTTTGTCATCTAGGTGCCCTACAAGTATAGGACCCTTCATAAGATTTTTTTCTATTTTAGCTATTTGATAAGCATACGAAGATAATCCAAAAACATTTTCTCTTCTTGGGCCTTCATGATTAAATGTTCTTAGTCTAATAACTTTTACTCCAAAAGATTTATAATAAACATAACTAATATAATCTTGAGCTACTTTGGTTACAGCGTAAGGATTAACCGGATTTATAAGTGTTTTTTCTGTTATTGGCATGTCCTTTGAATCTAGAAGACCATATTCCTCACCTGATCCAGGTATTAATATTTTAGCTTTGCTGCCTATTTTTTTCATAGCTTCTAAAATATTTAAAGTTCCATTATAATTAACGCTCATATATCTGTGAGGGTGATCCCAAGATGGACTAACAAAACTTTCTGCTGCAAAATGGAAAATTTTATCAGGATTTACTTTTCTAATTAATTTTTCTACTGAAATTGGATCTGTGATATCACAATCTATCCAGTTAATTTTATCGTATATATGTTGGATTTTATCCAATCTAGATAAATGATATCTTTTAGTACCAAAAATTTTAATGTCTTTTTTATTGTCAAAAATGTAGTCAGCCATGTGGCTGCCTACAAAACCTGTAATGCCTGTGATTAAAATTTTTTTCATTATTGATTGTTATAAACAAATTTTAGCATATAACAAACTTCTTTTATGCTTTATATTAAAAATATTGTTAATTATAATATCATCATTTATATTAAGGTATGATCAAAACAACTCTTAAAATTTGTTATTAAATGAAAAAGTATGAAAATATAAATAATTTAAGAAAAAAATTTATTAATATTCAAGGAAATATTAAAAATAAAAAAAAATCAATTAAAATTATAAACACACTTCTTGAAAACAAACATACATATCTTTTTGACTGGTTTGGAATTCCAGTAATACAGTTTCCCAATGATATAATTGTTATGCAAGAATTTATTTATAAAATTAAACCAAAATATATTATTGAATGTGGTGTCGCTCATGGAGGTATGTTGGTTTTTTATGCAACTATTTTAAAGCTACTTAATATAAAAAAACATAAAGTAATTGGTATAGATATAAAAATTAGACCAATAAATAAAAGAAGAATTGTTAAATCAGGGTTTTATAAAAATATTGATTTATTTGAAGCAAGCTCAACTGATGAAAAACTGTTTGATAAATTAAAAAATAAATACAATTTAAAAAATGAGAGAAAAATAGTAGTTCTTGATTCTAATCATACTAAAGAACATGTACTTAATGAATTAAATTTTTATTCCAAATTTTTAAAAAAAGGTGATTATATAGTTGTTATGGATACAATTATAGAATTAATAAATCCAAAGTTTAATAAACAAAAAGCATTTAAAAAAGGTAACAGCCCTTATAATGCAGTAGATTTGTTTCTCAAAAATAATAAAAATTTTATTATAGACAATTACTATGAAAATAAATCTTTTTTAACAAACATGAGAAATGGTTTTTTAAAAAAAATAAAGTAAAATAAATTTTTATCTATCAATACTTATGAAAAGCTTAGATGTAGATACGAAAAAAATTAGAAATAGAATAGTTGATCTTATATATAAATCTGGTGCATCTCATCTTGGTTCAAGTTTATCTTTAATTGAAATTCTCTCAACTATTTATTTATTGGTAGACTTGAATAAGATAAAAGATCACGCCCCTGATAGATCTAGAGTTTTTATAAGTAAAGGTCATGGTGCATGTGGAACGTATTCAGTTATGAATTATTTTGGCCTGATAGACGATATTGAGCTGAATACATATCATAAGAATAATTCTTATCTTTCAGGACATGTAAGTCACGCTGTAAGCTGCGTTGAACATTCAACAGGAGCTTTAGGGCATGGAATTTCAGTATGTCTTGGAACTGCAATTGGAATAAAAACTAAAAAATTTCAATCAAATCCATTATCATTAGTTGTATGTGGGGATGGTGAACTACAAGAAGGATCTGTTTGGGAAACGTTGATGCTAGCAGGACATCTTAAACTTAATAACTTTATAGTTTTTATAGACTATAATAAAATTAGTAGCATAAAATCTACAAATGAAGTTGTTAATCTTGAGCCACTCGAAGATAAATTTCTAAGCTTTGGTTTTGAAACCAAAAATGTAGACGGACACAATATTAAAGAAATATATGACGCAGTAACCAATAGAGCTGAACACAAACCTTTGGCTGTAATCTGTAATACAATTAAAGGTAAAGGAGTAAGTTTTGCAGAAAATGAACCAGTTTGGCACTACAGACCACTGAATAAGGAATTATATATAAAAGCAAAAGATGATTTAAAATAGCATAATGAGAAATGAAATAATTGATCAGATTCATAAAGAAATGAAAATTGATAAAAATATCTTTTTTCTTACTGCAGACATGGGAATCAACTTGGTTGAAAAAATCGAAATAGATTTTCCAGATAGGTTTTTAAATGTTGGCATTGCAGAACAAAATTTAATTGGTGTAGCCTCAGGTTTAATCAATTTAAATTTTAAAGTGGTTGTTTATACAATTTCTAACTTTCTAGTTCATAGATGTTTTGAACAACTTAGAAATGATATTTCATTACACAAGAAGCCAATTCTTATGATTGGAACTTCCTGTGGATATGACAATGCATCTTTAGGCCCCACCCATCATGTTATTGATGATTGGGGATATGTAAAAAATCTACCTAATTTTGAAGTATACTGTCCATCTAATATTCACTATTTAGATAATTTAGCAAAAAAACTTTTAAATCTAAAAGAGTCAATATATTTAAGAATACCTAAAATAAATATAGACACAATAGGCAGTCAAAAGGACTATGAATACTTATCAAATGAAAAATATGAAAACATTATTCTAACTTACGGATCAATAGTCGAAGAAATTTTGCCACTTTTTAAAATAAATGGTCAATCACTTTTAGTTTTCAATAAACTACACCCACTTGATAAAACTTCGATCTTAAAAATTTTAAAAAACTATAAAAAAATCTTTATAGTGGAGGAGCATTTTTCATCCAATGGGCTATATGATTCAATTTGTAAAATGCTTATTAATTCAAAATTGTGTGCAGAAGTAGTTTCGGTAGCGCCAAAAGACTATAATTTAAAAATTGGAACAAATAACAAATTTTTATTTGAACTAAACAGAATAGATTTAACATCAATCAAAAACTTGATAGAAAAAAATTAATAATGATAATACAAAAAAAATACAAAAATTTTGGTTAAATGTATTTAAACCTTATGCACATGAAAAATGAAAAGGAGAAGAGAAAAATATAATAACTGGAAATGAAGAGGCTATACTAATTACTGATGCCTCAAAATTTTTCAGTTAACATCCATTTACTCGACCGTGAAAACTAATATCATGTTCTAAAGTCTGAAGTTGATTTGTGCTTGGATCAGTAACAACTAAGCTAACTTTAACCACACAATTTGATGTTGGGTTACCGTCTATGAGTATATATCCTTCAGCAGCTTTTCCTGTTTTACTTCCCCAATACCAAGTCGCACTATCTCCGTTTATAGGATTTATGAATCCTGAAAAATGATAATGATCCATAAATAGATGGCCCATTGAATTAGTATTTTCATTTATACAAGTATATTCTTTATATGATCCACGTGGGTTTCCACCGTTATGTCTAACATTAACTTTACCTGCTAAATCACAATCGAACGCTATAACTTCCATATTACCAGCGATAGTTTCAAAATTTTCTTGCATAGCTACGAACTTTGCATTTTTAGTGTAACCTGTATAAGCAACGGTTCCTACTGCAGCAAGAATCCCTATGATTGCTACAACAACTAAAAGTTCTATTAATGTGAAGCCATTTCTTTTCATAAGTTATTTACATAAATTAAAAATTTTGATGTGGTGATTATAAAAAAATAAACAAGAATAGCTGAACCAATAATTGTTAACCATATATTGATTTTATAAAGAAACAAAACTATCCAGATTATTAAGCCTAATGAAATATTATAGTAACCAAATTTTAATAGCTTATTCATAAAATAATTTATTATATATTAATAAAAAGCTATCTCATTATTTATTTCTATACAATTTTTATTATATGTAGTGCTCAACGAAAAATATATCCAAGGTTGTATTTTCTATAAATAGGTGAGACCCAAAATAATTCTCAACTATGAATTAATTAAAATATCCTAGATAAAGATACTTCAGCTTCTTGGTCAGAAGTTTCATTAAATGACTGGTTAGCATTAAAACTTAAATCAAATCCCTTAATATTTTTAGAGATATTAAATCCAGCTTTAAGATCTTTTGATCTATCTAAGCTCATTGCATATTCAGTTTCACGTCTAGATTTAAAGTTAATAGTTACATTTAAAATATCTGTTTTCTCACTTTCGTTACATTGGGTAAGTTTGTAACTTGTGATGATATTTAAATGTGGGAACTTTTAAAAAATACTATCTAGAGTAATATTCAATTACTAGGTTTGGCTCCATTACTACTGGGTAAGGAACTTCGTCAAACTTAGGTGTTCTAACGAAAGTAACTTTTTTATTTTTTTCATCTAAATGAATATATTCTGGTGTTTCTCTTTCTTTATTTGCTAAAGCGATATCAATGAAAGCTAATTGTTTAGATTTATCTCTAATTTCAATTATGTCTTCTTCTTTAACCATATAGCTAGAAATATTAACCTTTTTACCATTAACTCTTACGTGACCATGGTTAATAAGTTGTCTCGCTGAAAATACTGTTGTTGAAAATCTTGCTCTATAAACAACTGAATCTAATCTTCGCTCAAGTAATCCAATTAAATTTTCACCAGTATCCCCTTTTAACATGGTAGCTTTTTTGTAAATATTTCTGAATTGTCTTTCGTTAATGTTACCGTAGTAACCTTTTAATTTTTGTTTAGCTTGTAGCTGAATTCCGTAATCAGATGGTTTTCCTTTTCTGCCTTGACCATGTTGTCCTGGACCGTAATCTCTTTTATTAAAAGGACTTTTAGGTCTTCCCCATAGGTTAATCTTTAACCTTCTATCTATTTTATGTTTGGCACTTATTCTTTTTGTCATTTGATAAGAGGGTTTATAAACTTACTCATTATTTTGTCAATCATCCTTTTTTGGACAAACTTGCGAATACACTCGATAAAATACGTGTTTCCTTCTTAGAAAGCTCCATTTTAGAAAAAATGCTTCTTAAGTTTTCAAGCATAATAGGTCTCTTTTCTAAAGGCTTGAAAAAGTTCTTTTCCTCTAATTTTTTGATACACAGGTTAGTCATTGCTTGAATATCTTTCTTACTAGCTACTGTTACTTTTTTTGATTTAGAGTACTTTGCTCCTTTTAAATTGATAATGTTTGCTACTGTATGAGCAATAATAATGACACTGTGAGACAGGTTTAAAGATTTAAAATCAGGGTTAGTTGGAATTTGCATGGTGTAATTAGCATAACTAATCTCATTATTAGATAAGCCAGATGCCTCAGAACCAAATAAAAAAGCTATCTTCTTATTAAAATCAATTTTTTTTAAATCTTCTAAATTAATGTGTTTAATATTTTTATTTCTAAATCTTGCAGTCGTTGCAATAACATAATCTACTTTTTTTACAGCAGATTCTAAAGTTTCATGAACTCTAGCATTAATAATTAGGTCTTTTGCACCAACTGAAGTTGCTAAAATTTTATCATTTGGGAAAATTGGTTTTGGTTTAACAATAATTAGTTTTTTAAAGTTAAAGTTTTTAACAGCTCTAGCACAAGCTCCAATATTTTCTGATAGTTGAGGTTGATGTAAAA
>Ga0209383_1001531_pt1 | contig 14381 bp, 18 predicted proteins | sample CoawatmetaG02DNA_FD_187510 | JGI IMG/M metagenome (GOLD analysis project Ga0209383, IMG submission 187510) | Marine microbial communities from the West Antarctic Peninsula - Coastal water metaG029-DNA (SPAdes) (version 2) | ecosystem: Environmental > Aquatic > Marine > Coastal ... | reverse complement strand
GCCTAGAGCGGTTGAAGGATGAAGTTGAAGAAGCCAAAGGAAGAAACACCTAAGTATGAAGGTAAGTTTTGGTCTTATTCTAAAAGAAAATTTCTTGGTTATGAAGAGTGGATTAAAGAGGCAGATAATAATGGCTACAAAGAAAAAATCCACAGTAAATGAAGCGGGTAATTATACTCAGCCTACTATGCGTAAAAGACTTTTTAATAAAATAAAAGCAGGTAGTAAAGGCGGTAACTCAGGACAGTGGTCTGCTCGTAAAGCGCAAATGTTAGCTAAACAATATAAAGCCGCAGGTGGCGGTTACAAATAAAGAGGAATTAATTATGCCAATGGGAAAAGGAACATACGGATCACAAAAAGGCAGGCCATCTAAGAAAGATGATAAAAAGAAAATGATGATGGGCGGTATGAGCAAAAATAAAATGATGGGTGGCGGTAAAATGGCTATGAAGTATTCTATGGGTGGCACAGTTACTAAACCGAATTAATTATGGCTTTAAAAAAATCACAGAAAAGTTTAAAGGCTTGGACAAAAGAAAAGTGGCAAACTAAGTCTGGTAAACCTAGTGCTAAAACAGGTGAAAGGTATTTACCAAAAAAAGCAATAGCTTCCCTATCTAATAGCGAGTATGCGGCTACAACTAAAAAGAAAAGAGAAGATACTAAAAAGGGTAAGCAACATTCTAAGCAACCTAAAAAAGTAGCTAAGAAAACTAAACCCTATAGGAGTGCTTAATATGCAAGGCGTTAAACATTACAAAAAAAACGGAACTTTGTTTACAGGTAAATCACACAAGATGGCTGACGGTACTTTGCACAGCGGAAAAAAACATACTAAAACTAGTGTGAAACTGTTCCACTTAAAAGACTTGTCTGCTACGGCAAAAAAGAAAGCTAAATAAAAGGAAAGCAGATAATGGCAAAGCGTAGTCGTAAGAAAAAAATGGCAGGTGGTTCTATGTTGTCTGCGCCTAAGAAAAGTACATATGCAGAAGGTGGAGAAACAGACGGCTTATTGAGCGAGACAAGTGCTTATATAGCGGCTACAAAAGCCCTAGCAGACCCAGAGACTCCTAAAGATAGAAGAGTCCAGCACCAATTAACACTAGACAGTTTAAAGTCTGAACAAGCAGGCGGCACTGTAAACAAAGACACATATGCTATAATGATGCAACAAGTTGACGCTGAGGCAGCAAAAAAAGCACCGGTTAAAAAAGCCGAAGGCGGCTCTATGATGGTTCCTCCTGAAATGGAAGGTATGGAAGCTCCAGTAGATACATACCCAAATATACCGCCAGAAGAAATGGCATCAGTAGAAGCTTCACAACTTCCAGACGAAGCAGTGGAAGATAATTATGTAGATTTCGTAATGAACGAAGCTTTAGAACAAGAAGAGCAATCTTATTTAATGACAGCTTTAGAAGCTGATCCACAACTTAGTATGATATTTGACAAGGTTGTAGATACAGCATCAGAATTTTCGGGAGCCGGTCCAGTTGACGGACCCGGAGATGGTGTCTCAGATTCAATACCTGCCAGATTATCGGCGGGTGAATTTGTAGTCACTAAAAAGGCCACTGACCAAATAGGCGCAGATCAGCTTCAAACTATGATGGACGATGCTGAACGTGCTTATGACGGTGGTTTAATGGGAAAAGACAGAGCAGAAGAAAAAGATGATGATATAAATGAATCAATGTTATCTTCTAATCAAATGCCGAGTCTAAATATACGCAAACGATAACGGCGACCTTGAAGTAAAAGCCCCAGACTAGATTGTATGTACATATAATTTATTGTTATGGCTACCTTTTAAACAACAAGCCCCGTGGAGAGAAGTATGGCTGATCAACAAACGGAAGAACAAGTACCTAACCTTTATAACGCAAAGAAAAGTTGGCACACACCGGACAAACCCTCGCAAGGTGACGCAGATGGTTTGTTTTATGAACGCCAAGAAACTCAGGCTACTTCTACTGATGAAGAATCAGATAGACCCCCTGAAGAAAAGCAAGCTAAAGGTGCAAATTATAAAAAAAGATATGACGATTTAAAGAAGCATTATGACCAAAGAGTTTCTCAATTCAAGCAAAAGGAACAAGAACTTTTAGCAGAGGCAGCAGTTAAAGCCCCTGCATATAAAGCTCCAAAGTCCTTAGAAGAACTAGAGCAATTCAAAGCATCAAATCCAGATTTGTATGAAACTGTAGAATCTGTTGCTCATATGCAAAGTGAAAGTCAAACTCAAGAGTTACGGGATCAACTATCGGTTATCCAACAACGTGAAACTGATCTCTTAAAACGAGAAGCAGAGTCCGAACTCAAGAAAAGACATCCCGATTTTGAAGATATAAGGGGTGATAATGATTTCCACATATGGGCAAAAGAACAACCAGAAGCAATACAACAATGGGTTTATGCTAATAATAATGATGCTACTTTAGCTAGTCGTGCTATTGATCTTTATAAAATGGAACAGGGTGCTAATCAGCCAAAACAACGACAGTCTAGAAAAAAGGAAGCTGGCAACGCTGCTGATATGGTGTCAACCAAAACAACGGCTGTAGACGCAAAGGCTCCTAAAATCTGGACACAACGGGAAATTCAGATGATGTCCATTGATGCTTTTGATAGACACTCGGAAGAGATAAATCTAGCATTAGAAGAGGGCAGAATCCGATAAAATTGTTTTTTATTAGGAGATATAATCATGGCTTATAATGCCTCGGACCAGTTTTTTGAACAGTCAACTGACACCAACGGTAACTTTGGTAACTCAGTAACTGGTCAAACAAACTCATTTTTCTTACCAGCAGTCTATTCTAAACAAGTTCTAAACTTCTTTAGGAAGTCTTCAGTTGCGGAAGCAATTACGAATACTGACTATGCCGGTGAGATTACAGCATTTGGTGATTCTGTAAAGATCATCAAAGAACCAGAAATTACTGTCTACACTTACGAAAGGGGTGCAGACATTACGCAAACTAAGTTGACGGACCAAGAGGTAACTCTAATCGTTGACACGGCTAACGCTTTCAAATTTATTGTAGACGATATTGAATCTAACATGTCTCATGTTAATTTCAGAGAAGCTGCAACATCTTCCGCTGCTTATGCACTGAAAGATGCTTTTGATGAAGGTGTTATTGCGACTATGCTTGCGGGTGTATCAGCATCTAGCCCCAATCATATTCTTGGTTCTGACAGTGCAACTGACCTTGCAGCAGGAACTTTTGATGGTACAGGTAATTTGGATATCGGCTTTGGCAGCTCAGAGCATGATCCTATTGATGTATTGTCCCACATGTCTCGTCTACTGGATGAATCAAATATTCCAGAAGAGGGCCGTTGGTTCCTAGCTAATCCTGAATTTTATGAGATACTTGTTCAAAGTTCTTCTAAACTTCTTTCAGTGGATTACAACGCAGGTCAAGGATCAATTCGTAACGGACTAGTTTCATCTGGTAAGTTGCGTGGTTTTGATATGTATAAGACTAACAACATTGCTGCTGCATCAAATGCTGCTGGCCGTGTTCTTGCTGGTCACATGTCTGCTACAGCAACAGCTCAGACTATTACTAGTACTGAAGTGTTGCGCGATCCTGATAGCTTCGGTGATATTGTACGAGGACTCCATGTTTATGGTTCCAAAGTACTACGTCCTGATGCACTAGTTTCTGCCTTCTATGGCGTTGACTAGCAGTTAGTTTAAGCTTGGGGGCTGTAAAAAGCCTCCTTGCTTTTTTTGTTTTAAAGGAGCAAAGAATGCCTCAACTTGGAACAGATGCACAACCAGTAATGCTCAACAGTAAAAAGAGAGGCAAAACTTTAGGTCTTGCTGGCTCTTTCTTTGAGAAAGAACGTAAGAAAAAGTACGATGAAAACTACGATAAAATTTTTAAAAAGAAAGATAAATAATTATGGCTACTACCTTCTTAGAGTTAACAAATGAACTGTTGCGTGAGTTGAATGAGATTGTTTTAACCTCTTCAAATTTCTCTGCTGCCGTAGGTATACAGGCACACGCTAAAGATTGTATAAATAGAGCATACTTAGACATAGTAAATGAAGAACCACAGTGGCCTTTCTTAGCTACAGGAGAAAGCGGAACTACTGATCCTATGTATGGAAATGTTTCTGTTCAAACCACAGCAGCAACTAGGTGGTACGAATTAAAAGCAGCCAGTTCTAGTGCCGTTAATGATTACGGTTCTATAGATTGGAATAATTTTTATGTTACAACTGTAGGTGTCAGCGGTGAAACAGCACCTTATGTTTCTAGAAACTTAAATTTTATAACTACAGAAAAGTGGAAAGACTTTAGACGCACACAAGAAAATTCTGATGATGCTGATCAAGCAACGGGTGGAACGCCTATGTTTGTTATTAGAAGTCCTGATTCTAGAAAATTTGGATTAAGTCCAATACCAGACAAAGCATATAAAGTTTGGTTTTTTGCTTATGACTTACCGACACAACTTGATGCTCATGGTGACGCAGTTGTTTTTCCTGACATGTATAAGACTGTGTTGCTTTCTAAAGCTAGATATTATACACATCAATTTAAAGATAATCCTCAGATGGCAGTGTTTGCTTTAGATGATTATAAGAAAGGATTAAAAAGTATGAGGGAAAATTTGCTACATCCAACCCCTACATATATGTCTGATGATAGAATTAGGTTTATTTAATTATGCAAGCATTTGGTGTATCTTGTCAGGGCGGTTTAAATACTAATTTAAATCAATTTCAAATGTTACAGCAGCCCGGTTTTGCTACCGAACTGGAAAACTTTGAAGTTGATCCTGATGGTGGGTATAGAAGAATAAATGGCTATACTCAATTTGGTGACACTAATCCCAATAGCTCTAATAGTATATTAGGGCTTTTTGTTTATGCAGATGGTGTAATTGCGTGTTCAGGAACTAATATTTATTTTAGTTTAGATGGAGACAGTTGGTTACAAATAAATAAAGCTAGTGTGGCCGGTGGCGGTGATGACTATTCTACATTTAATGGGCGTGGTACAGCGGCTAGGACATCTCAAGCCCAAGCTACTTTTGCTATATTTGAAGGCAATAGTATATATGGTGAAGTAGTTATTACTGATAAAGGTTCGGGTATTAAACCTGCGCTTTTTAAAATGACAGGTACGGGTGCATTATCTAATAGAACTTTTTTCTATGAAGAGATTACAGTCTCAGGTAGTGTTTTTCCTAAATACTGCGTAGTTCACGACAAACACTTAGTAGTCGCTGGCGCAGCCACAGCACTTAATACAATATACTATAGCGGCACAAGTGACATAAACAGTTTCTCAAGTACTGGGTCAGGCAGTATTACACTAGACGATCAAGTAGTAGGAATAAAAAGTTTTCGTACTGATTTAATTATTTTTTGTAAAAATAGTATTTACAAATTATCTAATATAAATGATGCTGATACTATAGCCGTAACACCTATTACCAAGAACGTAGGTTGCTTAGACGGACACAGTATTCAAGAGATAGGCGGTGATCTATTATTCTTGAGTCCTGATGGTTTTCGTTTAGTTGCAGGTACAGAAAGAATTGGTGACGTAGAGCTAGGCTCTGTTTCAAGGCAGATTCAATCTGTAGTATCTACAGTAGCAAAATCTATAGATAGTTTTTTTGTTAGCAGTGCAGTACTAAGAAGTAAATCTCAATACAGATTTTTCTATAGTGCATCAACAGGTACTACTGCTACATCTAAAGGTTTAATTGGTACTATAACTCCCAATGGGTTTGAGTGGTCTGAAACTATAGGTATTCAAGCACACGGGTTTGCATCAGGTTTAGATTATTCAAATATAGAACAAATATATCATGGCGACAGCGCCGGGTATGTTTATAACCATAATGTAGGTAATTCTTTTAATCCCGCAGGCGTGAGTACAAATGTAAATGCTAGATATAAAACACCCAATTTAGATTTTGGAGATGCGGGTACGCTCAAGTCTTTACACTACACAAAAATATCTTTTACACCTGAAGGGGCAATAGAGCCTACTTTAAAGATTTCATATGATTTTGATTCTTTAGACAGGCCGCAACCTCCTTTATATGCTTTAGATGCAATACCAACTCCAGCAGTATTCTCAGGTGTTGCTTCTCTTTTTGGGAGTGCTGTATTTGGTGCATCAGGTGATCCAATGGTTAGGCAAGCCGTACAGGGCAGCGGGCACAATATTGCTTTTAAAATATTCAGTCAGGATACTAAAGCACCTTATTCAATAAACGGTTTCTATATAGACTATAGACCTTCCGGTAGGAGATAGCAATGGCTACAAGTTATGTAAGACAAAGCAGTTTCGCAGATGGCGATACAATTACTGCTGCGTTATTTAATGAAGAATTTAATCGTCTTTTAACTGCATTCTCTTATGCGTCTAGTTCAACTACTGGGCACAGACATGATGGTACAACAGGAGAAGGCGGTAATATACACACTATAGGTGATCAAGATTTTTTAAATAAAATATTGACTACAGGTAATACTTGGGAGTTCTATGTAGAAGTTTCCAGTGCCGCAGCAAAACAAATGGTCTTGCAAGACGGAGCATTAGTACCTCACGCAGATAGCGATTTAGATTTAGGAACAAGTAGTAAATATTTTAAAAATGCTTATATAGATAGTATTACGACTACTGGAAATGTTGGAGTGGGTGGAAACCTTACTGTAACAGGGACAACCACATTTAACGGCGGGACAATTACATTAGGTGATGCGGCTGCTGATAATGTAGTTTTTGGAGCAGATGTTAATAGTTCTGTTATACCCAATACAGACGATACTTTTGACTTAGGTTCTGCAAGTCAACAATGGCGTAATGTATATGTTGACGGTACAGTGTTTGCAGATGTTTTAGATTTAGCAGGTACAGCTATTACTTCTACCGCTGCTGAACTTAACATTCTTGATGGTGTAACAAGCACCGCAGCGGAACTTAACATTCTTGATGGTGTAACAAGCACCGCAGCAGAACTTAATATCCTAGACGGTGTAACTAGTACTGCAACAGAACTTAATCTTTTAGACGGTGTAACTAGTACTACAGCAGAACTTAACATATTAGATGGTGTTACAAGCACAGCAGCGGAGCTAAATGCTTTAGACGGTATCACAGCCGTTGTAGGAGAGCTTAATGCTCTTGATATTGGTTCAACAGCAATAGGAACCGCCGTAGCTTCTAAAGCGGTTATATTAGATGCTAACAAAGATTATACCGGCATAAGAAATCTTACTATAGCAGGCGATCTTACTATTAGTGGTGACGATCTAGTAATGGCAACAAACACAGCAGGCCATATTTTAGTAGCAGATGGCACTAATTTTAATCCTGTTGCTGTAGGAGATTTAACAGAAATTAGTACTGCTGCGGATGATGATGTTTTGTTAGCAGTTGATACATCTGGAGGTGGTCTTAAAAAAGTTACTAGATCAGCCATTATTGCAGGTACTGGTTCAAGTGGAGATTTAGCTAACGTAGTGGAAGATACTAGTCCTCAGTTGGGCGGTAACTTAGACATGAACGGTCAAGACCTTATCACAACTTCTAATGCTACTATTGATTTGGCTCCAAATGGAACAGGTACAGTTGTAGTTAGAGGAAATACTAACTCAGGTGCAGTAGTATTTAATTGTGAAAGTAATAGTCACGGTCAAAAAGTTTATGCACAACCACACTCAGCAAGTGTCACTAACACTTTAATGCTGCCAGCAGGAGCTGACTCAACTCTAGTATCTCTTGTATCTACAGACACGTTGACAAATAAAACTTTAACATCTCCTAAAATTAATGAAGATGTAGCGGTTACTTCAACAGCTACCGAACTTAATATTCTTGATGGTGTTACAAGCACTACAGCAGAACTTAACATCCTTGATGGTGTAACAAGTACTGCTGCTGAATTAAATATTCTTGATGGTGTAGCATCTACAACGGCAGAACTTAATATCCTTGATGGTGTAACTAGTACTGCAGCAGAACTTAACATTCTTGATGGTGTAACATCAACAGCGGCTGAACTTAATATCCTTGACGGAGTAACTAGTACCGCAGCGGAGCTTAACGCTTTAGATGGCATTACAGCAGTTGTAGGAGAACTCAACGCTCTTGATATTGGCTCAACCGCAGTAGGAACGGCAGTAGCGTCTAAAGCAGTTATTTTAGATTCTAATAAAGATTATACCGGGATAAGAAACTTTACTGTATCAGGAGAACTTGATGCTGCTACTGGTGATTTTTCTGGTGATGTAGATATTGATGGTACGCTAGAAACAGATGCTCTTTCTATTAATGGAACAGCAGTTTCATCAACAGCAGCAGAACTAAATATCCTTGATGGTGTGACAAGCACAGCGGCTGAACTTAATATCCTTGATGGTGTGACAAGCACAGCGGCTGAACTTAATATCCTTGATGGTGTTACAGCAACAGCAACAGAATTAAATTTAATAGATGGTGTTACTAGTACTACAGCAGAACTTAACATCCTTGATGGTGTAACAAGTACCGCAGCAGAACTTAATATCCTTGATGGTGTAACAAGTACCGCAGCAGAACTTAATATCCTTGATGGTGTAACAAGTACCGCAGCAGAACTTAATATCCTTGATGGTGTAACGAGTACCGCAGCAGAGCTTAATTATTCAGACGGAGTTACTTCTGCAATACAAACGCAGATGGATGCAAAAGCATCAACAGGTAAGGCCATTGCGATGGCTATGGTCTTTGGTTAAAGGAGAAATATATAAATGTCAGCCCCTAATGTAGTGAACGTAGCAACGATTACCGCAAAAACAGCACAGGTGGCTGTCGGTACATCTGCTACACAAATTTTAGAAAATCCCGCTAGTAGTGGTAAGGTTATGAAAGTTAATATGCTTATGATTACTAATATTGATGGTAGTTCTGCTGCGGATATTACAGTTAACTTGTATCCACAAGACGATATAGGTGGAACAGGAATAGCTATTGCTTCAACAATATCTGTACCCGCAGATTCTGCTCTTATTGTACTTGATAAAGCGACTGCTATTTATTTAGAAGAAGATAAATCTTTAGGTGGTGTTGCAAGCGCAGCCAGTGATCTAGTAGCTACAATTAGTTATGAAGAAATCTCGTAAGGAATAACCTATGAGTTCAAGATTTAAAGGTGGAGTAGTTTCTGCTACACCTCCTACAATAACTGGTCCTACTGATGGTGAGGGCGGCTCAGCGTCCGGTGTTTGGTATATGACTAATGTTCTTTCAGAAAAAGGTGGAAGCACTTGGCCTTTACCCCCTTTTGCACCAGAAGGGTGGATGTGGGGTTTAAATGACACGGGACAGTTAGGGCAAGGAAACACCACTAACTACTCCTCGCCAGTACAAGTTGGTGATCTTACAGATTGGGACATAATAGCTTGTGGACAAGGCGCAACAATATCACTTAAAAAAGACGGCTCACTTTGGACATGGGGTGAAGGTGATTACGGAAAATTAGGAGATGGCTCTACTACTTCCAAAAGTTCTCCAGTTCAGGTGGGTTCTCTTACTACATGGTCTTTTGTAGATAGCGGTTATTTCCATGTAAACGCTCTTAAATCAGATGGTACTATGTGGGCGTGGGGACGAAGTTATGCTGGCAGTACGGGCGACAACACCACTACCAGCCGTTCTTCACCTGTACAGATAGGCTCATTAACTACGTGGGCTAAGATAAATTCGCGAGTCGGCGCTATTGCTATTAAGACTGACGGAACTATGTGGACGTGGGGGGCAAATAATGTTGGGCAATTAGGCATAGGAAACACTACTAACCATTCTTCACCAGTTCAAATTGGATCACTTACTACGTGGGCTACGCCCTGTGCAGGCTCTGCTTACAAGACCGGAGGTGCAATTAAAACAGATGGTACTCTCTGGATGTGGGGCAGAAACTCTAGTGGAGAATTAGGGCAGGGCAATACTACCGTTCGTTCTTCGCCGGTACAAGTTGGTGATCTTACAACATGGTCTAAATTAGCTATTGGCGAGCTTCACGTTTTGGCTATTAAAACAGACGGCACATTGTGGTCGTGGGGCGCTTCTAATAATGGTGGACTTGGGGATTCTGGTAACACTAGAAGTTCGCCCGTACAAGTAGGTTCTCTTACTACATGGAAAGATATTGATGCAGGATTTAATCATAGCATAGCCGTTACTACAGGCGGTAAATTATATGCGTGGGGTTATAACAATAACGGGCAAGTTGGCGATGCAAGCACCACAGATAGAAACGCCCCTGTACAGGTTGGATCATTACTTACTTGGAAAAAAATATCTGCTGGAAAGTCTCATCAAGCAGCAACTAAGATATGAAAAAACAACTACACTTTATGTCAGGCATACCTCGCTCCGGTTCTACGGTACTGGCGGCTATACTCAACCAAAATAAACAGACTCATGTAACAATTACATCTGGATTAATATTTGCCCTAGAAGGTCTAAAAAATGCTTGGGAAAATCAAGAGTTGCTGTACGGAGATGACACAGATGGTAGCAGACTAAATACGTCACTGGCTGGTGTAGTTGATTCATATTATAAAGATTGTGAACAGCCAATTATTATAGACAAGAGTCGTGGTTGGTCGTTTCCTGAAACTATGCAGATGCTTGCAGGAATAACAAACAACAAACCTAAGATCATTGCTACAGTACGCTCTATACCTGATTGTATGGCTTCTTTTGTTCGTGTAGCTAAACCAGACAACCTTGATGAGTTTATAGAAAAAGACCCATTGTGTCAGTATTTAAAAGGTAGTTATCAAGTACTAGAAGCAGGGTATAGTTTTGCTCCAGAATGTTTTTGTATTATTGAGTATGAAGATTTGCTTTTAAATCCGCAGGGACAACTAAAAAGAATTCACGAGTTTTTAGAACTAGATGACTATGAATACGACTTTACAGCTATTGATGGTTCTAGCCTCAAGGAAGACGATGAAAAACTACACGGCTATGTGGGGATGCACAACATAGCCCCTGTACTTGCTAAACAGCACAATGAAAACCCTAGAGATGTACTAAAGCATCATTACAATTCGTTTTGTCAACCTGAGTTTTGGCTAGAAACACCCCGTACTACTTTTGAGTTTCGCGACCTAGACCTTCAGTTAGCCGCGTCTAAGATGGGTAACTTTGCAGAAGGGTGGCGGTTAGCCCAGAAGATTGAGAAGGACGAGCCAAATAATCACCGAGCAGCCTTTAATCGTGGGTGGTACTTTTTACGGCAGGGAAAGATACAAAAAGGTTATCAGTTAATGGATCGTGGTCGTAGAGCAGGAGTCTTTGGCAATGCACTCCCCAACTCGCCTACACCGCCTTGGGATGGAAAGTCTAAAGGCACAGTACTGCTCAACCTAGAGGGCGGCTTGGGTGATCAGATACACCAAGTACGCTTTGCCAAACACATCGCTGCTAGGGGCTGTAGGGTCGTTGTAGCCTGTTCTGGCCCATTGGTAACGCTATTTACAGACGTAGAGGGTGTAAGCGCGGTTGTTCAGCACGATTGCTGTCAGGGCGTTTACCACGACTTCTATGTGCAAGGCATGTCGGCTATTGTGCCTCTTGGGTTTGAGTTAGAAGACCTAACGGGTGAAGCCTACATTACTAAGCCTAAAACTATTAAAAGCTTCCGTAAGCGCATTGGCCTTAGATGGCAGGGGCAGACGGCGTTTGAAGCTGAACACCAGAAGAAGTTCCCGTATGAGCTAATGTTTGATGCGTTAAAAGATGTGGATGCTGAGTTTATCTCCCTGCAACGCGATGAGGGCGCAGAGGCTTGTCCTTCATGGGTTGAGCAGGTTTCACTAGATTCTTGGGAAGACACGCGACAAGCAACTGCCTCGTGTGATCTAGTCATTTCATCTTGCACTTCAATCAGCCATTTAGCGGCTGCAATGGGCATTGAGACTTGGACAGTAATCCCTGTTATGCCTTACTTTTTATATGCACAGGAGGGGGATACCTGTCCTTACTACGATACAATGAACCTAATGCGACAAGAAGTATTTGGTAATTGGGAAGCCCCCTTTGCCAAGATCAAAGAACGCCTTAGCGAAAAGAAGCAAGTATTACGGAGAGTTAGTTAAATGAGTACACAATGGCCCGGAGGAATACTAAGTAAAACTGCTCCTACAATAACTGCACCTACTGATGGCGAAGGTGGCAGTGCTTCCGGTATGTGGACAATGGATGAAGTGCTAGTTCACGAAAAAGCAGGTAATTGGCCTAAACTTCTTCTTCAAGGAGGACTATGGGCTTGGGGTAATAACTCTACACAAAGCGGTGTTTTAGGTGTTGGTAATACCACTGCTTATTCTTCTCCGGTTCAAGTTGGAGAGCTTACTACATGGAAGGCAATGGCACTAGCTTCTGAATGGGCAATTGCAACTAAAAGCGATGGCACTCTTTGGACATGGGGTAGAAACGCTCAAGGTCAATTAGGACATGGCGGCACTACTGTTGTTTCTTCTCCAGTTCAAGTTGGGTCGCTAACTACATGGCTTAACATTGCAGGAGGAGGCTATCACGCTTTAGCTACTACTACAGGCGGTAAATTGTATGCGTGGGGTGATAATGCTGTTGGACAATTAGGCGATGGTTCTACTACTGATAGAAATGCGCCTGTTCAAATTGGTTCACTTACTACTTGGTTAAGAGTAGCTTGTGGCTATCAACATAGTTTGGCTATTAAAACAGACGGTACTTTATGGGCGTGGGGCGAGGGGGCTGATGGACGGCTTGGTGATGGGGGTACTACTGATCGTAACTCTCCAGTTCAAATAGGTTCTCTTACTACATGGAGTAAAGTTGCGTGTGGGCTTCTCTTTTCAACAGCAATTAAAACTGATGGTACGCTGTGGGCTTGGGGAGATAACAACGATGGGGCGTTAGGTGATGGCTCTACTACCGATAGAAATTCTCCAGTTCAAATTGGCTCTTTGACTACTTGGGCTGAATCTGCTGGGGGCAATAAGGGTCAACTTCTGCGTAAAACAGATGGTACTCTGTGGGCTGTGGGGAAAAATGATGATCATGGAGAAGCCGGTCAAAGCAACGATACTAGCTATTCTTCTCCAGTTCAAATCGGTTCATTAACTACATGGATTGATATAGCTAGGGGAGCTACTTCTGCTTATGCACTTCAAAGCAATGGAACATTTTGGGCATGGGGCAGAAACCAACAAGGTCAATTAGGTGTAGGAAATACCACGAGCTATTCATCCCCTGTACAGGTTGGATCGGACGCATGGATTAAGTTGCCCGAACAACTAACTAGTTCTTATTCAAACGCATTCGCTATTAAATAATCATAATTATTAAAAGGAGACTCTAATGTCTTTATTTGTACAAGTAGTAAACGAAGAAGTAAAACAAGTTTGGGACACGCAACCTCCTGCTGGAGAAGCTGGTTGGAAGTCAGCGGTTGAAGTGCATCCTGCTATTACGGCTAATCGGCAGACCTATGACGGTCATACGTTTGATCTTTCTGTTGATCCAGTACAGATTGTCTACGCAGTTAAAGACATCACTGCGGCTAACCGCAAAAACAACTTGATTGGCGCGGCTAAAAGTACATACCAAGAAGTAGCTAATGAGCAAACCCGACTTGAGATAAGCGGCGATGGAATGGATATGGATGTACTTGTTGCAGCAAAAACCGCTAAGGATGCAAGTATTACAGCTATTAACGCCTGTACTACCCATGATGATTTAGACGCTCTTTAGGATAAACATGGATAACAACGTCATAACATTGCCAAGCAAGAACCCTGATCTTATATTAGAAAAAGCATCAGAAGAACTAAGTGCATGTGTTATAAAATGTTCAGAGGATGGACTACCTTTAGAGTCTCTAATAGGTCTTCTAGACATTTTTAAAACTAGCTTGACTCTTGAATTAATAAATTCAGCAGAGGAAGAATAACATGGCAACTAAGAAAATAGATAAAAAGAAAATGGCTTGCAATAAACCAAAACGTACACCTAGTCACGCTAAAAAATCTCATGTGGTTAAAGCATGTGCAAACGGTAAACAAAAAATAATACGCTTCGGAGAACAAGGAGCAAGCACAGCAGGTAAACCAAAGTCAGGTGAGTCTGCAAAGATGAAAGCAAAACGAAAAAGTTTCAAGGCCCGACATGGTAAGAATATTAAAAAGGGTAAAATGAGTGCAGCTTATTGGGCTGATAAGGTCAAGTGGTAGTGGAGTAAATATTATGACTGAAGCAGAAATAAAACTAATTATACAAGATGCCGCTAAAGAAGGCGCAAAACAAGCCCTCAAAGAAATAGGTCTTTCAGATATAGAAGCGCCTAACGATGTCAGAG
>Ga0209383_1001528_pt1 | contig 14389 bp, 5 predicted proteins | sample CoawatmetaG02DNA_FD_187510 | JGI IMG/M metagenome (GOLD analysis project Ga0209383, IMG submission 187510) | Marine microbial communities from the West Antarctic Peninsula - Coastal water metaG029-DNA (SPAdes) (version 2) | ecosystem: Environmental > Aquatic > Marine > Coastal ... | reverse complement strand
CTACCGGCTGCTGTCGTCGACGGTGGGATAGACCTGATCGCATCGGCAGCAACCGGTATATTAGGGGGCGGTGGCAAAGGAAAAACTATTAGAAGGCTACCCAGGCGAAAGACACATCGGGGGACTAAGCGAAGAGTCAGTAGAGAGATATACAGAAAATCAAGAAAATCTCGAACATACAGAAAGAGAAAATCAAGGAAGAGAAAATCTCGAACATCTCAAAAGAGAAAATCTAAAAAGAGAAAATCTAAAAAGAGAAAATCAAGGAAGAGAAAATCTCAAAAGAGAAAATCAAGGAAGAGAAAATCTCAAAAGAGAAAATATCAAAAGAGAGGCAGTCGAAGAACAATTAGAAAGAGAGTTAGGGGACGCTCACGAAAAAAAACATATAGAGGAAAGAAAACTTTGAATAAAACAGGTAATGATATTTACAGGTGATTAATACACATTTGCAAACCATAATTTTCTAATTGTGGTATTCGATAATTTCTATTATTATATTTCATATATTTGCCATACGGCCCAATGTGAATCATTATATTCTTTTTATTATGTTTTCCTACATACAGTGGAAATTCAATAATATCTTTAATCATCTCAATCGTTATCTTTTCATAATCTGTTGGATTATCTTTGAGGAAATAAGATAATGAACGATTTTTTCCACAATAAGTTACATATGGGCCAAATTTACCATCCTTCAAAATTACGAGTTCTTCCTTATAATGACCCAACTCAATCGCATTCGAATTATCATTTGCTCGACATCCTCTCAAACCTTTCTGAATAATCAAATTATCCTTAAAAGAATCATATACTTTTTTAACAACTGATTGCCATTCTATTATTCCAAGCGAAACATTATCTAGGTCCTTCTCCACCAAAGAAGTAAATTCCACATTAATAATAACAGAAAAATGTGACATCAGGTATTCTAAAACCTTTTTACCTAAATCAGTCAAGACTATTTTTTTTTTCTGTTCTTTACCCTGAACAACAATTTCATTTTTAATAATATTATCATTTTCATCTATCAATATTGTCTTTATGAGTTTATCTTTACCAGGTATAGTTTTAACCTCTGTATAATTACGATTATATAAAGTTGAGATTAATGAAGCGTATGTAGATGGTCTACCGACACCGGATTTTTCTAATTTTTTCACAATCGAGGATTCATTCGGATATTGAGGGGCTGATGATTGTACTTCTGTACATAGACAATTATCTAAGTGATATTTTTCATTTGGTAAATCATCTAATGGTGGAAATATTTCTAAATTAGGATTAGAATATTTCAAATAACCATCGTATACTAATACTCTGTATTGGGTCCGAAAATATCCCTTTTCTCTAATCACATCATTTGTTAATTCACAAATAAGATTATCATAAATCGCTGGTTTCATATGAGATGTTATTGTTCTCTTTCGAATAAGTTCATATAATTTTTTATCATCAGTAGAATATTTATCATTCAATTGTTCAATCATTGATGTTACACGAACGCATTCATGTGCTTCTTGAGCACCCTTTTTCTTTACAGGTACCTTTTTCTTCAAGAAATAATCACCATACTTACTATTAATATGCTTCTCAATTTCATTTTGAAAATCAGGGGAAACAATTGGTGAATCGGTCCTCATATATGTAATTTTACCATTTTCATATAACTTTTGAGCAATATCCATTGTTCTTTTGACTGAAAATCCTAATTCATTTTGAGATGACTGCTGCAAAGATGAAGTAATAAATGGATGACCTGAATATTTTTTATCCTCAGTATGATATTGTTTACTAATATCATAATTCCTATCTTTCGTTAGAAGTTTCAATATAGTATTTGAAGATATATCACTGGAATGAGTCAAGATAAATTTTCCAGATGGTTTATCCTTGAAAGAACCTTCATACTCAAAAGTATATTCGGGAACGTGATTTTCAATATTATCTTCATTCTCTTTTAGAATCAGCAATAAAGTTGATTGAACACGACCCGCAGATAATCCAGACTTTTCTGTTTCAATATGTTTCCACAATAGGGGAGATAAACTATAACCAACCAAACGGTCTAAAATTCTACGCCCTTGTTGAGCATTGACCGAATTCATATTAAGTCGATGAACATTCTTAATCGCTAAATTAATTGCTTTCTTAGAAATTTCGTGAAAAATGATACGATTATTTAATGTAAAATCAATATTCATTACTTTACCACAATGCCACGCTATCGCATCACCTTCTCTGTCATCATCAGCACCGAGTAAAACGTGATAACCTTTAGAATAAGATTTAAGTTCTTTAATAATTTTACCCTTTCCGTCAATCGGTCTATAATCTGGACTAAAATTATTTTTGATATCGATAGATATCTGTTTCTTAGGAAGGTCCACGATATGTCCGAAAGATGAGGTGCAGATAGTACCATCTTTGAAAAATGATTGGATTTTTCTCGCCTTTGCGGGCGATTCAACTATGATTACAGTTTTCATTAATTTTGTTTCTTATCTAGTAAATATAAAAATCAAATTTATAATATTTGTAAATATTATAATATTTATAATAAATATAGATGGCTGGCTATTTTGTAAATAAGATAAATAATATGAAGCCGGGGATGAAGTTTTTCATTGGTTTCTTGTGTTTACTTTCAATTTTATTGATTGCGACCTATTCAGGTGAAGATGACCCGCGGTCCTCGGCGCCACCACCTGTTTCTCCACCGTCTAACGCTGGTACCGGACCACCAGGCGACACTCCATCTGAAATATCCGCACCATTAACTATTCCTCGTGATACTATTTTTTATAAGTATGATAATATTTATATTCAAGACTTTGATAAGGGAGAACCAGATGATACTAACCGAGAGTATGAATATAATGATGAAAGACATCGATATGAAAATCATAATAATGGTTGGGGTGTCACAACAAGGGATACCTGGAGTGATGGAGATGCGGCAGATTCCTCAGATTCGCCAGAACAGATTAATTATTTTAATTGTGCGAATGGTTGGGCTAATAAAGAAATTATTCCAATATCAGACATGATGTCGACTGAAGCTATTTGTTACGCAAATAATGAAGAACAGTGCTCAGCAGTAAATATATCCGCAATGTGCTCGGCATTAGATGGTGACAATCCAGACCACGTTTCCCAATGCGCAGGTTTCGACATATCTATGGATGGCTGTGATACAACCATATGTAGTTATACTCCTGCTGCTGATATTACAACAGAATGTGCGGCTATCACTGATGATAGTTCCAATCAACTCTGCTCAGTCAATGTCGCAGGACAATGCGAAGATATTCACACTAATGAATGTTCTCCAAATATCACGGAATCTGAGTGCTCCAGTATAAAAATGGACCAATCTGATACTAATTCACCATCAGTATGTACTTTCACACCCCCTGTTACTCCACCCAATGAAATAGAGGAAGGTATTATCTATCAGAAATCGTGTTCTGCGCCCAGTGATGAAACTCCCGGTGTCACTAATGCTATATGTAATTCTATTGACGTATCTGTAGATGGAAATGATTGTATCGCAGCAGGATGTGAACTGGAAGGTTATAAAATATCAACGAAAGTTCAGTATAAAGTTATCCCTGGAGTTGAGGGAGTTGAAGGAGTTGAAGGAGATAAATTAATAATTGATGAAGATGGATGTAATATTCAATATGCTGAAATGGACCAAAACCTTACTGGATATAACTTAAATACATCTATACAGCATTATGATGATTCATTAATTATCAAGCAGCGGATTCCTGACCCTCCTAATCAACGTGGTTCTGGTTATGAATATGGAAATATTGGTGAAAAAGTTGTTGGTATTAAAAGTAAAACGCAATGTATTCGTGGATATTCACACGGACTATGTCAAGCACTAACCACTGATGCAACTGATACTTGTTCAAGCGAAAATAGACAGAATAATAGACCCTTATGTGAAAGTGATGGTTTATGTGAATATATACCATCATACGATAATTATTCTTTATACCAGGACATTTCAATGGGAATACCACCCAGTGATCCAGGTATTCCCATCGAAATAGTCGGAAGTACATTCAAATTAAAAGATGGACCTGATGCTGACCCAGCACCTGACGCAGGCCCAGTGCCTCTGGAAGACCAGATGAATCACGGAACTTGTATAAATAATATATATGGCGAAGATGATTGCTCACTCATGACAACACAGTCATCTTGTCTATCCCAGAAAGTAGGAGCACCTTCTCCACCTCAAGTTGATGCTTTAGATGGACCTCGTTCAGAAGCAATTTCACTTCGAATCACATTTGAAAATCACACTGCGGCATTCGAAGGATTCCAACAGCAACTGAGAGTATTTGGGTTTGACCCAGATACACCCGAAGGTCTGGTTGTAATCCAAGAACTAAGTCTTGGTGATCCTCAAGATGCTATGGCCTCTCAAAGCGATAGGAATAATATCATTGCAGCACAAAATTACTATGATCAGGAAGAGGCAGTTCGTGAGAGTGAAGTAGTAGCTGCTTCCGCCGAGGCTGCACTACCAGACCTAGGGCCGCTGGGATACGCAACAGAACAACTTTTCAGGGCAGCACATAATATTCAGGCGCCTGTCACACAACTCGTGGCGGCTGCTCCATTAGAGGAAATAGTATGGCCTTCTGAACTTGAGGATGGAACTTCACAAATTAATAAATGTTCGTGGATTTCACATAAAGAATTAGATTTAGATTTACCAGATAATTACTGTAGTAATGACTGTTATGTTAATAAAGGTGATGAAGGTACACCTGAAGAAAAATTGAATATGGAAAAAGACCTGATACCATTTTTAGATGATAATTCGATTGTTTTGAATCGCGAAAATGCTGTTAATTGGGGAATGAAAAACAAAAACTTATTGAGATTATATGAAGACCCATTGTGTAATAATATTAATGAAAATGAACCAGTGTGCTTAAATCAAGAAATAGTAGAAAATGATGAATCAAATTGTGTTCTTGAACCTGGTCCACCAGAATCTTGTTCCGTTGTACCTTCACAAATGGGAACAGGATTAACATGTTCATATGTAGCGGTAGCAGACGGTGCTGGTACGTGTACCAGTACACGCTATAACATTGACCCATCTTGTTCACTTAATGTTAATGGTGGATGTGATGGTGATGCTGCTACCTGTCAATATTTTGATAACTTTTCGTGTGATGCTTTCCCCGACAGCCTGGGAAAAAGATTTTCGATAAAGACAAATGATAATTCGAATAATTCAAATATTTCAGATTTGTGCGGTGGTGCTTGGTCTGGTAATACTCGTAATTTGATATGCTCCGATGGAGAATATGGAATCGATTGCGACGCAACAAATTGGCCACAAGACCGAGTCGGTTCGCAAGTAGTCGAGGGTGAGAATGAAGGTTATACACGGTATAGCTACAGTAATTATTCTTATATTACTCCATCTACCTCAACGGGCGTTTGCATTAGAAGAGGCACTGATATGACAACAGATTGTGAAATTCATACAGATAGAGGGGACTGCGAGTCAGCAGGATGTTTATATGAGGAAAATGTTTTTCTATCATCAATCAAAAATACAGGGGAAGTACTCACGGACGCCAATCAAATATGCTCAGGTGGAGGAAATACATTTGATATTTATTCTGAATGCGAACCTAACACCTGTTCTGAAATGCTGGGCGAATTTGCTTGTAATCAAGGGGATGGATTTATACCGAATCCATTGGCTGAGGATGTAAGACCACCCATCGAGAGAGTTCTAATTAATTCAGCAGCAAGTGAAGGAGATAAAATTAGACTACTAAATGATATAATTACAGAAACGTGTTGTACACCGATAACTTGTGCTAATAATTCAGGTGGTGATGGAGGGATGGCGGGCCCGGACGCTAATCCCGAAACGTGTATTTCTCTTTGTCCGACTGAAGTGCCAGTGGATGGGGTGTGCGCTGGAAATTGTGTATATGTCCCTGAAGATGAGGTTACCCAGGAATCATGTCGAGCACCCGATGATGATGAATGTGTCATTAATCCAGATTCAGTAGATGCTCGTCGCGGGTGCCCCAATACTTGTGATTATACACCCGCTGGTGGTGGCAGTCAGGGATTCTCTTGCTCAGGCACGAATCCGGGAGAGCAACCTGACCCTTACGTAGATGTGATGTATTATCTTCGGTTCAAAATTTATATTGAGATACAGGGTATCTTAAATGAAAATAAACCTATAGATGACGCCGGTAATGGGACTAATGGAGACAAATATTATGAAATATTTGATAATCGCGAACAATTTAAAACTCAGATGATAAATGCTGGTAAGTATGCGTGTGCCGCGGCCAAAGGCAGTACTGATATTTCGAGTATCGCCAATGATTCCATACAAATCGGTCGCATTAAATATGAACCAGACCCAATCAGTTCATACTACAAACCATATGTTTATGTGACAATTAAAGACAAAAAACATTCTCAAATTTTTCGGGAGGCGAGAATCAGTCCAACAGATCCTGACCCCCTTTTCCCTATACCGAGACTTGGTACTCACATCGCCGATTCAGATGATTTAGCGCCTAATTATAAATATGACCACTCTTTCATGCGAGGAATTGAACTTTTGCCGCCGGCTCAGATGCCGAGTCATTCGAATACATTAGGTCTCCTGTTGCGACAGGATTACACAAATATGCCTATATTGCAAATAAACAAAGTAGAAGGGGATGGTAATTCAAATATTCCCAGCCAAAATGGTCTCCCGGGTCAATCATCTAGTCAAATTAATATCTTGATAATTGAAGAGAAAGCGAAATATATGGGCATTGAGTGTGCCACCGGCACGTGTAATTATTCAACCTGCTGTGATATCCATACGTGTCAATCATACGACCAACTATATCAAGATAATCAACCATCATCAACAATATGTCCACTACCGACTACATCTAAATATCCCGTGGGTACCGACCAACCAGGCCCATATGTTGTTAACTTGCTATGCTTGAATGGAACACACATAATACATCTAGAAAATGTTCAAATCACACTTACAAAAACTGATGCCACTGCCCCTGAGGACACTCCATCACGTAAAATGTTGGAATTAAAGAATATATTACGCCTCACTCTAATACCAACAATTCAAGGTATTCTGAGTGACCCTAATTCAAATGACAATCGCATCTTTATCTCCTTCGGTAATAATCCTGATACAGGTGAGTGGGATGGGATATCTGATGACGCTTTAGGAATAAAGGTAACTAAACACGGTTCATCTAGTGATTTTACACCACCACAAATATATGATATTTCTATTTATATAAATTCATATAAGATAAATTCAACAAGTTATCAGAGAATAAGTGAACAAATGGCTGTCGTCGACTGGCCGACACCGATAACCCCTGTATCATCTGGGTATTCTATTGAGTGGAATAGAGATGATGCGAATTTTGGGACAAGGGTTAATGCGGCTCAACAAAATGAATGGAATGGAGCAGAGTGTATTGAGTATACCCATTATAAAACGGCTTCTGAGACTGCTACGCGAATGGGTGGCGCCTCTCAGGATTTGTCGGAATTGGGTGTCATTACAAATGAACTCTCCGATTCCACGTGCTGCGAAATCCAAACGTGTGGAAACATCGAGATAGATGGCATCGGCAGCTCAACACAAGATAGAACAGAATACTGCTCAACGCAGGGGGAAGAATTAGGCGGTAAGAAATATCAATCACACGCAACATTTATAGGCGATAGTACCCCCGAAAATTTCTCAAATGTATGCTGCCTAGATAATGTAATTGCTTATCTACCCCTAGCTATAAATGATTGGTCAGAAGAAAACGCAGCCAATCCAGACCTTTATCAGTATGGTTCTTATATATGGGACCCACGTGAAGACACAGTTGAGGTCGCGAAAGGTTCCAGGATAAACAATGCTATGATGAGATTCGGTAATATTAATTCCCCAGCGGGTTCCGACCCTATGGTTAGAGGGGCGGGTGAAGCAGATGACCGCCCCACAGATTCAGTGGCTTACCCTGAAGAGGGAAATATAGATATATGGGACACTTTCCCTGGCCGCCTCGACCTAACCGATGTTGAATTTGATGATACCCTTGACCATTATGTTCATTCACAGCATTATGATACCTGCCCGGGACAACCAAACTCTACTTGTGGTAGTGTCGGTGGATATCAAGATAACCGCAATGACAGGCAAAAGATATTTGATAGATTTATTGAGCAAGTTAAATGTGATAATTCTGATACCCTTAATCCCGTCGGAACACCAACTGGCCATATCGGTCAGAGAAGTGAATCATCTATTAGGGAGCCTAGTGACCCAGATGGAACCGGTCAAGAATATCCAACTTTAGGTATAACACCACTCGATATATCAAGTTATACTGATGATAATACTACAGGATTATATAATTCTATGAAATATGCACTTTCCTATGATTATAACGGTGATGATGTGTGCACACCAGACGATAGAGCCAGTGAAGCACAAATCCTAAATTGCGCAGAACATAATCACGGTGGCGGCCGACTGGGTTGTGTATCTTCAAATAATTGTAATTGGGTCCCCGATAATAATGGAGACGGAACCACGCCGATTCAATCAAAGATGGATTTGATTGATAGCGCGGCCACTGCCGCCGAAAAATATGGAAATGATATAAATTTTTATTATCTAAATGGATGCCTATCGATGGAAGAACTTATGTGTCGAGTACCTTCTTTAAGAGAAAGGGATATAGCTAGATACGACTTGAATCTATCTAATGTTCACGGAATTGCTGGATTAATAAGTGCTGGAGAATTAAGTCGAGACATTGCTCACGCAACCTCATACGGTGCTGCCTGTGGTAATTCCATTTCTAACAACTTTACCAGTGAAGATAGTGACCCATATCAAGACTTATCCCGATATCATTTCGCACCTCAACCCCTGCCACCTGGTGAGAACAGGGCACAATTAAATCAATGTGATAATCAATTTGGGGATATTAAAGTATCTGGTTGTGGTTCCGTTAATAAGACACCAGGTTCACTGAATACGGCTAACCCTGCGAAGAATAAAAGTGCTTATATACAAGAACCCAAAGTAGGTGAAGTCCTATGTGGAGACGGAGGTGGTGGGGCTTGCCAGGCAACTTATGGGGGGACTTGCACGGAAGGGACAACCACCAGTATGACTGAATGTCTCGTTGAATGTGACTATCTTATTCCCAAATCAAGATCTCAAGGTCTCAGTTATGAAGAAGGTAAAATACACGAGCGAAATAACACAGCTGTTCAAACCTGGTGTACAAATAGATATGATTCCAAAATATTAAATGTCGACCGACATTCCGGGGATGAACGGTGCAACATTGATAATTATGCGGGACAAGATGCGGATTGGAACCCAACGGAAGCCCATAAAAAAGCTATCTGTGATAATTTAGCAAATTGCCAATGGTCACGAGATACTGGATGTCAGGTAAAACCTGGGGATGAAGAAGTAATCAATCAACAGTTATGTGAAAATAATCACTTCTTTCGAGCAGCGAGGGCATCCGAATCTGACAATCCCTGTAACTCTATTCCAAACCCATCTGAAGTTAACTGCGAATATTCGGGTATATGTATGTTTGATGCCTCACAAGGTATGTGTGTTACTAGAACTCCAGCACCAGGAGACACCAATTCTCCAATGCGACCGGATGAAAATGAGTTTACTTATGATAAATGTATACCGTGTACGGAATCGCGTGATATTGACAATGGCGTGATTCTATGGCCTTCTGACAGTGTGAATACCATCCCAGGGGAAAATAAAAAAAATAATATTTTTAAAACGGCGAAGTGTGGAGAAGCTGACAGGAGGCACGACTTAGTAGATGATGATAAGTTTGAATTTAATGACAGTAAACACGCATACTGCCTTGATAGAGATGCTGAAAATCTCAATACTGGGTTACAGCAAACTACAAATTTCAATGACCAAAGCGATAGTGCCGCACCACCGGACGGCGTACGGGGCGAAAACACTGAACAGCGCCTCGGGTGGAACCCGAATGATTCTCCAAAGTTAAGAGATTACTTAAATAAATACATTAAATGTGATAATCTGGGTAATAATTCTAAGTTTCATTTAGAATCCGATAAAAGTTTTTTTCATAGAAACCATCAACGAGACGATGCCCAGAAGCCAGATGATATCAGTGATGGAAATCCTAATTATGGACAATGTCTATCAAATGATTGTACCGATAATCAGGGTGACTGTATAGAAAAGAATGCGGCATGTAGTAATTATATTGACCAAGTGGACCCTGCTATCGGAGCAGCCGCTGTTTCTGATGCCTCTAAGAAATTATTGTGTGAAACACACGAAAATCTACAATGTTATTGGAAAGACGGATACACGAATGCAGCAGGTGATAACGAAAAGAAAAATTGGAAAATGTTGCGTGACGACCCAACTTATGTAGACGATGGAGAAACGATGAATTTGTTTGGCAATGATATATCTCTTAATGAAAAAAAATATAACGCATATTTCAAAAATATAGCTATATTGAATTCAATCAATAGTCGAAGACAGGTATGCAATGATAATCCATCAGAACAGGGGAATGACGCCATTGGGTCGGAGCGGCAGAGGCAGTTGGGTCTCTACGCCTTCGAGACTGGCTCCGTAGCCAATACGAATGAAGGACAGACAACAATTGATAATCAATATGCGCCTGGCGCAAGCACATCCATGTGTATTCCTGTTGGCGCTGGCAATGAGGGAGGCGTATTAGAAACTACAGAGGGTGGAGGCATGTCATACCCACCACTTATCAGTGCTCGAATTCCACAGAATATAGACCCAGTTAATCACCCCCTTACAACTGTGTTATCAAATAATATAACTAACGACAATATTCAAGACTTCATGAACAGCTACGATGAAGTAACATACAAGGATGTTTTTAGAAATAAGGTCCTTGATGCAATAATTCCTGGGGCAGAACAAACAATTGGCCAATTATCAAATAAATTAAGTGGTTTATCACCTGGTGAACAATTAAATGACCCGACAGAAAACGAGGGACCAGATATATGTAAGGCAGACCACTTTTTAATGATGGGGCTTGAACCCGATACTATGGAGTGTGTACGTTGTGGTCAACCGGGGTCTGTCTTAGAAGGATATTACACTGATGGGGCTGGAAAATGTAGAAGAACTTTTTGTCAATGTGATGTTCACGGTAATGATGATGATGACGACCACAAATATAAAATGGTTCAACAGACCGACCCAGCCGCTGGCCTTCAAAGTGGTCTCGGTGGCAATGCAGTATATCAAGGCGGCCGAAGTCTTCGGGGGGTCCGTGAACAATGGAATCCTGGTGCAAATTGTGGGAATGCACTGAGAATTCTATCTAATTACAGAGCTAATAGTAATTCTCAAAATATCGACAGACTACGCGTATGTGATGCTCAGGAACAGTACTTAGGGCATGGTGGCAGCGGCGGGAGCCGCACCGACAGTCAGCAGGGCCAAACCGAACCCCAATATAAATTATATAAAAACAGTAAAGACCAGAATATCTACAACACATTCACAGGTCCCGGGAACTGGGTATTTGACTCCTCGGTATGTCGTTATACGGGAGCAGAAAACCATAGATATTCTAACGAAGCCCAAGAAAATGAAGAACTTATGTGTCATACTCGGGGTAGCACTTCACCCGAAAACTGTTTTCAAGGACTCGGGGCGGAAGATGTCCCTGGCTTCGTGGGTGACCACCCATACGTAGTGGAATTATGTCAACCTGAGTTCGTCTATACTGGCTACACCGGCACAAATGCTCGCCGCGTGACAGGTGGTAATCTGCAGAAGAAATGTAGTGGAGCACAATCGCGAGCCGATAGCGACTGCGGAATCGACGACAATAGAGCCGGTATGAGATGTGACGTAGGTTACAATTCACAGACTTACGCTGGTGCAACTACTAACCAGCAGTCTACAACGCCATCTACACTTGCCCAAGCCCAGAGATACAACAGCACCGCCAGTACAAAAAAATCTGGGACAGGCATGTCCGCAGCCTACATACGCGAGGGCACTTGTACTATATCGGCTTCGATCGGCGGCGGCGGAGATCCGACACCCGCTGCCTACGATTGTGAAGCGTGCGCCTCCCCAGGAGGCATCTGCTCCGTCTCCCGCGACGACGAGGATGTTCGGAACCCCGACCAATCGAATAACAAGCCCGGTAATCAAATTTGTGGTCACGGTAATCGATGTCAATACTACTACGAGGTGCGAGAGACCTCGAATTATGTCCACAACTACTGTACACCTTAAATTCAAATAGAATAGTGTTTCTCGGTTCGTTACAAGTTTTTTTAATATTATACATAGTAAATATGGATAATACTGTATTGCCATATCAAGATAATAATGAATCTGAATCTGAATCTGAATCTGAATCTGATTCAGAATATGAATCTGATGATGAAAATGGACATCTACTAACCAGTAATATTGGTGTAATTTACACTCCCACTAATCACGGTAAAACTTTGTTTGGAACTGATAACAAAGAATATGAAAAAAAACGTAACCGATTATTTACACCTGAAATTACTAAACGAATTATTACTGTCGATTTCACAGATATTTCAAAAATTGCACATATTGAACAAGATTTTGGATTGCCCAGTAAAAATATTATCGGATTTAAAATACTAAAATCCAGCTTTGTTGGAGATGGAGGAACAACTAAGTATATTAATCTTACACTAAAAGAATTGCCAGGGATAGCGTGTGATACAATTTTTGGAAATATATCAATATTCGCCAGAATACCTGTGAGAAAAGAAAATGATATCCAATATACACACCAGTTTTTAGAATTAGCCATGATAGATAGATATTTTTATCCAATCACCATTGATACTATGACTTTTAATTTATCTGTTAATTTATCAGGTTATATAACTATCGAAATATCATACTTAAATGAATTATAATTCAATAATATGATATATTTATTATATTTATTTACCACTTGGATTTCCAAAACTGAAACCATTTCCATTATCGTCCCTAAAATCGTTTTTCAACGATATTGCCCCTGAGGCTGGAACTCGAGAAGATCCATTAACAGTGAACTGTGCGCTTCTGAATTCTGAAAGTGATATATTAGATGCACCTGGATCGTTAGCATTGTTACTACCACCAGGTCCAGCACCTGCTGGTCCAACGACGAACGCCCCACCTGGACTGGCATTTGACCATGCTGTTCTCAGAGCCGAAAAACTTATATTATCATCTGGTACTGTATTTGCCATTTATAACTATACTTTATTTTTTAATTCGTCTATTTGTTTTTGTTGTTCTTTGATACATTCAATTAAAAGAGGCACTATCTTTTCATATTGAACCGTTAAATAATTTTCACCTGATTTCGATTTACCATCTGAATCGGTATCAAAAGGCGCAGGTTTAACTGCTTCGGGAAGAACTGCTTGAATATCTTGAGCAAATACTCCTACTTGTTTTTCATCTTTCGGTATAAATCCTGCTTCAGCACATTTATCTAAAGACCAATCATATGTGAATCCGGATAATTGATTTATTTTTTCTAAAGGATTTGAAAGTATTTTTATATTTTTCTTTAATCGTTTATCAGATGTAAGAGCAGTTATATCACCAGTAGCAGTAATTGTTCCCGTAATCTGAATGCCCGCATTACTCACTTTAAACCGACCTGTTCCGCCAGTTGCTACCTCTACCGCATCGGCAGATGGGAATAAAATACCAGTATTTAAATCACCGGTATTAGTAATGCTTGGTGCTCCGGCAGTTCCGTCAGCAAATTTACACGCTCCTGTAAAAGTTGGATTCGCTAAAGGCGCCTTTGCACTGATCTGTGTTTGGGCATTTGAAGTTAAAGTACTTATATGCTGAAATTCCGTAGAGGTAACACTTCCATTTGCTATTTTCGTTGCGTCAATCCCAGCAGCAGCTTTTATCGAAGCGTTCGCAATATTGGTTATAGAATTACCGGTTCCTTCTTGATTTAAAGTCTTATTAGTCAAAGTATCCGTAGTCGCTTTACCTACTAATGTATCTGTCGCTGTGGGTAGAGTCACAGTAATATCAGCAGTAGATGCATGACCGATTAATTTAACACCATTTGTTCCATTATTAGATCCCTCTTTGAATAAAATATGAGCGGCGGTACTGGCACCTCCCTCAATGATTACACCCGAAGCCGCGTCTAATGTAATACCTCCAGCAGCAGTATTTAATTGTATTGCATTTGCCCCTGTTCCCGCAGAAGCTAATCTTAATTCTTGGGTAGACCCACCAGTA
>Ga0209383_1001523_pt1 | contig 14412 bp, 15 predicted proteins | sample CoawatmetaG02DNA_FD_187510 | JGI IMG/M metagenome (GOLD analysis project Ga0209383, IMG submission 187510) | Marine microbial communities from the West Antarctic Peninsula - Coastal water metaG029-DNA (SPAdes) (version 2) | ecosystem: Environmental > Aquatic > Marine > Coastal ... | reverse complement strand
AATAAGGAAAAGGTTGAAAATAACCTTGATGATAACCAAGAAAATTTTCAAGAATTTTCAGTTGAAGATAGTAGTATTGACAGTGATTTGCGAAGTTTACTTTATAAGGCTTTCCAAACCGAAGCACAAAAGCATGGATTTCAATTAAATGACGTAAATGACACAAGTAATATTGTTTACAATCTAAGCTGCAAAATCATAAATAATTAATTAAAGTATTTTGGGGAACTAAGTTTCTTAGTTAATACGTCTATATAATTTCCACTGAGGCTTTGTCGGCTTTGTTTAACCCTAGGGTTAAACAAGCATTCCACGAGCGGCCACTGGGATCACGTCGACAATTTTATTTCCACGTACGGCCACAAGCTGATCAACCATATTAACTGCAACACAAACATGATTTGGTATGACTCTAACAATATCGCCTATTTTAGGTTTATTGCGGCACTTTGAAAGATCAAGAAAGCCGTGCTCTTCAGCAAGTTTTTCAATTATGGCATTTGGATGCTCAAGAAGTCTGCCAAACCCTTCCAACCCAAACTGATCAGATGTCAAAGTTTTGGAACCAGCATCAAGTATACCTCGATCCACTGCTCCTCGGCTGACAACACTTGTAAATACTTGTAAAGCACAATCTTCAAATTTTGCCACACCAGCCTCAATCATCATGAGATCATTAAAAATGCAGGTTCCAGCACGATGTTCTGTTGCACCATCCAGTTGACCCATGTTTTGAAAGTTTGGTGTGCCACCAGTTGACACAATCTTGGCAGACATTCCTAAGCTTTTGAGGCCTTCCTTAGTTTTTTTCCAAAATTCTTGCGTTTGCGACCAACCATTCAGGGGTGGGTAAAACAACAGTCCCGCAAAATTAAGCATAGGATCATTTTTTATGATTCTGGCAAGCGTGATGACTTCGCCTGGAGTGACTACACCAGCGCGATTCTGGCCAGTATCACATTCAATCATTACATCCATAACACGATCAGCCTGATGCGCAGCAGCCGAGTAGGCCGCGAGCGAAAATGGATTATCTGCGCATACCTTTAAACTAATGCGTCTCTGCAATGAGGTTAGGCGGCCGGACGCAGCAGCCCCCAAAAGGTTTGTTGCAATGATAATATCTGTAATGCCCGCATCGACCATCACTTCTGCTTCACCTAATTTTTGACAAGTAATTCCCTTCGCGCCAGCCGCAATCTGCATTTTGGCCAAGACAGGTGATTTATGGGTTTTAATGTGAGGCCTGTTAGCAAGGCCCTTCGCATCACAAAGCTTCTGCACATGGTTAATGTTAGTCTCCACAATATCGAGATCAATCACTGGGCATGGAGTTCCAAAGTTTTTAATAATATTTTGCTTGAGATTTTCACTTATCTCATTTTGAGGTTTTGTCATGATTAAAAAAGTACACTTTTGTTTATCAATGTAAACACTGTCAGGTGGTTTATAAAGTTTCAGGATTAGCAAAATAATTTTAAAAACTCATCATTATGTATTTACTGAGCAAAAATTTTAAGTAATCGTAAATTAAATAATTATAGGAGCACAGAATGAAATCTTCTTATCGTGCCGTGGTCATTGGAGGTGGTGTAGTTGGAGCGTCAGTACTTTACCATTTAACTAAATTTGGGTGGAGTGATGTGGCACTTATTGAACGCGCTGAACTAACAGCAGGTTCCACATGGCATGCCGCTGCTGGATTCCATGCGCTAAATGGAGACCCAAATATTGCTGTGTTACAAGATTATACAATCAATTTGTATCGTGAAATTGAAAAAGAAAGTGGTGTGAACTGTGGCCTTCATATGACTGGTGGTGTGAATATTGCTACAGACCCAGATCGTTGGGAGCAGATAAAAGCAGGATGGGCCACATTTCAGGCGATTGGAGTAACAACAGCGCGATTAATGTCGCCAACTGAGGTGAATGAAATCACTGGCGGTGTTGTGAAAACAAGCGATGTGTTAGGTGGCCTTTATGATGATAATGAGGGTTATCTTGATCCAAACGGAACAACACACGCATATGTTGGAGCAGCAAAAATTCGTGGTGCGGACGTAATCTTAAGAAACCGTGTTGTAGAACTCAACCAAAGAAAAGATGGTAGTTGGGACATTGTAACAGAAAAAGGCACAATTCATTCTGAGCATATTGTTAATGCTGGGGGCCTTTGGGCAAAACAAGTGGGACTGATGGCAAATGTTGACTTACCAGTCACTCCAATGGAGCACCATTATCTCATCACAGAACCATTTGAACCACTAAATACCATTAAGGGAGAACTTCCAACAATTGTTGATCTTGATGGCTTTACGTACACTAGACAGGAGCGCGACGGGTTATTGATGGGGGTGTATGAGCAAAATCCGAAACATTGGCATGTTGACGGCGCACCCTGGGATTATGGAATGGACCTTATTCCCGAGGATATTGATCGAATTGGAACAGAGCTGGCGATTGGCTTTGAAAGATTTCCTGGCCTAGATAAAGTAGGAATACGACGTTGGGTAAATGGCGCCTTCACTTTTGCACCAGATGGAAATCCGTTGGTGGGCCCTATCGGTCCAACAGGTTATTGGGTTGCATGTGGTGTAATGGCCGGTTTCAGTCAGGGTGGAGGAGTAGGCAAAAGTTTAGCTGAATGGATGATTTATGGTGAACCAGAAAATGATATTTTCGGTATGGATGTTGCTCGATTTGGCAAGCATCAATCAAATAGAGAATACATAAAGCAAACCACAGGTCAGTTTTATTCTCGACGTTTTGTTATGACTTATCCAAATGAGCAATTGCCCGCCGGTAGGCCATTACGTCTTCCAGGGGCATATAATGATATGACTGATGCGGGGGCCATTTGGGGCAGTCTATGGGGTTTAGAATTACCACTCTACTTTGCTCCAAAAGGTTTTAAAGAACCTGGCACGATGAAACGGCCAAATTCATTTGAATATGTGGAAGGGGAATGTAACACGGTTCAAGAAACGTGTGGTCTTTTAGATATTTCAGGATTTTCTCGATATAAGGTATCGGGAGATAAAGCTGGGATGTGGTTAAACAAATTGTTGGCTTGTGAACTTCCAAAACCTGGGAAGATAAAACTGGCACCCATGCTTGGTCATGATGGCAGACTCAAAGGGGATCTTACGTGCTTTAATTGGGGAGATGGTACTTATTGGTTAATGGGGTCCTATTACATGCGCCAGTTTCACATGCGCTGGTTTGAAAAAAATATGGATACTGAGGTGGATATTCAAGATGTATCAGATACGTTTGGTGGCTTTTCAATAAATGGACCAAAATCTCGAGACGTTTTAAATGCGTTAACTACATCTTCAAAATCAAATTTAAAGATGATGGAGTGTGCTGAAGTTGACCTAGGTTTATTCCGAGTTAAAATTGCCCGGCTTTCATTATCTGGAGAAATGGCCTTTGAAATAAGCTGCCTGACGTCAGAACATGTGGGACTCAGAAATATGTTACTAGAAGCTGGTCAAAAAATAGGAATTAAAGAAATTGGCTTTGATGCTATGCTTTCCTTAAGGTTAGAAAAATCTATTGGCATCTGGAACGCAGAATTTACACAGGGGTATACGCCTGCAATGACTGGTTTAGATCGATGGTGCGATTGGGGTAAAGGCGATTTTATAGGACGCAAGGCTGCACAAAAATCACTCAATCCAAAACAAATTCTAACAATGCTAGAAATAGATGCTGAGGATGCTGATGCAACAGGATTTGAACCTGTATGGTCTGATGATAAAGTTATAGGTATGACAACATCAGGCGGGTATGGCCACCGGATGAAATGTAGTTATGCCTTAGCAATGTTGGACAGAACACATGTGGAGATCGGGAAAAAGATTTTTGTTCACGTTGTGGGTAAAAAGCGCACAGCCAAGATAATACCATTTTCACCTTATGATCCAATTGGATCTCAAATGAGAAAAACTTAAATGAGTCCAGACAATAGAAGATGTTATTTTGATGAAACTCAATCTTTTATATTGTCAATTCTTTATAAACATGTTGCGCACTTGGCCTGGAAATCACAGCGTCTGCAATCCGTTTAACATTAGGAAATTCAGAAATTTGTGGAAGTCCTCGATCTGGATGAAGAGAGAGCCACGTGGTTAACATATATAAATAAAGGTCAGCAGCACTAAATCGGTCACCCAATAGCCATTTATTATTACCTATTTGATCATCAATAACTTTCCAAGTTTCTCGTAACCTTCTAATTCCTCTTCTTTGAGCGCCTGCTTCATCCTCAACTGAATCGGCAAATCGATCAGGGTAATAGTAAGTTTGAAATGCTGTTTGAACTGAGTTAGAAAAATAAATAAGTGTTTGAAGAAATAGTCCTCTGTTTGGATCATCTACTTTAGGTGCTAAATTCATTTCAGGATGACGATCACACAAAAATATCGTGATTGCGGCGCATTCATACATACCAGTATTGTCATACATAAGAACAGGTACCCAGCCATTTGGATTAATTTTGATTTGTTTTGGCGGTCTGGGCTTACTTCGGTCTTTGGTAGATTGAATTAATTCATAAGGCTGACGCAACTCTTCAAGAACCATTTGAACCCCTTGTGCCGCACTACCATCAGCATAAAAAAGTTTATAAGTCATAATTTTTCTCCTTTAAACACACTCTTTCAGAAACTTAAGTGGTTCAATATGTCCAGTGTTCGGTATAGGGTCGTAATTCAATTTCATTACTCCATGCTGATTTTGGTTGTAAATGTGTCAACCAATAACTCTCAGCCACATCATCAGGATTTGCAAGATTGTCAGGGTTATATTCAGTACCGTAGGATTGTTTCATATAAGGCACATCAAGATCACAATCTAATCTAACATGGATAATATGAACGCTCTCCTTTGCGTAAGCTTTTGAAAGACTTTGAGACAATGCACGTAATCCAAATTTTCCAATCGCATAAAGTGGATAAGTATTTGATCCTCTATAAGCAGCAGTTGCACTAGAAAAAAATATACTACCTTTAGAGTTTTTGATCATTTTTGGTAATACTGATTTAGCAGCAGCAAATGCGCCTATTACTTCAGTATTATATACTTCTGAAAGTTGCTCATAAGATATGTCTAAAGGTTCACATCTCGTAAATTCACCTCGCACATTATAAATCAAAACTTCAATTTCACCCATTTCACTAATTACGTTTGCTATCGCATTCTCAATAGCAATGGGATTCTGGGCATCAGCACAAAAATGTTTAACATCAGATCCAATTGAGCTGACTGCTTCAAATGCCAAAGAGCTTCCTTCAATTGATCGTGAAATTAAAGCTATATCATATCCTTGATTGGCAAATTTTTTAGCAAGAGCTTGGCCAAGGCCCTCCCCTGCTCCAATAATTGCGCACACTGATCTTGACATTTTAAAAACTTTCTTTGGAAAAAAATAACCACAGATGAACTAAACTTCGCTCATAACAAAATCATAATCAATGAAAAATATTTAATACGTTAACTATATTCCAATACAGATGAGACCAATATATCAAAAAAATAACACAATTTTCATTATAGAGATCGCAAGATCTCTATAAACTTAGGTCCAAATCGTTTTATTCTTGCTGCATTCATACCCGTAATTTGTCCAAGCTCTTCAATGTTGTTTGGGTGTCTTTTAACGATATTTCGCAATGTTGATGTAGAGCAAGAAAGTGGCTTTTCTGTTTCAAACTCACCTTTTTCCAAAACCTTTTGCGCCGCTAATAGTCGATCAAAGACGTCAGCTTCTGGCCGACCTGCCATTTTACGACGTATTGGATGTAGTTTTATCTCTTCACCAGTAATTATTGTTAAAAAGGTTTGCCCATACCTTTCCAATTTCTTAGATCCAACTCCACTCACTGATGCCATGTCATCTAATGTAGCCGGTCGCCGCTCAGCCATTTCAATCAATGTTTTATCATTAAACACAATATATGCTGGAACCTTTTGCTGCTCCGCCAAGGCACGCCTTTGAGCTTTAAGTGCAGATAAAAGTGGAGCATTCTCATCGGAAACTAATGACTTAACCTTTGGCTCACGATCTATTGCGCCTGCTATACTATCCATTCGGAGCTGTATTTGCGCCTCACCTTTCAGCAATGGGCGTGCATTCTCAGTAAAACGTAAACCACCATGCCTTTCCGGATCAGGACGAATTAAATCATAACCCATCATCTGTCTAAAAATTGCTTGCCACTGAGCTTTACTATGCTCTTTGCCAACACCAAATGTTGGCAAATCATTGTGACCACGTTGTTGAACTTTATCAGTCAATTTACCTCGTAAAATATCAATCAAATGACCAGCACCAAACCATTCTCCTGTTCGCAGAATGGCCGAAAGAGCCATGCGCACTAATTGAGTGCCATCAAATAATTCAGGTGGTTTATCGCATAAATCACAGTTGTTGCAGCTAACACAAGCCTCACCAAAATACTTAAGCAAGGTAACTCTTCGACAAGTCTGAGCCTCTGCTAATCCAAGTAATGCATTAAGCCGCGAATGATCCGCCAATTTACGATCAACAGGTGCCATTCCCTCATCAATTTGTGAACGACGAAGGCGTATATCATCCGCACCAAAGAGAGTTAATGTTTCCGCAGGAGCACCATCACGCCCACCGCGTCCTATTTCTTGGTAATAAGACTCTATGGATTTTGGCAAATCTGCATGTGCAACCCACCTAACATCCGGCTTATCCACTCCCATGCCAAAAGCAACCGTAGCCACAACAATTAATCCATCTTCGCGTTGGAAACGAGCCTCAACAATTCGACGATCTTCAGCGTCCATACCACCGTGATAATGACAGGCTGAGCATCCAGCCCCACGTAGAGCTTGCGCCAAGGTTTCAGTTTTAGCGCGGGTCCCACAATAGACAATACCAGATTGACCTTGCCTAGCTTCTGCAAAATTTAAAATCTGCTTACGAGGTTGGTCTTTTGCCACAAAAGTTAAATGTAAATTTGGACGGTCAAACCCATGCAAAAAATTCGCATGTGGGACTCCCTCAAATAGCTTATTTATTATCTCTGCTTGAGTTTCTTCATCTGCCGTTGCCGTGAAAGCAGCTATTGGAACACCTAATGCCTTACGTAATTCGCCAATACGCAGATAATCTGGCCTAAAATCATGACCCCATTGTGAAACACAATGTGCCTCATCTACTGCAATCATGCTTACACCAATTCTGCGTAGCATACCTATTGCTGAACCAGCAGCTAATCGTTCAGGTGCAATATAAAGTAATTTTAAATTACCCTGCTCTAGATCTTCCCAAACAGCGTCTATTTCTTCAGGTGTGTTACCCGAAGTGAGTGCACCCGCCTTAACACCGAGCTCTTGTAAAGCACGCACTTGATCCCGCATTAAGGCAATTAACGGTGAAACAACAACAGTCACTCCTTTGCCTAAAAGTGCCGGCAACTGAAAACATAAAGATTTACCTCCTCCTGTGGGCATAATGGCTAAAACATTTTGTCCATCTATTACAGCTTGAATGATTTCTTCTTGCCCAGGACGAAAGGAATCAAACCCAAAGACATCTTTCAATAGCGCGGTATGGGGCATTATAGTTCCGATAATTTAGCTAATTTTGGTAATGGTGCCCGGGGGCGGATTTGAACCACCGACACGAGGATTTTCAGTCCACTGCTCTACCCCTGAGCTACCCGGGCTTGGATAATAATAAAAACTTTAGGTCGCGATGTTCTATGGCAGGTTAGGCAATCTGTCCAGACCTCAATTCATAGTTTTACTACTAATTAATAAATGTTTTATCGTCCTGGTTATCTTTTTCAATTTCCTCGTTTTCTTCAAGTTCATTTATAGGTATTCTGTAACTCCCAGTAAGCCATTTACCCAGGTCTTCTTCTGCACAACGTTTTGAGCAAAACGGTTTATATTTCTCAGAAGTAATTCCTGCACATATAGGACAATTCATTTCACACCTCCTAGAGCTGTATACGCTCTCGTTTTCTCTGTAATTCAAAATGACCCATTTGTGTCCAGCCTACTAACGAAGACTCTATAGGATCATTTTTAAAAGCTTTTGCCAGAACTAAATCAATCTTTTTCCGATTATTCTTTGGCATTGGAACAAAATCAATCACAATCTGCCCCCCCAATCCACGTAATCGTAATTCTTTTGGTAACAACTGAGCTGCTTTCATATTAATATTAACCGCAGATGAAACACCACCAATTGAATTAACATCAACAGTCACCATTGCTTTGGTTGCCTCAATATACATGGACGCACCCTCACCAAGCTTAATATACGGCTGACTTAATGCCTCCACCTGCTCATAAATACCTGCATTATCAAAGGCATGCTCACCATTCATAATATTTGATGGCTTGAGCCCAGGCCATTCCCTCCAAGCATAATCACTAGGATCAATACCATCTAATAAAAGTTCAGGCTTACCAACTAGATCTTGCATGACCAAATGCGCAAGTTGCCATGTGTTTTCCACATCAGAAGTAATTTCACCCTCATCAGTATCAACGCATGAAGATCTTAAAATTAAACCGAAATCAGGATTATCACCAATAACTTCCTCAGAAATAATTCTGAGGTTTCCACGCACTTCTTCATCCTTAATTTTTCGTGATATATTCACTCCAGGAGAAAAAGGAGTAACATGAGCAAATTTACTTTTGAAAATAATTTTTTGAGTTAACGAAGATGCCTTGCCGTCTTCTGAAGCAGTGGTTACCTGAACTAAGATTGTACTGCCTGGAGTCAAACCTTTAGATAACTTCAAATATCCCTTTTTTTTACCATCAAGATCGACAAAAACACCATTTAATCCTTTTAATGCTCGCCCAACAACACCTCTATAAATAGCGCCTGGAATAGGCTCATCTTCACTCATTGGGGCTATTACAAAGTCTATTAATTGGCCATCTTCCACAAGCGCACTGGCTACCCGTCCATTCAATTCCGAAATTGCAACAATAGTCCCTTTCATTGCTTCCAACCCAAAGACTTAAGTAAGATCATTGTTTGCGCAATTGGTAAGCCAACTACTCCAGAATATGAACCAGAAATCCAAGGGATAAACTCTGCACCTAATCCCTGGATAGCGTAACCACCTGCTTTTCCTTCCCATTCTTTTGACGCAATATAAAAGTCGATATCAGACGTAGATAAATTCTTGAATTTGACATCAGTAGTAACAGATTTTTTTCTTATATCTTGGAAATTTCTAACAACGATAGCGGTAATCACTTTATGACGTCGACCAGACAGTAATTTTAAAAATTTTATCGCTTCTTCTGAATTATGAGGCTTACCCATAATTCTTCTCCCAATCGCAACAGTTGTATCAGCAGTTAAAATGATTTCATTTTTATTGATACTTATTGCATTTGCTTTTTCCAAAGCAATTCTTTCACAATAATGAAGAGGTAACTCTCGAGCTTTTGGTGTTTCATCAATATTGGCTGGAGTGATTTTATCTGGAACAATGTGAGCTTGTTGTAAAATCTCTAACCTACGAGGACTAGCTGATCCAAGTATTAGTTTCATTTATTATTTAAATCTATAATTAATACGGCCTTTTGTAAGATCATAAGGTGTCATTTCAACTAAGACCTTATCTCCAGCCAATACTCTAATTCGATTTTTTCGCATTTTTCCAGCAGTGTGAGCAATAATCTCGTGGCCATTTTCCAGTTCAACTCTGAAAGTTGCGTTAGGTAAGAGTTCTTTTATTTCCCCTGGAAATTCTAGTAATTCTTCTTTGGCCATATTTACTCCGGATTTTAAAACTTTTCTAATTGCTGACTGTGTCCATGTTGAAAATTTATAAAAAAATCAAGCACATTTCCCCAAAAATTGTAATTTCATCACTTTAGTTGACAATATTTGTTATTTTTAACACTCATTTGTCAGTTTTAGCTGTTCACTCTTCTCAACACCCTTCAAGTCAAACTATTAAAGTAAAAAATCAAAAGATTATTTTTCGTTAAATCGATCAAATATTAGTGTATCAAGTTGATCCCTGATTGCTCTGTAGACAATTAACTTCTCTTCTCTTCGTTCACTATTAAATATTGGATCGATTATCGGCCAATATTCGATCTTAGAGTTTTTAATATTAACTAATTTCATTACTTTAATATGTGACGCACGTGAAAGAGCCACAACTATGTCAAACTCTACCATATGGTCACCAAGCGCTTCCATTTCATCAAAATTACGCACTTGATGGCGACTTAATTCAACATCAATTTCTTTACATACGGTTATAGCAAAACCATCAATTTCTCGCTCAGACTCCACACCAACTGACTGGACATAAATTGAAGTGCCAAAATTTTTCTTCATTAAACCTTCAGCAATAGGTGACCTAATAGCATTATGATCACAACAAAAAAGAACAGATAATGGAAGACCATTCTTACTCATAACTCATCCTTTGAAATGCAGCACACATATTAGTGTAAACAACCTACGCGCAGTTAATTTATCTAAAATAATTTTATTTTCTAAACGCTCCTGTAACAACCTTCCACCTTCATCATGTATTCCTCGGCGGCCCATATCAATTGCTTCAATCTGTGCTGGTGGCAATGTTTTTACTGCATCATAATACGCTTCACAAATTTGAGAATAATCCTTAATTACTGGTCGCAAGGGAGTTAAGGACAACGCAACAAGTGTAGCGGGTTCATTTAAGCTAGTTCTTACATCAAATGCTAAACGTCCCTCTCTTATTCCCAAAATTAATTTATAGGGACCTTTTAGTGGTTTTAATCCAGACCTTACTGGCAAAGAAAATGAGTTTTCTTCTAGTAAATCAAAGACAGCCACCTTTCGCTCTTGCGCGATTTCTGGAGTTGGGATTGCGAGTTCTTGATCCTCAATATCAATATGAATTAAATGTGTCATTCTTCGTGTTTCGGCTTTTGTCCCGAAGGTGATTTATATGGTCGTGTTACATCTTGCAGCTTAACATCTAAACATTCAGCAGAAATTGAAATTAATGCTTCATCAGCAAATGTTATAGTAAAATGGCCACTAACTTCATCATCTAATTCAAATTCTAATGATAACAGAGAGTAAATATTACTTACATCACCACGTAATATTGCCTTACTAGAAACTTTTTTAACATCATTAAATATCAATAAGCTTCTTACCCTCTCCGGCTCACCTGAATGCTCTTCCCATCGAAAACGGTTTAATAGAAAAGTAAGTCTTCGTTTGCTTATTTGCCATGATATATCTTGTCCTAATACAATGGCGTCTTGACATAATGTTGAAATAACCTGCAAATCCTCAGCGTCTAAGGCTTCCAACCTGATGGGGTTGGAATAAGCATCTTCAAATCTTGCATCGTTCGACATTATAAACTGACCCTTTCAATCAAGGCTCCACAATTACTTAATTTTTCCTCAACATTTTCATATCCTCGATCTAAATGGTACACTCTGTTAACAACAGTTTCACCCTCTGCCGCCAATGCGGCTAAAATCATTGATACCGACGCCCGCAAATCAGTTGCCATTACAGGTGCCGCTTTGAGTTTTGGAACACCAATTACTGTCGCCAATCCACCACTAACATCAATTTGGGCTCCCATCCTAATAAGTTCTGGGGCATGCATAAATCTATTTTCAAAAATCGTTTCATGTAAAATCGAAGTTCCATCCGCTGTACAAAGTAAAGCCATCATTTGGGCTTGTAAATCAGTTGGAAATCCTGGAAATATTTCTGTTTTTATATTAATAGCTCTTATTCGATTAGTTGGGCCTTTGACGATAATATTATCGTTAGATTTACTAATCGATACACCAATTTGTAATAATTTATCAATAAAAGATCCTAAAAATTCGATATTACCACCAGATATTTCGACTTCCCCTCCGGCGATAACAGGTGCAAGCATATATGTTCCCATTTCAATCCTGTCGGAGATAATGGGGTGAGTTGCGCCATTTAGTCTATCGACACCCTCAACAGTTATGGTTGAGCTCCCCTTTCCATCAATATTGGCTCCCATTCGTTCTAAACAATCGATCAAATCACCAATTTCTGGCTCGCAGGCCGCGTTACTTATTATTGTGGTGCCTTTAGCGAGTGAAGCAGCCATAATTAAGTTTTCAGTTGCTCCAACAGATGCAAATCGTAATTTTATTGGGCACCCTTTCAATCCATTTGGAGCAGTCGCATATAAATACCCATCTTTTAAATCTATTTTTGCACCAAGCATTTCTAAAGTTTCTATATGAATATCCATTGGTCTTGCACCAATTGCACATCCACCTGGGAGAGAGACAATTGCCCGCCCTTCTCGTGCTAACAAAGGACCAAGAACTAAATTTGATGCTCTCATTTTTCTAACAATATCGTATTCAGCGCGTACAGTTTTAATTGTTTTAGAAGAAAGATGTATCTCTCTGCCATCTTTTGTGACTGACACATCTGATCCAAGTGAATTCAACAATTGTTTGAAAGTATTTATATCTGAGAGTCTTGGCGCGTTCGTAAGTATTAATTTTTCATCGGTTAAAAGTGTCAATGGCATTAATGCCAAACATGCATTTTTTGCTCCTGCAATATTTATTTTACCTTTTAATGGTTGGCCACCTTTTACTAAAATTGAATCCATTTAAATTATTCTTTTTCCTCGGCAGATTTGTTATCATCCTGCCTTAATTTTGTTTGTTTTTTTCGCCGCTGCAAGTTTGCACGCAAGGCAGCTTCAAGTCGTGCTGCTCGCTCAGTTTCTTTTTTTTCTTTTAATGCTATTTTCTTTTTCATATCGACCATAGAGCTCTGTTACTACACAGGCGAACGCACGTCCAGATTATGCTTGCCTGATAATTAAATTAAGCTTAAGTGAGATACCAGGATAGCTGGTGTAGCTCAGTGGTAGAGCGCGTCATTGGTAATGACGAGGTCGAGAGTTCAATTCTCTTCTCCAGCACCATCTACAAACTGATATAAAGTGTAATAGTATAGGTATTATGCTATTAATAAAAAAGTGGACTGACAGTTGCAAAACAATTAAAGTTACAAAAAAATTAATAAAAAGAAAAAAATGTTACCATATAAACCGCCGCACGCTGCCAAAGAAATTCCAGTCATTGATTTAACTGAGAGCTACTCGGATGATTTGGAAAAAAGAAAAAAAGTTGCTTGGGAAATTCACAAAACTTGTCGTGACACTGGGTTTTTTTATGTAAAAAATCATACAATTACACAAAAAATGATGGATGCTCATCTTGCTCTAGCTGCTGAATTTTTTAAACTTCCAACTGAAGAAAAACGAGCGTTAGATTCAGCTTATGAAGGCTCAACGAGAGGATATGAGGCTATGGCGGCTCAGGTGCTTGATGAAGGTTCTCCACCCGATTTAAAAGAGGGTTTTGTGTCTAGCATAGATGCAGATGAAAACCATAGATATACAAAACTTAACGTTCTCGGTACTGGACGTAATCAATGGCCAACAAGCTTCCCCGAATTCCAAACCAAGTACGAAGCTTATGTTAATCACGCATTAAAACTTGGGCGTCACCTCGCACAGATGCTGGCACTATCACTTGAGTTGCCAGAGGATTACTTCGATGAATGCCTAGAAGAGCCGTTGTATTATAGCAGAATCCTAAAATATCCAACGCACCCGAAAGACGCTACACTAAATAAATTAGGTGCAGGAGTACACACAGACTGGGGTTTTTTGACAATGCTCCTTCAAGACCAAAATGGTGGGCTTGAGGTTCAAAATTCTGATGGAGAATGGATTTTAGCACCTCCGATTCCAGGTACTTACCTCATTAATCTTGGGGAAATGGTGCCGGTCATCACAAACGGTTTATATAAAGCTAAGCCACATAGAGTGTTAAATAATACTTCTGGTAATACTCGATATTCTGCTCCTTTATTTTTTGATCCTGAATATTTTTATAGGATAAAATGTGCTTCAACTTGCATGCCAGAGACAGGTGATCCTAAATTCCCCGAGATGACTGCAGGAGAACATCTGCGCTCAATGTTTGAGAAAGCTTTTGACGCAAGTACTTGAGAAGACAAGAAACTACTATATTAAAGCAAGTAATATTATTTTCACAATATTTCATTGGCCTTTCCAAACTTTATAAAACAGTTTTTGACCTTTATTAAAATGAAAAGGTACGTTCCAATGTTTTAAAAGCTACATGGCAGGACAATGTATGGTAGGCTTTAGTGCTTTAGCTACGGTGTACAGATATCGTAGTTAACCTAAACTCCGGCCCAGACCGGCGGACGATAATTGTTCCACTGGAAATGTTCTTCAAGCTGTTGAGCAACCTGGAGCATTACGTGGTCTTGCAGATGATGGCCAGCCAACTGAACTGCACAGGGTTGCTTGCCTTCAGCCAGCTGAACTG